>Ga0208245_1000659_pt1 | contig 26425 bp, 25 predicted proteins | sample RifOxyC1_FD_184035 | JGI IMG/M metagenome (GOLD analysis project Ga0208245, IMG submission 184035) | Soil microbial communities from Rifle, Colorado - Rifle Oxygen_injection C1 (SPAdes) | ecosystem: Environmental > Terrestrial > Deep subsurface > Rock core/Sediment | place: Rifle, Colorado... | reverse complement strand
CCGGGATAAAATCCTGCTCTTTCAGCAGGCCGGCGCGTTGCCTGAGTCGGCGCTGGAACAGGTGATCGAAAAAGCCAAGACTCTCGACATGACCGAAGTCCGGGCCGAGATCGAAAAAGCGCAACGGACCGAGGCGACCGAAAAGGTCGCGGCAGAAGGATAGCTGCGACACGCCCGCCCCGGTCGCTACGCTCAGGATTCACGCGCCTTGAGCACCTTGATGGGCTCGCCCTTCGAATCACGCATGGCCGGTCCAGAAGGCTTCTGCGGCACGGGCGCATCGCTCGCGTGAATCTTCGCCGAGCGACTGTAAGAATATTTCTGGCCGTTGGCCTCGAATGAGACGTCGGCAATCACCGCGCCCCTACCCTTCGACGGAACGTGGACCGTCGGCGTGACGGTAACAGGACCGCACGTGGCGTGAGAGAGTTCCGATTCGGAGGTCAACTTCAGATCACCTGTGACCCTGATTTTCGTTTTCAAATCCGAACAATCCGACGCCGGCTTAACGCCGAATTGAACGCTCAGATCGCTTTCGGGCCTGACGGGTTTCGCGTACTGAATGGTCACGGTCACTGGAGGACGCGGCTTGCCTCCGTAAAATTTTTCACCTTGTTTCAGCGTCGGTCCGGCAATAGCGGGGCTGACTCCATGACCGAGGGCCATCACGAAAGCTGAAACAACCAGCGGCAAAAACGTTGAGCTTTTCATATTTTCTCCGTCACTTTCTTTATCGTTCCTGGTGAAATTTAGTATACCGTTACATCCCAGCCCGAAAGTTCCGCGGCATAGCCTCTCAGGACCATGACGTAGGCCTCGCCCGCGGTAACATCGATGGTGACACTCGGGCAGCCACTCGAGCTGTAATCGGCACCAACACTGATTCCGCGATCGTAGACATACATATCGAGGTAATCCGTCAAACAGCTTGCAAAGCCGGCCAGACGGTCGACCGAAATCGTTCTCGTTCCGGACGTCGGTGCGATGTAAACATAATAACGGTTGTTGCCGAACTTATTTCGCGGGCTCGAGTAGTTCGCCCAATCCGTTTGATCATGCCCGTTGCGGTAGTTTCTTCCGTACTGCAACTCGCGATAGATCCTCCAGAAATTTTCGTCATAGGAATAGCCGGTGTCCTGCTCGTAATAACGATAGCCGCTGTACCAATTACCAATATCGTTATCGAAATCGAAAGGGTCGGCGTAATCCGAAACACCGTTGCACGACCCAGGACAAAGGGCGTCGTAGGGTGTATCAAGATCAATCTCCCAGAGATTCATCAAATCCTCGGCATCACCGCCATAGGCCTCGTTATAGTAGGAGGCGAAGGTCAGGACGGTCGTGAGGGCGGGGCTCGTCGTTTGATAATTCGCGAGAATGTCGTAGATGCGATCGAATGCGCTGGCATTGGCTACCGCCGCGCGATTCTCGTAAAGCTTCCAGAGAAAGTACTGGATGCTCTTTTCACTATAAATGCCGCTGTTGTCACCGACCGGGGGAGTGTCCATTCGCAGCATGAAGCCGCCCGCCTGATTCATGCCGTTCGTGTCGACATAAATGGGGTCCCAAAGCGCCATCGCGGAAACGGCGTTACCGAAACCCTCACCGAAGGCAACTCGTGGATCGAGCGTGTCGCGCGATGAATGGCTCCCGCCGACCGAATCGGAACGAAAAAGCTCGTTTTCCAAGTAATGCGCGAGCTCGTGGGCGATAACGTGATCGTCGTATTCGTCCGTATCGACGTCCTCGTCACCGAGAATGTAGATGTTCGAAATTCCGTTTTCAATCGTGTAGTAGGTCGTCCCGATCTGGCCCCAGCTCACTTGACCACTCTCGTTCGTGTTATCGACACTCCAATTCATGCGAAGTTTCGGAAAATAGGCGTCGGGCCGAGCTTGGCAAACAAGTTCAATATCCGAAATCACGGTATCAAGGATCGCAAACGGGGCTGACGAACGATCGCGGTAATATCCCGCCGATCGGCTCAGCGGCGCGTGAATCGCGATCCCGGAGCGTCCGCCACTGTAGTTGGTTGAGCCGTCCAGAACATAGAGTGCCTGATAATCGGTGTTATCCACCACCTTGACGTCCCAGCTCGCGCCATCGCAAAAGGACAAACCTTCATCGGAATAATATCCGTTGGATTGCATTTCAGCGCGAACGCGGAGGTAAACCGCTGTCCCAGGAGGAACATCCAAGATGAACTCGCCGTAATCGTTCGTTACCGTTTCAGCAACCGCGACCCCGGACCGGATCGCCTGAACCGTCGCGCGCCGAATCGGCTTCGCGACCGCCATAGTGTAGCCGAGTCTCACTCCGCCTTCGGTCACGTTATCCAGAGCCGGAACAGCATCATAAGTAGCAGTCCCGCTGAGCACGAAGGCTGTGGTCGATGATCCGCCTGAACCGCCCGTGCTGTCGGTCCCGGGCGTGGTCGTACCGCCGCCTTTACACCCTACTGCCGATAACAATAAAAGAATGGTCGCAACCAGACCTACAGAACCGCTACGATTAAATGTCTTCACGTCACCCTCTCATCTCTCGGACAAGTCAGACTGCAACGCGTGCGCCATAACGACACCACCCGATGCGCGTGAAAATGAGCTTAAAAAACGGATCGATACTTAAAATCGGAGATGAGACGAACTGTAGAATTGTTTGACAGGTATCCAGGACACAGTGATTCACCGGGAGTCGGCCGCGAGCTCCAAATGTTCGGAATTCGCGGCATCTGGAGTCGCGTCAGCGGGATCCGAGATCGCCAAACAGACCGCGAAAAACAGTGCGAGTGCAAAAGCCAACGGGGTAACCCGCTTCATAGATACTCCAATCGCCAATCGGTGGTTACCCTATGCTGAAGCAAGGAAAGTACCCCGAATGGGGCGGCCCTGAAATCACAGAACAATCCGGCGCAAAGGCTCGTTTCAGCTCTCCAAGTTTAATACAGCTGATCACAAGCGATCTGTGTCCAAGAAACCACGGGCGCGACGCTGAATTCAGGAATATCTTGCGGTGATCTCTTCCTTTTTTACCCCGAGAACGCGGTGCTTTTTCCCGACTTTAACAAACGCTTCGAGCGCTCTCTCGAGCTGGGCTTTCTCAAGGCCGGCCGAAATCTGGGTCCTGATCCTTGCCTCGCCTTTCGGAACCACGGGGTAAAAGAAACCAACCGCGAAGACGCCTTCATTATACAGGTCACGGCTGAATTCCTGGGCGAGTTTGGCTTCATAAAACATGATCGGCACAATCGGCGTATTGCCCTGCTTGAGATCGAAACCGGCGTCAGTCAAGCCGTTACGCCAGAATTTCGTGAGCTCCTCGAGCTTGTCGCGACGGGCTGTCGAGGACGAAAGGACATCGATCACTTTGAGCGACGCGTAAACAACCGCCGGCATGAGCGCATTGCTGAACAGATAGGGCCGTCCCCGCTGCTTGATCAGGTCGACTATTTCCTTCCTCGCCGAAACACATCCTCCGGTCGCCCCCCCGAGGGCCTTGCCGAAGGTGGTCGTGATAATATCGACTTTGTTCATCACTCCAAAGTGTTCATGAGTCCCGCGCCCGGTTTTTCCGATGAACCCGGTCGCATGAGAGTCATCGACCGCGACCATCGCGTCGTACTTCTCCGCGAGCCGGCAGATCTCATCGAGGCGGGCCATGTCACCGTCCATTGAGAAAACACCATCCGTGATGATCAGCTTCATCCGGCACTTCGCGGCTTTCAGCTTCTGTTCAAGATCATTCAGGTCCTGGTGCTCGAAGATGTGCCGTTGCGCCTTGCAGAGTCGCATTCCGTCGATTAAAGACGCGTGGACCAGGCGATCCGAAAAGATCGCGTCTTCGGCCGAAAGAATCGCTTCGAAAAGAGCGCCGTTCGCATCGAAGCACGAAGCAAAAAGGCAGGTATCCTCCATTCCGAGAAAATTGCTCATCTTGTTCTCAAGCTCCCGATGGATATCCTGAGTTCCGCAGATGAAGCGAACCGAGGACATGCCATAGCCCCGTTTATCGAGCCCTTCGTGGGCGGCCTTCAGGATGTCGGAATGACTCGAAAGGCCGAGATAGTTATTGGCGCAAAGATTGATCATGTTCTTTTCAGGAGCTTCGGCCGGGAAGCGCACTTTCACTTCGCCGCCCTGATGCGAACAGATGATCCGCTCATCTTTATAAAGGCCGTCTTTTCGGATCGAGGCCAGGGTATCCGCGTAAATTTGCCGTGATGAGTTGTAAGACATTAGGATTTCCTCCATTCGAGAATGACTTTGCCGGACTGCCCGGAAACCATGGTTTCAAAGCCTTCCTTAAAACGATCCACGGGAAAGCGATGCGTGAAGATCGGCTTGATATTGAGACCGCTCTGAATCATCGCGCACATCTTATACCAGGTCTCGAACATTTCTCGTCCGTAGATTCCCTTGATAAAGAGACCCTTGAAAATAACGTGATCCCAATTGATCCGGGTGTCATTCGGCAAAATACCGAGAAGCGCGAGCTTACCGCCGTTCTTGGTCGTCTCGATCATATCGTTGAAGGCGGCTGAATTTCCGGACATTTCTAGCCCGACATCGAAACCCTCGTGCATATCCAGCTTCTTCATCGTATCCCGGATCGAGGTCTTCGAGACGTCAACAGCATTCTCGATCCCCATCTTGCGAGCCAGGTCGAGCCGGTACTCGTTTACGTCGCTGATCACGACATGCCTTGCGCCGACGTGTTTAGCCACGGCCGCGGCCATGATGCCGATCGGGCCCGCCCCCGTGATCAGGACATCCTCTCCGACCAGATCAAACGAAAGTGCGGTATGGACGGCGTTCCCGAGCGGATCCAGAATCGACGCCTCGTCGTCCGTCACGCCGTCCGGAATCGGAAAGACATTACTCGCCGGAATCGCGAGGTATTCGGCGAAGCAGCCCGGCCGGTTCACGCCCACGCCGATCGTATTGATGCAAAGGTGACGATGGCCCGCCCGACAATTCCGGCAGTGCCCGCAAACGATGTGTCCCTCTCCTGAGACGCGTTCACCGATTTTCAATCCGGAAACGCATTTCCCGATTTCGACGATTTCGCCCACGAACTCGTGCCCGACATGCATCGGAACCGGAATCGTCTTCTGAGCCCAATCATCCCATTTGTAGATATGGACGTCCGTTCCGCAAATAGCCGTCTTGTTGATCCGAATCAGGACATCCTGGTCCCCGATCGTCGGCTCAGGTACATCCTCGAGCCATAAACCTTTTTCTCTGTGCTTTTTTACCAGCGCTTTCATGGTCCTGCTCCTTGTTCGTAGTGGGCGAAAGTTTAACAAGAATACTGGGGCAAGTCATCGGAAAGCCAATCTGGAATGTTTAAGTCAGGTACTCGTCGGATTTGAGCCGATCCCTGAGCTCCGAACCCGGGCACTTTCTTGTTAAAGCTCGTGCACCGGGCGCCTTTCAGGCCATTTTTGGCTGCTTCACGATCGCCAAGCCCGATGTAGTAATGCTATAAATGAATCTCGCACAAAACACTTGCGCCGGGAGCCCAACTCGGGGGGGAAGATGAAGCTACTCGCTGGTCGGATGAAGAACCTTGGAAGTGAAAACGCGTTCAAAGTCGGGGATGACATCCGTCGTGCGGAACAGGCCGGGATGAAAGTCATTCGATTCAATCTCGGCGAACCCGACTTCAACAGCGCGGATTTCATCAACCAGGTGGCCGTCGATCACATTCACCGCGGCAATTCGCATTACTGCCCCCCCGCCGGAATCGAATCGCTTCGTCGTGCGGTGGCAAAACAGATTTCTGAAACTCGCGGAATCGAAATTCATCCCGATCACGTGGTGGTCACCGTCGGCGCGAAGCCACCGATCGGCTACGCTTTGATGAGTTATGTGAACGCCGGAGATGAAGTGATTTACCCGAGCCCAGGATTCCCGATCTATGAATCCTGGATCACCTATCTTGGGGCCAAAGCCGTTCCGCTCCATTTGGACGAGAAGAAAGGGTTCAGCTTCACCGCGGACGAACTCGAAAAGCTCATTACGCGAAAGACGAAGCTCATCTTCATCAATTCACCTTCCAATCCCACGGGAGGCGTTCTCGCCGAAGAGGAGCTTGCAAAAATCGCCCAGGTCATCCGCAAGAAATGCGACGAAAACGTCCGGGTCTATTCCGATGAGGTTTACGAACACATCATTTTCGACGGACTCAAGCACCACAGCATAATCTCACAAAGAGGAATGCAGGACAGAACTGTTCTGGTGAGCGGACACTCCAAATCCTTCGCGATGACCGGCTGGCGCCTCGGTTACGCGATCCTGCCGACACTCGAGGAAGCGGCCATTTTCAAAAACCTGAATATCAACAATTTCTCCTGCACTCCTCCCTTCATCCAGGAAGCCGGAAGAGAAGCGATCGAAAACCCGAGCAGCACCGAGACGGTCCGCAGGATGGTCCATGAGTTCCAGCAGCGCCGCGATTATGTCATCGACGCCCTCAATTCAATCGAGGGGATCTCCTGCGCGAACCCGAAAGGCGCGTTCTACGCGTTTCCCAACATCAAGGGCGTCTGCGAGAACCTCGGCGCAATCGAGAAATACAAAAAACTCCCGAAAAGCATCTCACCCCGAACCTCTCCGGCGACGCTCTTTCAGAAATTTCTGCTCTACAGGCACGGCGTCGCAACCATGGATCGGCGCTCCTTCGGGCAAATCGGTTCCAAGGGCAAGCATTTCATCCGGATCTCGATGGCAACCGACATTGACTCTCTCAAGCTTGGTATCGTTCAGCTCGAAAAGGCCTCAAAGGATCGGGACGGGTTCGCGAAATTCGTAAAAGAGGCGAAACACCTCTACTAAGAAAGGACCTAGCAATGAGTTCAAACATCCTGCAATTCGCTCAGAGACGGGGCCAATATTTCGATCTTGGGCAAACACCCCGTAAGCCGCAGATCACTCCCGAATCACTGGCGGCGCTGGAACGCTCGGACCTGATCTATCGCACGCTTTGCGCGATCCTTTATAACTTCGTCCCGCAATCCGGACACCCGGGGGGAAGCATTTCGTCAGGGCGGATCGTCCAATCGCTCCTTTTCCATACGATGAATTACGACTTCTCGGACCCCGATGCGATGAACGCCGACATCCTTTCCTACGGTGCGGGTCACAAGGCGATGGGCCTCTATGCCGCCTGGGCACTGCGAAACGAATTCGTTCGCATTTCGCACCCCGACCTTCTTCCTTCGGAAAGGCTCCAGCTGAGACTGGAAGACCTTCTTGGATTTCGCAGAAATCCGGTGACCGATACGCCCCTCTTCAGAAAATACAGCGCGAAGCCACTCGACGGCCATCCAACCCCGGCCACTCCCCACGTGAAACTCGCCACGGGCGCTTCAGGGGTGGGCGTCGCGGCCTCGTTCGGGCTCGCCTTCGGCGCAATCGACACGTATGGCTCCGGACACGCGCCCTGGGTTCATGTGCTTGAGGGTGAGGGCGGCATGACGCCGGGCCGAGTGCAGGAGTCCCTCGCCACGGCGGGCTCCGCGCAGCTTTCCAATCTTATTATGCATCTGGATTGGAACCAGGCCTCCATCGACTCGAATCGCGTTTGCAGAGACGGTCAGAACCCGGGCGATTACGTCCAGTGGTCTCCCGCTGAACTCTTCTACCTCAATGATTGGAATGTCGTTTACGTTCCCAACGGTTTCGACTTCCAGCAGATCATCGCCGCCCAGCAGCTCTCGCTTTCTAAGCCGACCCAGCAACCCACCGGGATCGTGTATCGCACGGTCAAGGGCTGGAAATACGGAATCGAAGGCCGCGGCTCGCACGGCGCCGGGCATGCGTTTTGTTCCGAACCCTTCTACGCGTTCCTGAAGGAATTCGAAACCGAGTTCAAGACTCAGTTCCCGCGCTTCTCCGGCGACAAGGCGCCCGCACGCGTGGAGCAGAACTTCTTCGACTGCCTGAGCGTGATCCGTTCCGTTCTCGAGAAGGATCGCACGATCGCGACCACGATCGGAAACTCCATCGTCGATTCCAAGAATCGGCTGAAGAACTCCGGCCGCTTGCCGCGGGCTGAGTCACCGCGCCTTTCGACGCTCTATAATGACCCGGCCCTTACTCCGGATCAGACCCCCCCGGAATTGCAACTTAAACCCGGCCAAAACGTCACGCTCCGTGGCGTGCTGGGCGACGTCGCGAATTATCTGAACAAGAGAACCGGTGGCGCGATCATCGGCGCCTCGGCCGATCTCCTTGAATCGACGAGTGTTAGTCACGTCAACAAGGGCTTCGCGCCGGGCTTCTTCAACGCTGTTTCAAATCCCCAGTCGCGGATTCTCGCCGTTGGCGGGATTTGCGAGGACGCCATGGGCGGTATTCTGGCCGGGATTTCGACTTACGGAAATCACATCGGGATCGGCTCCTCGTATGGTGCCTTCATCGCGGCTCTTCAGCACGTTCCAGCCCGACTCCATGCCATCGGACAGCAGATGAAGAGCCTGACGTCAAAGGAACCGCAAAAACCGTTCATCATCGTTTGTGCCCATGCCGGGCCCAAAACCGGAGAAGACGGCCCGACCCATGCCGACCCGCAAGCGCTGACCCTGTTCCAGGAGAACTTTCCGAAGGGCTCCATGATCACCCTGACCCCGTGGGACGCGCAGGAGATCTGGCCGCTCATGATGGCAGCGCTCAAGGCGCGACCCGCGGTGATCGCGCCGTTTGTGACTCGCCCGAGCGAACCCGTGATCGACCGGGCGAAGCACGGCTTGCCACCGGCATCGGCCGCCGCGAAGGGCATCTATGCCTTGAAAAGAGCGGATTCGCGCAAACGGTCGGGGACAATCGTTCTCCAGGGTAACGGCGTTGCCGCTGCCTTCGTGACCGAAGTGCTCCCGGTTCTTGACGAAAGAAAGCTGAATCTCAACGTTTACTACGTCGCGAGCGCCGAGCTTTTCGATCTTCTGCCTGAAGACGAGCAAAAGCAGATTTTTCCCGAAGCTCACGCGCAGGAAGCGATCGGAATCACCGAGTTCACGCTTTCGGCGATGTATCGCTGGGTCACCTCGACACAAGGACGCAAACACACGTTGCATGCGTTCCGTGGCGGACACTATCTCGGAAGCGGTCAGGCGGCCAAGGTTTTCGAAGAGGCACGCCTGGACGCCAACGGCCAGTTAAAGGCGATTCTCGAGTACGCCTCGGCGAGGGAACTGTAATCGCATTAGTTCTTCAAGACCATCCGGTAGCGCGCCTGGTTTGAGCGCACTTTGTCGATGGCCTTGTTCGCCTCGGACATCGGAATCGTTTGAACCTTCGCCTGGATTTTATGTCGAGCCGCGAATTCCAGCATCTGACGAATCGCGGTGCGACTTCCGATCGGGCTGCCACAGACCGTTTTGCGACCGCCGATCAAGGAGAAAACAGGAACCGTGATCGGCTTAGCCGGAGCGCCGACGAAGCAAAGCTTTCCGTCGGGCTTCAGAATGTTCAAGAAAGCGTTCCAGTCGAGATCAGCCACGCTCGTGGTGAGAATGAAATCGAGGGTTCCCCTTGCCGCTGCCATCGCGCCGGGATCGACACTCGAAATGAACCGGCGCGCGCCAAACTCGCGTGCCTCCTTTTCCTTGTCCGGAGAAGAGGAAAAAACGGTGACCTCACAGCCGAACGCGCGGGCGAACTGAATCGCAAGATGGCCGAGGCCGCCGATTCCGACGATGCCGACCTTCATCCAGGGCTGTACGGCATAATGCTGAAGGGGCGAGAACACCGTTATCCCGCCACAAAGCAGAGGAGCCGCGTTTTCCGATTCCAGCTCGTCCGGGATGGGAAAAACAAAGCGGCTGTCGACCCGAATCTCCTTGGCGAAGCCGCCGAAGTGCCCGACGCAGGTTGCCGCGTTATTGGGACAAAGGTTTTCGTCACCGCGGATGCAGTGTTCGCAGGTCAGACAAGCGCCGCGCTGCCAGCCCACCCCGACCCGTTGGCCGAATTGAAGGTCCCGGACCATCCCGCCCTTCTCGTGAATGAACCCGACAATTTCGTGTCCTGGCACCAGTGGGTAAGAATTCATCTTCCAATCGTTGTCGATGAGATGAACATCGCTGTGGCAAACCCCGCAGCACTCGATTTCGATCTCGACGTCGTACGGCCCGAGAGGCTCGGGGGCGTATTCGAATTTTTCCAACTGTGCCCCGGGCTGTTTGGCGGCGTAGGACTGAATCGACAGGTTACCGTGACTACGAACGTGCATGAGCGAGACCTCCGGGTTAGGACCCTTATGCCATAGTATTAAGCCGCTTCCAATCTTTCCTGCCGTTCGGCTTGCATGAGACGGCCCATCCGTTCCCGCTCGGGTCGCTTCATGACTTTTCTGATTGCGGTGAAAAAGTCGGTTTCTTCGAAATCAATGTGTTCGAAAATGCTCTTTTTCAGTTCCTGAAAAAGACTTTCCGATTCCTTATCGGAAACGCCGATTTCGCCCAGTCTTTTCAACGGGATTTTCGCGATCGCGTGTTCACCGAAAGCCCGCTTCACGATGTCCTTGATGTCAACGAAGTCTTCAAAAGCACGGTAGAGAATAGTTTCTTCAAGGTAAAAATGCAGCTCAAGATCGCGGCGAATCTGATTGAAGATCTTCCGTTTTTGATCCTGGGCAGCGGTCTGCTCGTAGTTCGAAAAATAGCCCTTGATCGATTCATGTTCAGATTTCAAAAAGTCGAGTGCATCCATGGTACTTCCTTCCGGGGTAGTCCCTTAGTCCCTGTTTCAGGACACCAGATGCAATCGGCGGGCTTAAAACTCTTATTTGGCCAATCCCGTCACTTTGACGAGGATGCGTTTTTTACGACGACCATCGAATTCCGCATAAAAGATCTGCTGCCACGTTCCGAAATCCAAGTGACCTTTCGTGACCGGCGCCGTCAAGGCGTGATTCGTCAGAAATGATTTCAGATGTGCGTCGGCGTTGTCTTCACCGGTTTGATGATGTTCGTAGCCGCGGCCGTACGGCGCGAGCGTCTCGATCCATCGCGAAATATCCCGCAGGAGTCCCGATTCCGCGTCATTGATATAAACGCCCGCTGTGATGTGCATCGCACTCACGAAGCAAAGACCATCCTGCACGCCGGCACGCTCCAGCACACCGCCGACCAAGTCAGTGATATTGACGAGGGCGTAGCGCTTCGGCAGTTCAACGTGGAGATACTCAGTGTGATGGACGTAAGGAAGGCGATCGAGATGCGAAACGAGTTCGTTTCGGTTGTGCCCGGGACAGGAATGTGGATCCAGCAACCAGTCGCTTGAGGTCAGCATAGTCCATCCTTGTTGCTTCTTTTGCGCCGCTTTTGCAATGGGTATGTATTTCGTTATTCCCATAAAGCACAATAATTGTAGCGAGTTACAAAATTTGTCCCGAACCGGGCCGCGCTCCCGCCGACTTACGGCACCCTTGCGCCGCATCGAAAGTTCGTGTATCCATGGGGCTCTTCTTTATTGGGGACCCGTAGCTCAGTTGGATTAGAGCGTCAGACTACGGATCTGAAGGTCACAGGTTCGAGCCCTGTCGGGTCCGCCATTCATAGAATAAAAAAGGGGTCGGGATGCATTCCCGACCCTTTTTTATTTTCCGGATTGCAGTCCGACAGGGCGAGAACCGTCGGTTCGACGACCTGTTCACCGAAGGTGAACAATGAAATGAGGAGCGCAGGAGGCGCGACCTCCTCAGGGAGCTACTTTTCTCAGGAATGAGAAAAGTGAGCCCTGTCGGGTCCAGAGGAAACACGGGGTTGGCTCTTAAGTGAGCCGCCCTTTTTTTGTTTCTGGCCAGTCACTGTAAGAACCCCGTAGCACCGGCGTAGCAAAACCACTCCCGCAGTTGGCTACACCCACCCGTGAAACACTTCGTGGATTAAACTTTCGCATGCCCCCGCATAGGAGGTTGCCCAACTCATCCTCGCTGGCAGTTCGCTTGAGATCTTCTGGGTTTCGACTCTCAAGAGACCGTTGTTGTACGTTTCATCCATGACATTTCCGATTCCCCCGGGCGTCCGTCGTCTTCTCGCTGTCGAGCAAACAGCAGCTTTTCGTTTACGATCCGGCTCGTCTCTTTTGCGCAGATTGCGTACGGACCGACGTGTACCTTGATCGAGCGCTTGCGATCTAGAGCCCGCGAATAAGTGACGCTGCTCTGAACGGGTAGGCCATCCTGAAGTTTACACTCCTTCAGCTTACACTTGCGTGCTTCTACGCCGCTTTCTTCATCCGGCCATACCACATGCCTTCAAACTCTAGTCCGTTCGGATCCTCAAAGTAGACACCATAGTAATTCTCGTAATACTCGCCCGCAGGGTCAACGACCTTGGCCCCCATCTTCTGAAGGAATTTCTGCAACTCGTCGACTTCTTCACGACTGCCTAAACGAAACGCGTAATGATGAAAACCCACATCGCCAAATCTGTATTTGTATTGTCTGCCCTTCGCGTCCGCTGAAGAAATCCAAAGACGAGTCTTCCCGTTCGTCCACCCTATGGCGTCTTCATATTCGTCCAATACCTTGAAGCCGAGAAACTTCAGCAGCTTTCCGTAGAAGGCCTTGGATTTTCCAAAATCCTTGACCGAAATCGAGAGATGATCCACTCCGACAACTTTGGGCATTTGGTTACTCCTTAGGCGGCGTCTTCCAATATGGACTGATCGACATAACACCACATCCAGTCCTCCCCAGGTTGGAAAGACTGAATGATGGGATGATGAGTTTTGTGAAAGTGCTTCGTCGCATGGCGATTTTTTGAATTGTCGCAGCAGCCGACATGGCCGCAAGTACGGCAAAGTCGCAGATGAACCCACTCGTCGCCTGACTTGAGACACTCCTCGCAGCCTTCCGGGGTTCGAGGCTTCACTTCCTGAATCTGATTGAGGTGACTGCAATTTGACATGTTTTACTCCTTCCCTTGATCTAAGCCGCAGTCTTTTCTTTCGATCTGCTGATCAGCGACTCCAAAGTCTGTTCGAGGTTCGACCGATCCCAGTTACCGAGCGTCGCCCCCGCTTCATAGGCACTCTGAAAGAACTCCAGTAACATCTCATCAGGATCGGGAAATTTGAGCAGATCGTCGTATTCCAATAAAAACTCGCCGAATTCAGGATTGAAGTACGCCTGAGCAGGGCGAACGGAGGCGCGCTCGAAACCCTTCGGCGCAGGATAAGTATAAGAGTAAAAGGCGGGTTTCCCGTGAATGAGTCCTCTTGCATTGGAATTTCCGGGCCAGAAGCCGCTGCAAACATTCTCCTGGTCCTCTCCGATTTTGAAGAACCGTGGGCCCACCGGGGGCATCGGCGCTGGGCGCCCCGAGTAGCGCGCACAACTTAAATCAAAAGAGCCCCAGTAAAAAAGAATCGGACTGCTCTTTCCGACGAAAGTAGAACGGTAACGTTGCATAACCCGGGTCGTGTGAGTCAGGATCTTCCACCAATCATGAACATACCCAGGGTCATAGGAGGCATGCCGGGAGTCGAGCTCAAAAGGAATGTCAGGCACGGTTTCAACGGGCTTCGTGTTAATCGTCACCTCAATCCCGAGCGAACGAAGACGCGAACACAGTTCCAGATAGAAATCCGCCACCGATCGAGGATAGAGCGACAAAGTCGCGTTCTGCCCGTCACTGACCCGAACGTAAAGCTTGTGATCGATAAAATCAAAATTCATTTCAAACAGACGATCGCCCACTGGGATCACGCCAGAGGACAATCCACGTGACGACACATGAAAGCCTACTCCCCACCATTCATTTAAAAACGGCGTCAACTTGAGCTTCACCTTGCCCACGACTTGCGTCCACATGTGAAGAGTCTCGCAGCTTTCTTTCCATGAATCCCAGGGAAGCTCCGGCCAGCTTTTGTTTCGTCCCATACGCCAGAATTTCTGCAAGGCTGAAGCCCGGGAAGCGGACTGGTCATTTGCAGGGCAGGAATCGAACGGTGGTCTCCATCTCATCGAGCGTTGATTTCAAGCCGGCCAGTACCGAGTCGATTTCCGCATCCGAAGTCTCGTTTGATAGCGAAAAACGTACTGCACAATGCGCCTCTTCAACCGAACGCCCCATCGCCGGCAGGACGTGCGTCGGCTCGGGCGTACCTGATTTACAAGCTGAACCCGAAGAAAGACAGATCCCTTTCTGATCGAGCGCCAGCACGATCGACTCGCCGCGAAGTCCGGGCAGCGTCAGGTTCAGGGTATTCGGCAATCTCAGCTGTGAATGGCCGTTTAAGACGGCTCCAGGTATGAGCTGCGTGATTCCGGCCTGCAGACGGTCTCTCAGGCAACTTAATCCCTTGAATTCCCGAACGGTGGAACGCGCGAGATCCGCAGCCTTGCCGAATCCAACGATCGCGGCGACGTTTTCCGTGCCAGCCCGAAGTCCATTCTCCTGTTTACCGCCATGAATGATCGGTTCGAGCGAAACCCCTTTTCGCACGTAAAGTGCCCCAGCACCTTTCGGTCCGTGGATCTTGTGCGCGGAAAGGCTGAGCATGTCAACTTCGAGAGCTTCCACGTCGACATCGATCTTTCCGGCAGCCTGGACGGCATCCGTGTGGAACAAAACTCCTCTGTCATGAGCGATCGCACAAAGCTCCTTTACGGGCTGAATTGTACCAACCTCGTTGTTAGCCATCATGATTGAGACCAGGATCGAGCGGTCCGTGAGAGAATCCTTGAGATCATCCGGATGCACCAGTCCGTCCGGGTCAACCGGCAGATACGTGATCTGAAAACCGACGCGTTCCAGATACCGACAGGACGCAAGGACGGCCGGATGCTCGATCCTGCTCGTAATGATGTGATTACCCCTCTCACGTAGTGAATACGCCACGCCTTTGATGGCCAGATTGTCCGCTTCCGATCCGCCACTCGTGAAAATCATCCTTCTAGGCTTGCCATTGACGAGGCCCGCGACCTGACGTCGAGCGCACTCGATGGCCTCGTGAGAGTCCCTACCCTTTTTATGAATGCTTGAGGGATTTCCAAATTCCCCCATCAGATAGGGCAGCATCACCTCGCGAACTTCGTCGGCCAGACGAGTGGACGCATTGTTATCTACGTAAATCCGAGGAAGCTCGGATGCCGTCGTTTTAATCCGATCGACAACGGAAGAAACTTGTTCGGCCTCGGGGCGCGAGCCCAAGCCCGAAGCTCCGATCCTGGTCACCTCGCAAAGAAGCGCCTTATATACGGGAAAACCGGAGATCTCGTCGCGGTTGGAAAGATCCGTGAGGTCGTTGACATTCGAATTCCGCCAGGCCTCTGGTCCCACAGGACCGCCCCCGCCCATGCTGCATTCCACGTTACCAGCCAGGATTTCAGCAGTGACTCTTGCTTCAAAGCGCACCGCCCCTCTTTTCGTCCGGACCTCGACCGCGTCCCCGTTTTGTATACCTCTGCGACTCGCATCTTCCGGGTTCATCTCGATGCTGGGCGAAGGTGTTTCCCGCGCCAATCCTTGAATTCCGTGATGCTGTGAACGAAAGTCGTTCTGCGGCCTCGCGCCTGAGTTGAAAACCAGCGGGAACTCCCTCGCGACCTCCGGGGCCGCAAGCGGTCCTTCGAAAGGTTCGACGTATTTGGGAAGAGGTTCATACCCGAAATCCGCGAGAATACTGGAATGGATTTCGAACTTTCCGCTCGGCGTTTCAAAACCCGGCTTGCCATCCGCGCGCAGATGCCCTTTCTCCCATTTCTTGTACTCCATCATCGGGGTCTGAATCCTTACCGATCCGCCGGCCTTGCGTACATCCTCTAGCGTGTATCCCGATCCTTTCAACGCGAACCGGATCATCTCCTCTTCGGTCTGCGGAAAAAGTTCTCCATAACCTAGCCTTCGGGCCAACTCGGCCATGATCAGGTAATCATTCCGGGACTCGCCCACAGGTTCTATCACTCGCTCGCGAAGCCTGAATACCGGGCCGTATGTCATATAGGAACTGATCTCAAACATCGTGGTGGCCGGAAGAACAAGGTCTGCGTAAGCGGCATCAGCAGTGAGCTGACGGTCAATGCAGGTGAGGAATTCCAGCTTATCGAGCGCTTCGCGCCAGAGTCCAGCCTGCGGCCACGACGTGATAAGAGAAGCGCCATGGACGAGCAGTCCTCGAATTCGATAAGGTTTTCCCTCGAGCACCGAATCGATCAAGCCGCTCGCATGCGATTCTCCGCGGTAATGGCTATAGATCGGGAATTTATCGCGAGCAACGGCGCGCCCGATATCCGGGTTCGCCTGATTGCAGGCGCGATTGATCGGGAAATGCGTACCGTTCATGGCGAGCCCCAATCCTCCGGGAACGTCCAGCTGCCCCGCAAGTGCCCAAAGAGTCAGTACGGCTCGAATAGCCTGGATACCGCTGTTCGAATATTCAAGCCCCGTATACATGACCGGAGAGCAGCCGGGGGCGCGAGCAATCCGGCGCGCGAGGTCTCGTATCGCGCCTGCCGGGATTCCCGTGATCTTTTCGACCGCTTCCGGCCGGAAGTGCTGCACATACGAGGTAAATTCTGCGAAGCCCTGGCACCACTTTTCGGCGAATATCTCATCATGAAGATCCTCTTCCAGCAGAACTTGGATAAGCCCGAGCGCCAAAGCCCCGTCCGTCCCAGGTCTGATCGGGATCCATTGCGCCGAGCACCGCCGGACGGTCTCTGTGCATCTGGGATCGATCACGACGATATCCGCTCCCCTTCGAGCGGCGGCCTCAAGCCGCGCCATATCGAGCGGTGGTGAATCCGTTGCCGGATTAGCACCCCAGACTACAACCATTCCGGCATTCTCGAGATCGGTGAACATGTTGATCAGCATTCTTCCGAAAGTCACATGGGGCGCGATCATCGCGAATGAGACATAGCAAAGTGCGCCAACCCCCATCGTATTCGGTGAGCCAAAAGGAAACAGGACATTCGACGCGGACGAAACGGCGACGCCTTTAGGCTGGTACATGTCACAAAGGGAGAGCTCGAATGCCCCTCGCCCCGTGTAAACCGCGACCGCTTCAGCACCGAACTCCGCCTTAATCTGGTTGAGCCGCTTGACAATCGTGTCATATGCTTCATCCCATGACACGCGTTTAAAGTCGTAGCTACCCTTGGATCCGACGCGCTTCATTGGATATTTGAGACGATGCTCCGAGTAGACGATTTCCGCAGCGTGTTCGCCACGCCGGCAGACCATTCCCAGCGGATGCCCAGGATCCGGACGAATGGAGCTAAGCTTCCTCTCACCGTTCACGCTCTGGTCCAAACCGACTTCAACCCAACATCCGGCAGGACAGATGCCGCAAATTCCTTTTTTCCATTCCAACTGATTCATCTGATTCGACATGTCGCGCAGCCTTCATGCAGAAACTCTGCCGCGTCGGCGCCAGGCTTGCACGATTCGCGTGATCATGAACACGGTGAATCGGAATTCGATCGGCAATGTGAATCCAGACGTTACGTTTCTTGACTCAGCCATTACAGGATTGACCGCGCCACAGAAAAATATGTCTCCCAAGTTTCTTTATGATCCTGAGGGATCGGCGCTCTTTGAGCGGATCTGTGAACTTGAAGAGTACTATGTCACCCGAACGGAAGCGCAAATCCTGCAAAATAACGTGAAAGAAATCGCAAGTTCCCTGGGTGCTCCATCCATATTGATCGAATATGGAAGCGGCAACAGCTCGAAAACGGAAATAGTCCTAGCTAACCTAAGGCCTTGGCCCGTCTATGTTCCCATTGACGTGTCGCAAGACGCACTACATGCGGCTTTGCGCCGGCTCACCCGCTCTTTCAATGGTCTGGACGTGCTGCCGGTCTGCGCGGATTACACCTCTCCATTTGATTTGCCCGAACCCGCTCTTCGAAAATCCAACCTTCACTCGAGCCGAACTGGCCACGCTGGCCGAGCTGCAATGATTTTGGGTTCCACGATCGGAAACTTTGAGCCCGATCAATTGATAAACTTCCTGAGCCAGTGCAGACGGACTCTCTTGGGAGGGAAACTGCTATTAGGAGTGGATCTACCTAAGGACCGGGAAATTCTTGAATCGGCTTATAACGATCGCGAAGGAGTAACCGCCCAATTCAACCTAAATCTTCTCGCTCGAATGAACAAAGAACTCGACGCTCACTTCCAGATAAATCGTTTCTTTCACAAAGCAATCTATAACGAGGAGAAAAGCCGGATTGAAATGCATCTGGTCAGCCGTGAAGACCAGATTGTGAATATCGGTTCTACGATCATCCGCTTCACTCGAGGAGAAAGCATTCACACCGAGAGTTCCTACAAATACTCGATCGAAAAGTTCTATAAGCTCGCGGCATTGGCGGGGTTCCGGTCCGTTCAGACCTGGACGGATTCACGGCAATTATTCAGCCTTCACCTGCTCAAAGCTACTTCGTCAGAGCACTTACGCTGAAACTTAATCTGAAATCTCCTCTATGAAGTCCGATAACGAACCCAAAGAATATCATCCTTCACGCGCTTGGAGGATATGAGGCTCAGGCGAACCGATGTTCCGGCAGGGCGCTGCCAACTTTCCGCGCACGCCTCGAGGATATCCATCGCCCGGTTAGCGACGTCACGCTCGACATTGAGCGCGGGAAATATCACCAGGGTGTTTTCATCGATCTCCGAGAGTAACAGGCCCTGCTCGCGTGCCGCTTCGGTGCATAAAAGAAAGGGCGGAATGGCCGAGGCAAAAAGATCGAGGCACGCCCATTACGCGGCTACGAAAACCAAGCCTCTTCATCAACGGCGTTCGGCATGACGGGCCGCTATGCTATAGAACGCAGGAATCGATTGCGCCCGTTGCGGGAGAGGAATCATTCTTCGTCTATGTCAAACGAAACTGCTCTTTGCTCGGGATCGCTTTCTTCTCAAAGTAGTCAGTTAGGTTTTCCAATGCTCGATGATGAACTCGGGCGCCCGTCAGACGGAGCTGCCATAGTGCCACCTCTGGAAAAGACAAATATATTTCCGCCCTACGTAGTACGTTAAGGTCTCTACTCTTATTGGTCTCGATCCGTTGAATGGTTTGTTCGTTAAAATCGAAAGCCATGCAGAACTCATGTCGCGTCAAATTGAGTAGCTTTCGAAATCGAACGATATCTGCTGCAATAAAGCCGGTCGCAAAAACAGATTCAAACACGAACGTAGATGGTCCGCGTCTGCCAATTGTTCCCAATAAGATTATCGGGTTTTTCTCATTCTGAGATATCCCCTGCGAACGACAGTATTCAACGTAAGCGGGGTTTTCCCGCGACGGAATTCTGTCTTGAAGTGACGGAAAAAGCTTTCCACGTTTTGAAGTGTGAGCCTTCTTAAAAAGATCGAGCTCAGGACCTAGAGGTATCGCTGTCCTAGACGCCGCGTAACGCGGATCATAGCGAAAAATATACAGGTCGTTATCGGCCTCGAAGGACAATCTCCCAACATAGACTCTCCGCTTACGAACCTCGGAATATATGTCTAGATTATTCGCGTCTCGTTGCAAGTTCATCACTGAACTCCTGATATCTTTTAGTAACTAGCCGCTTAATGGCATCTTTCATCATTGCACTGCAAAAGCTTCGGTCGATCAAAGCAATGATTTTGGCCAACTTAATTTTGGAATGAAAGGCAAGGACAAGGTCTCCCATGCCCAATCTAATAAACTCCTGAACATAAGCTTTTATGGTTGGACTTTGCTCAGTCGAAGTTGCGACTTTTCCTGCTGGGCTAAAGTCTGCTTGAAGCATTGGGCCGCTCTCTAGGCTCAGATACGAGACGTTGTCATAAATTGGCGAGAGTGCGATCCGGGTCGGAGTCACGACCAGTCCCAAATTTCTTCCATGGCGGTCATGATTTCCCACCAACGAGTCGAACAAACAGGTCTGAACAAAGATCTCCACATCGTATGGACGCTGAGTCTGTGCAGAAATAGTTCGAATAAGTGTTTCGCAGCTGTAGGGCTCTTCGGGACCGACAAAATGATAAATATGGCTCAGGTTGGCCTGTGCTCCTCCTTTTTTTATGAAATTTTGCGTGACGAAAACTCGGTCACCAAAGAACTCGATTAAGAAATGATTCGCCACTGGAACACCCAGAGCATCAGCAATTTGATTACAGAGGTATTCTACTTCGGGTAGTTCAGGCGCTTCACTCTCACGCATTTTGAAAATGTAAGAAGTCCCGGCCAGCTCGGCTGAATACTTTTTGAACTTTCCATGGAAAAAGCTTGTATTGTAGGAACGCGGGTTAGTCTTATCCTCAGGCCCTCGGCTATCAGCCGATTTTTTTTGTAACCCCGTAAACTCCGCCAACGCGTCGCACTTGAACCAGCCGAAAAAACACGGCTTGTGCAATCCGTAGTGGGCGTCAGCTATATCGAGAGGCTCCAAGCACTTAAGGCAGGTGTTCATACGTATATGTATCAACTTATACCTGATACATATACATATCAAGTCGATTCTGCTTTCTAAATGTATTAGGATAAGCTAGTTAAACGGCAGGCTAGCTGCTGGCTGCATGCTAAGCAGCCACTTTATTGGCGCATGGCTCTAAGTGTCTACAGCTCCGGCTCGGAGCCACCGGACCGCTTAAAAACCGCTTGCTCGCACACGGACAAATTACGCCACCATGCAGCTACTGCGAAACCTACGCCCAGATGCTGAACCGATAGGCATGAAGTGGAGATTGAAAGTGAGCGACAATTCTATCAAATGTGACCAGCGGATTCTTGATCGCGTGTTGGATGAGCATAGGTTTTAGGTTAATGATGCGTAAGGTGTTCTCGTTTTTCTAATCAAGGACCAACTGCACGAGAATGAATTCTACAAAATCTAGGACTCGAGCGTTCAAAGTAATAACGACAGCAGTTCTTCTGTTCGCCATATCTATTTTATTTTTGTTCATTGGAGATACCCCGGTTCGACGCCTTCTATTTCCGCCTTCAGATCTTTTTGTGCATCATGCTGTGACGCCCATCAGCATAAATAGAAACCACGTTACCCTGAAGTTCTCTCCGAAATGGAACGGGGAATACGGCGTATTCCTGTCATATCCATTGTCCAAGCATGACTCTGCTTATGGTCGTGTCCCCACGACGCCGAAAATCGGCATCACCGGAGTCAAATGCAGTGATGCGCGAATCTCCGGCATTTGGAAAGACGAAGTGGGAGCAAACGTCATCTGTTCCTTTTTGGTGCCACGAGATGCTGAAAGGGGACGCCTGCTAGAACTGAACCTGACCTTTGACCCAAGGGAAATGCAAAGCTTTTTGTCGAAAATGGGAATGGGAACGGTGTATGTAACTCACTTAGGAGATAAATAGTGGTTATTTCGGCGCTTAGTCTGATGACCATTCGACGAGCTTCTTCATCATATCGAAGAACTCCAAAATGACCCGGTGATCCGAGTCGGATATTGGCTCCTTCGGAGTGTCAACCTTGAGATTCTTGCCAAATTCCGTAAAATTGGAACCTACGGCAATGGAGTCTGCCTTTTAACCGCCCCTTCGGCTGATGACTCCTACTCAAACTCTCCCGAGTAGGAGGATCTATGTTGTTGAATGTGCTGGTGGTAGGAATAAGCGGATTCCTGGGCTCAATCTGTCGATATCTAGTCTATCTTTGGACGGCCTCTCGGGGCCTCAACTCCCTTCCTGTCGCAACACTTCTAATCAATGTCTCTGGCTGTCTTTTGATAGGTGTAGTCGGTGTTCTCGTAGAGAGGGCTGTGCCTTTTCACCGTCACTTATTCCTCGCCGGGTCTGTAGGCTTTCTGGGAGCGTTTACAACTTTCTCTGCTTTCGGATTCGAGACCTTCAACTTGATTCGGGACTCCCAAGTTGGGTGGGCGGTTGCTAATGTTCTCGCCAATGTCCTTCTTGGACTTGCGGCAGTTTGGATCGGCCGCACGATAGTTGCGGCTTAGCCCCAATATCTTTGGGAACAATTTCCCGTTGTTCCCGAAATGTTCCCAGCGTACCTTACGAAAGAGCGCGAGCAGAAGCGAGCGCTAAGCGCTCCGAGTCACCTCTTCACGCGGTAGTGCGATTGCACCAGCCCCGATGGGTACGCTTTCGTCGCGAGATGAGTAAGTGAAATGTCTTCGCTTAAAGGACCGAAAAGCGGGCGACCCGCGCCGATAAGCACCGGAATTCGCGTAATGACCATGTCGTCAATCAATCCTTCGCGAAGGAATGATAGGATGATTTGGCCGCCGTCGACGTAAACGCGCCTCCATCCGTCCCGCTCCATCCTATCCATCGCAGCTCTCGGCGAAAGGTTGGAAAATCGGAGTCGACTATGCAGATTACTTGGTACCGGCGATGCCGCCAGTTGCTTCGACAATACGAGCACAGGCTTGGTGTAAGGCCACTCGTCGAAGGTTCGCACTTTCTCGTAACTGCCTCGCCCCATGACGATGCCGTCAATATCCCTAATAAAGCTGTTGTAGCCGTGGTCCTCGGATGGATCGTCGCGACTCAGCAACCATTGGATGTCGCCGTCTGAGCGCGCGATGAAACCGTCGAGACTCGTCGCAATGAAGGCATGTCCTGTAATCATACTGTTACCTTGAATATCATACAGTGGGCGCGAGTATAAGACGCTCGCTGTGAGTCGACCGAAATATGCGGTCAAAAATGTCTGCGTCAGTCGAAAGGATGCACCTCCCGGCATAGAAAAGCGCCGGAGCCGCGGAGCAGTCGGCGAGCGTGAAACTTTCACCTGCCATCCAGCACGGTTACTCAGGTGGTTGTTCAGGATCTCGTACGCACTCGCGAGGATTTGCCGTGCTTCAGCGACGCCCAATGGATCTCTCTGATCTTCCGGTCGCAAGACATTGACGACGATTTTCGCATTGAGGAATAACTCTTTGACCATCCGCCTACAAGCGGCTGGAACGGGGTCGCGTTCTCATACAGCGCGATCAACGGCTTGCAGCAAAACGATGCTAACGGACGGTAATTGTGAGTGCCATGGGCGCGGCACTTTACTGATGGCGCCCATGATCATGCAAGAGGTTTGAGTTGTAAATAGGCTGGTCGCGCAAGCGTGCCGGCCTTTTCCTTTTCAAGGAGCCAGAGGACATTGAGCACTGAGCAGCGTTCGGCCCAGGCGACGGTATCCCTGATGCACTGCTTAACTACGGGAGGAAATAAAATGCCTAAATTCATGGACGTCCACTCCGGCTTTAATGGGGCAAGCGAAGGACAGATAAAGGAAGCGCACGCCAAAGACAACGAGCTTCAAAAACAGGGGGGCGTGAAATTCGAGAAATACTGGGCCGACCCAGAAGCCGGGAAGGTGTTCTGCCTTTCCGAAGCGCCGAACAAAGAAGCCGTGCTCCGGGTACACGAGAAAGCTGGCCACCCGACCAAGGAGATATACGAGCTCAAATACAGTGGCTGATCGCACTCAAGATACGTCCGCTGGGGCGGCGCTTCACTCTCGAGGAGCCGCCACAAGCTATTCGGCGAAATTGATTGCGGCTCCCTTGTCTGGCTACAGTTGCTTTGTAATCCAGGACGAGTCAGGACAGGGCGTCGGTAGAAACTGCATCAAAGATTAAACTCCCTTCAAGGCCTGAGCATCCCTTTCCCCTGAGAGGTTATGCGCCCGTCGTGAATCCATCTGCGGTTCTTGGTAATAACGGCATTTCTGTCGGTGCATCGTACGGTCGCGACAAGCTCGCGGTACGGCTTCGCTTCTTTGACCACCGATTACGGTCAGTTCAGTTTCGGTGGCGCGTTTGCATTTTTGGGGGAACGAATTTAGGGGCCTCGTACGTGAATTCAAAGCGTGCGGACCTAAGTGTTACTCTCGGATCGGGAATGCTTCGGGCGTCCGCCATCTTTCGAGATGTGCTGCACCAAGTGACACAGATAGATGGGGTCTCGGGCTTTGCTCGATAAGGTCCTGTTCTTGTCGACGGACCTAAAAAGGCGGGCGCCTCGCGCTGATCTAACTCAGGTGATGCGGACGAGCTGCTTAAGGATAAAGCGGAGAACTTTGTAGCATGGAGAACAATCGAAAAAAGTAAGTCGCAGCGCGGATAAATCAAGGCAGGCGAGTTGCAACGCGCAGGAGTGGAGATGCCAAACATTCTCGTCAATATCGATGTTCCTGATCTGGTCCAAGCTCAGCATTTTTACACGGCAGCATTCGATCTCAAGCCCGGACGGCGTTTCGAAGGATGGGTCGAACTTATCGCAGCCGACTTTCGGGTCTACCTGCTACCCAATGCTGAAGGCTCGCCGGCAGTCGAGTCTCAGCCCGTAGTCCGTCGGACCTTCACGCGGCATTGGACACCCGTGCATCTGGACTTCGTGGTCGAAGCGCTAGAGCCTTCGATTCAACGCGTTCTGGAAGCCGGTGCAATACAGGAAGGCAAGATTGATGTCTTCCCTTACGGAAGGCTCGCTTATTTCTCGGACCCGTTCGGGAACGGATTCTGCCTCCTCGAGTTCAATCAGCAGGGCTACGACGCGATTGCGGTTTCCGTGTGAAGGTCAAGAAGCTATCGTTCGCGCTGATCCTTCGCAGTTTCACAAGACCACGTGCGCGTTCGCTTCTGATCACTGACCTTGAGCCGCGACTATCTGTCCCCTGATTTCTCCATCAGGATTGTTAGCCGTATGAACGTTTACATAAGTATTTCCGTTCATGACGGCGTTTATCGCTTCTGCAAACGTGTTGATACCCTGCTCGGGTGCTGGCCTGAAGTCGCTCTCCCGAAGAACTCCGGAGAGGGAATTCGTAAAGCCACCTGGTGTGAGGGGGAAAATGATCGGGCCGTTCACGCCCGGGGCGCCGATATGAATATGAGCCCCAACTATATCACTCGTCAGGCCGGACACCGCGACTGAAAAAAATATTTCGGTTCGACTGCGGATTCCGAAACTGGCAGCTCCGGTTCCCGCCGGGTTCACGGGCGGATTCTCAGCCGTTCCGGTCAGGGCGGCGACCCTCGATTCCACCTCACAGGCAATCGGAGCCTCGCCGGGCGAGCCAGTCGGAGCTGGAGCGGGCGCCGTACCCGGAGCGCCGCCATTGTACTGCGCAGTGGCCAGCTGAAGCGACCCGACGGAAACTCCCGCACACAACACAGCCAGCATTGAACTCTTCATTTTCATCTGAATCTCCTTTTTTATGGGAGAGTGGCTGCGAAGACTGCACCAAGGTAAAAAGCTGACCGCAGGGAAAGCGGGACGTTTCAACGACAAGCGTTCTGGTGCCCGGCTGAGGCTAGAGGCGGCGCGGGCGCGATCCCACCCTTCAGCCATTATCTCCCGTCTCAGCAGTGCCAAACGACTCACACGTAGGGCTCTGAACTGAATATCCGGTTTACGAAATAGATGATGTGAAGAGCGTGAAAGTGCCCGAACTCGGTTTTGAGAGAAATACGCCCTATTTCGCAAGCAGTGTCAACGGGATCGTATTGCTCGGGTTCACTATCGTCGGAGCACCCGATGCATAGGTCCCTCCCGAGGGGGTGGGCACGGATGTGGTGGCTAGGCATTTCAAGTCCACGGAATCGCCGATCGATTGGCCCCTGAGCATCAGCATCAAGGAACCGTAGCCCGACCATCTCCAGTCCGTTCCTAAAGCCCAGGCCAGTTCACCGGAACCCGCCTGCCCCAGGTAGCCTCCAGCCCGGTTTCCAACGGAGTCCTGTATCGGTGAGGTTGCCGCGTCCGCCGCGAAAGCCTGGTAAAGGACATTGCCAGAAAAACAATCGGGCAACCAGCCAGTATTGACGCGGACGGGCGTCTCATCGGCATAAAAAAGCCGCGCGAACACGTAATTCCCGCCGGCAACCGTGTTCATCGATAGACTTTCGATTGTGTTCACGTTCGAATAGTACTCCGCGTGTCCCGCGGAGCTGCCCGGAATAGCAATCAACTCCACTGGCGTTACGCCGGAATTTGGCGTGAACGACGCAGTTCCACCAGAAACATCTGCTCGGATGGTATGGATCAAGTCCGTAACAATCTTGATCGAGGGCGTACCCGTATCGGTGACGACAAATGGCTGGTTCAAATAGATTTGTGAGGTCACCGTATCACCAGAGCCACCGCCTACTTGGTAATTCACATAATTTCCCGCAGAGTTGCCGAGTTGAAGTAATGTCGGCGAGTTCGGATCCGAGTAGATCCCGCTCAGGTTACCGTTCAAGCGGATTGGAATTGTGCGATCAAAGTAGATATACAAGCCAACATACGTCCCCTTATAAGATACTTCTCCATCCTCCGAGGTCAGTTGAAGCGTAAACGGGCAATCGAGCAAGTTGGAGCCCGAAGCCCTCGATCGATCGTATGTCACTGTACAACCTGACAGCCCCGCGGAAATGGATTCACCACCCGCGGCAACAAAATCAATTCTTCTGAACGTGATCTTCGCTTGGTCGGGGGAAAGCAGCCAGGTTTCGGAACTC
>Ga0208245_1000656_pt1 | contig 26549 bp, 25 predicted proteins | sample RifOxyC1_FD_184035 | JGI IMG/M metagenome (GOLD analysis project Ga0208245, IMG submission 184035) | Soil microbial communities from Rifle, Colorado - Rifle Oxygen_injection C1 (SPAdes) | ecosystem: Environmental > Terrestrial > Deep subsurface > Rock core/Sediment | place: Rifle, Colorado... | reverse complement strand
CCCTATCAGGTTAATAAATCCGAAATGATTATTAAGATGGCTGATTTGGTTCGTGACAAAAGAATTGAGGGCATTAGAGATATTCGCGACGAATCGGCTAAAGGTGATATCCGAGTGGTGGTAGACCTTAAATTAGGCGCTCAGCCACAGAAAATTTTAAATTCTCTATACAAACATACTGATTTGGCTATTACTTTCCACTACAATATGTTGGCTCTAGTTGATGGAGTGCCAAAACTTTTATCTCTGAGGTCAATTATTGAAGAATTCGTCACTTATCGAGGGCAAGTAGTGGTACGCCGGACTCAATTTGATTTAGATAAAGCTCTAGCTCGTGAACATATATTACTTGGTCTAAAAATTGCTTTGGATCATATCGATGAAGTAATTAAAACTATTCGAGCGTCCAAAGATACTGCGACCGCTCATAGTTCTTTGATGAAGAAATTTAAACTGTCCGACTTGCAGGCGACTGCTATCCTCGAAATGCGGTTGCAAAAACTGGCTGGTTTGGAACGTCAGAAAGTTGAAGATGAATTAAAAGAAAAACAAGCTCTGATTAAAGAATTGCGGGGAATTTTGGCTGATAAAAATAAAGTGATCAAGATTGTGCGCGATGAATTTGTGGATATTAAAGAGCGTTTTGGTGATGCTCGTAAAACTAAAGTGATCAAACATGGAGCCAAAGAAATTAGTGTTGAAGATTTGGTTGAGGAAAAAGAAAATGTCCTAGTTTTAACCTCTGGTGGTTATATCAAACGTACCGACCCTTCAGAATACCGATCACAACGTCGTGGCGGCCAAGGGGTGATGGATTTAAATGTGAAAGAAGAAGACTTTGTGTCTATTTTCTTAACGGCGAATACTCACAGCGATCTTTTGTTCTTTACTGATAAGGGTAAAGTCTATCAATTGAAGATGTATGAATTACCAGAAGGACATAAAGCGACTCGAGGTAAGTCGGTGGTTAATTATCTATCATTACTACCGGAAGAAAAAGTAACGTCGGTTTTGTCTTTTGATAAGGGTATTGATCACTCCGAATTATCGATTTTGATGGTTACTAAATCTGGTACAGCTAAAAAAGTAAAAGCTGAAGACTTTAAAGATGTTCGTCGCAGTGGAATTATTTCGATTAAATTATCCGATAAGGACGAATTACTCTCAGTATTTCCAGTTCATAAGGGCGATACCGCGATGATTGCTACTCAAAATGGTCAGAGCATTAGATTTAAAGAATCTGACATTAGAGAAATGGGACGATCAGCGGGTGGGGTTCGAGGCTTTAAACTCGGTAAAGGTGATGTCGTCATTGGAGCTGATGTGGTGTCAAAAGACGGCGAAGCGGGAGAATTTCTAGTTATGAGTGCTAATGGTTATGGTAAAAAAACTTCACTTAAAGAATACAAAATTCAAAAACGCGGTGGCTCCGGTATTAAAACTGCTAAACTAACTTCTAAAACTGGTAAATTAATCGGGGCGCGAGTGTTGGGTAATGAAGTTGAAGAAATTGTTGCTATCTCTAAGCATGGTCAAGTCATCAGAACTAAGTTGGAGGAGATTCCAAACTTAGGTCGTCAAACTCAAGGGGTTCGAATTATGAAGATGAAAGCCGACGATGAAATTGCTTCACTTACTTGTTTGTAAGCTCTAGTTAAAAAACTTTAAAAACCGCGCGCCTATAGGCGCGCGGTTTTTTCTTTCCCCAATTGTTTCCCAATTATATTAAGTGTAGTAAAATATAAACAATAATTTCTTAATATATTTTATGTTTGCTGAACCTAAAAAAAATCTGTCATATTTAAATTTATTGCCTGGCATGCAGGTGATCGACATGGGGGCGGGAACTGGTGGTTATGCTTTTGCGGCAGCGGATCTTGTGACTAAAGATGGTCGGGTTTATGTGGTGGATATCCAAAAAGATTTACTTGATAAAGTGGCCACCGAAGCTCGAAATTCTTTTCGACCAAATATTAATGTCTTGTGGGGCGATATCGAAGTAAAAAATGGGGTTAAGTTAAAAGATGGAGTCGCTGATGCGATTATTATTTCCAATGTTTTGTTTCAGGTGGATTCTCAATATAGTTTAGCTCTGGAAGCCAAACGTTTATTAAAACCAAATGGGTCGGTGATGGTTATAGACTGGCAAAATTCTTTTGGTGGTGTTGGTCCGAGTAGTAGTCAGGTGGTAACCCAGAAACAAGCAGAAGAGATTTTTGCTCAGGCTGGTTTTGTAACTGTTAATACTTTTGATGCAGGTGACCACCATTATGGTATTATCTTTAAAACAACATCTTAATTTATGCAAGACGAATCCATTTTTAAGTTAATAGTCATGGTGGGCTTAGGGTTTGCTATAGTCATAGCAGTTCTAATATTTTCTGGAATTTTACCGGGTTTTAGTGGTCAAAGTGGTGGGGATGGTGGTGGGGGCGTGGTGACTATGTGGGGCGTAGTGCCATCTATTATTATGAATGAAGTGGTGTCTAGTGTTAATGATACTTATCGAGGGCAATTTGTTTTAGAATATGTGGCCAAAAATCCTAATACTATCGCTGATGAATTAGTAGAAACATTAGCTGTGGGTGGTGCTCCTGATTTAATATTAGCGCCTCACGATATAACTGTGAGTGAACGTAATAAATTTTATATTATTCCTTACGATAGTATTGATGCCCGAACTTTTAGTGATACTTTTGCTGAAATTGGTGAGCTTTATAATACTTCTACCGGACTGTCTGCTCTACCAATGACTGTCGACCCGCTTGTGATGTATTACAATCGGGATTTATATTCTAATAATGGCGTGGCGAGAGTGCCTAAAACTTGGACTACTTTTCTCTCTATTCACGAGCGTCTCAATAAAAGAGATAGCCAGAATGTAATCACCGGAAGTGGCTTAGCTTTTGGGGAAGCTAGTAATGTTTTAAATTTTAAACCCATTTTAGAAATGCTATTCTTGCAGGCAGGTAACCCGATAGTGTCTAAGACCGAGTCGGCTGTCTATAGATCTGTATTATCGAAGAGTTTAGGTTTTAATATCGCTCCCGGAGCCGCCGCCCTTGATTTTTTTACAGCCTTTTCTAATCCTAATAAAGTGACTTATTCTTGGAATGAAACTTTAAATCAAGATCGTGAAATGTTTATTGCGGGTAAATTAGCCAATTATTTTGGTTATGCTTCGGAACTTAGTCAGATTAGAACTAAAAATCCTAATTTAAATCTCGATGTCGTAGTAGTGCCCCAGCGTGATGAGACGGCTCGTAAAACAACCAGTGGTCAAATGTTGGGCGTGTCGATTGTTAAAAATACCGACAACTTACCGACGGCCTTTATTGTGGCTTGGAATCTAGCTACTGGCCCCGAGGCCAAAGTCATAGCCGATAGTATGTCGGTACCGCCAGCCAGGCGTGATCTTTTAAGTGTTCCCAATTCCGACAATCGTTTCGAAGCCGTTTTCTATGAGTCAGCTCTTTATGCTAGAACTTGGGCGGACCCAAGTAAAATAGAAACCACTACTATTTTTTCTGAGATGGTTAATACTGTGAATCGAGGTTTAGATGATGCGATGGGTGCCCTAGGAGTGGCAGATCAAAAAATTAATCTTCTTTTTTCTAATTTATGATTTTAAAATATTTCACTCGAAGTTTTTTGGGTGTTGCCATATTGGTGACCCCTGTAGTCTCTAGAGCCGCCCTGGTGACTTGTGGGGTGGGCGATGCAGATCCATGTACCTTTCCTGATTTTTTTGTCTTACTCAATACTATTATGGAGTTTTTGGTGGTCACGGTGGCAGCGCCACTGGCCGTTTTAACTATAGTTTATGGCGGTATTATTATTACTGTGTATGCGGGTAATGCTGGTAAAAGGGCAAAAGGTAAAGAAATCATCCAGACAGCCGTCTTGGGTTTTGTTCTGGTGCTGGCGGCTTTTATTCTAGTTAAATTTATAGTATTTTCTCTAACCGGCGATGTGGGCTTATTAGAAAATGTTTTTGGTAATGAATAGTTAACTAATATTTATATATGCTGAATCAAATTAAAATTGTGCACAGAACTTTTTACTTAGGTTTATTAGGCTTTATTTATTTAAGTTTAAAGTCTCCTGTTGTTTATGGAGCGGAAAGCAGTGTTAGTTATACTGTGGATAATCCTCTAGGGCCCAGTATCGACACCTTGCCTGAGTTGGTGGCTCTAGTTTTGAGTGCAGTGGTTCAAATAGGGGTGCCGGTAGTGGCTCTTGGGATTATTTACTCGGGATTTTTGTTTGTTAAGGCTCAAGGTAATCCGGCGGAATTAAAAACCGCTAAAGAAGCTTTCTATTGGACTATTATTGGCGCTATGATCGTGCTAGGCGCTTTTGTTATCTTGGGTATCATAGAAGGCACAGTGGCACAATTAAAATAAAAAATAAATTATATGATCAAAAAAATACTACTTAGCGTTTTCTTGGGCGCCTTAATTACTTCAGGTATAAGCGCCGATTTTGTTTTAGCGGCGGAAGATACACCAAAAGAAGAAACAACTACTACTGGGGAGGTAAATGGATGTTTAACTGGTAATTTTCAGCAATTGGTTGGTTGTGTTGTTTCTACTATTTTAAATCCTTTAGTGGTTCTTCTGATTGGGGTAGCGGTCTTGGTTTTAGTTTGGGGTATTGTAAAATATATAGGTTCAGGAGCTGATGCCACCAAAAGAAAAGAAGGTGGTGCTTTGGTAGCTTATGGAATTTTTGGAATCTTTGTCATGGTGTCAATTTGGGGTTTCGTAAATCTTCTAACCAATACTTTTTTTGGTGAGAGTGGTCCTGCTAAAAACCCGCCGATACCAACTATTACTAACATTGGTTCAGAGTAAAAATTTGAGGGCATTTTATATCCCCAGTCATAGTATTTCTTTGGTGTATAGTGTTGTATAATGTAATAAATTCAAAAAGGTCGTTCTTTAAAGAATTTGAAGTCTTAAGTTTATTAATAATTTAATAGTGTAATTATGAAAAAAAGTTTTCTTTATTTAGGTGCGTTGATTATGGGTTTAACTCCCTATATAGTATCAGCTCAAACTTTACAGTTGACTAGTATTGGTAGTTTTTTCTCATCCATAGCTGGTTTAATACAAGATATAATAGGTTTGTTGATTGGAGTTGCGGTATTGATCATTGTTTACGGTGTTGTGAAATTTATTGCTTCTGGTGATGACGCTGATGCTCGGAAGTCTGGAGCTGCTTTCATGGCTTATGGTATAGTAGGAATCTTTGTTATTGTTTCAATTTGGGGACTTGTAAACTTTGTTAATGTTAGTATTGATACAGATGATGCTGTAGTTACTCCGCCTAGTATTCCTGGGGCTACTAGTTAATATTTTTTAACAGTAAATGCAATTTTCTCTTTTAGATAAAATAAACTCCGCTATAGTCAACCCGTTGATTATGCTGTTCATGGCTTTAGCTTTAGTTTATTTTGTCTTTGGGGTCTACAAATTTGTGGCTGGTAGTGCCAGTAGTACCGAGCGAGCCACCGGAGCTCAACATATGATTTGGGGCATTATCGGGCTGTTTATTATGTTGTCTGCTTTTGGCATTATGAAATTTGTTTGTAATGTTATTGGTTGCATAAGTAATGGTTAGTTAAAAGTAGAGTAGTTACAAAAACCGACGCCGTTTGGTGTCGGTTTTTTGGTATAAAAAAGGGCCGTAAGCGATTTCGCTTACGGCCCAGTGAAAGTGTGGTTGTGCTCTATTTCCACCACACCTTGGCTTGTACTATTCCTGGTTCATCCCCAGCCAGTTTGATTCTAAGAATACTGTCACCTTTGGGGGCAGTATATCTTACATTTTGACCGGGTCTTTCTTCAAACACCGTGCCCGGAGTTCCGTCTGGGGAATCAAACCGAAACAGAATCCCGTGTTGGGTCATCTTTGGTATAGTTTTGATACCTGAGTGGGTGTTCCTCCAATTTTGTTTGAGGTATTCGCTCGACCATTCTTCGGTTAGAATTATAGTGGCTTCACTACCACCACCTCGCACTGATCGAGCCGGCTCCCAGTCACGAACTATCTGGAATCCTCTAACTGCCGCAAAGATCGCCAGGGCACAAAGAGACACACATATCACTGCCTTGGCTGTCTCTGTTATGAACTTCATCAACTTGGTCCACCCGCCATCACCCTCCTTCTTCGAATCACCCTTGGCGGGTTTTTCTTTTTCGGGGGATGTGGTTGTTGGGGTTGCGCTGGGTGTCGGAGCTGGGTCTTTGTTATACCACTTAATGGCTACCAGTATTCCAGCCACCCCTAGGAGTATTCCTAGGATTTTGAGCATATCTATTGGTGTCATAGTGATCCCTCCTTTATCACTTGGGTTGAATGATCAGAGAAGTCTTATCTTTCACTTCTCCTTTTTGGATGATCAAAGTGGTGAGCTTGTCGAGCTTGGCAAAGTTGCCGGTTGTGATGTAATCAGCCATAACAGCCTGGAGTTCAGTTGCACTGAGACCATGAGCTTTTAAGGGTTGCATAATCTTGTTATAAGCCTCGGCCTTACCCATGCCTTCTTTTTCTAGGGCTATTCTGTTAGCTTCGGCTATGATAGTAATCTTCAAAGCCTCTGCTGTAGCCCTTATTTCCGTTTCGCGAGCCGCACCTTCAGCGGCTGCAATAATGCTTTTGGCGCGCTCTTCTTCCAGGGCTTTGGCTTGGGCAATTCTGGCGATTTCTGCTTGTTCTCCGCTTAGTTCTAGGTCTTCCACCCAGGCGGATTTAATACTTACACCAAATCTTTTAGCTAGTCCGTCGGATTTTCCTGGTGAGTCGTCGTTGAGTGCCAGGATAATCTTTTCTAATTCTGACCCTCGGCCGTTATCCTTTTGGAGGAATGACTCATAGGTTTGATTCTGGTTGTTGCAATAATTGATAACTGCCGATCTCACAGCGGCATCTACTTGTTCCAAGGCTTTTCCTTGGTAAGTCATGACGACTGTGGCTGGCTGAGTGATTTGAATATCCAACATGGTCAGTAAGTTTACCTTCCATTTGTCACCACCAAGTTCGATATCTGCAATGTACAGAGGATGAGGAAAACGAAATAAGAGGTATTTAACTAATCTTAATTCCGTTTTTACCCAGTCTTTAATTGGTTTACCTGATCGCTCTGCTTCTGGTTTTAACTTGTCGGCAATTACAGTGAATTCATGCACCTTTTTTATGGGGTACAAAATACTCACGTATGAAGCGCCAAACAACTTTTCTGTTATTGATAGTGCCCGTTTGAACCGCTTGTTTTGTGTTTGTTCCCTGACTTCCCAGTCAGTTTCTTCTTCGCAGGCGTAGGGGCCACTAAGGTGGCTGAGTACGCGAACGAGTTTCTCCCCGGCTACTACGAACTGGAATGAATCTTGGCGGACATAGGTGAAATGCTTGCTGTTTTTTGCATCCTGGTGAAAAATACCAAGAAGTAAATAAACAATAAGACCCACAAGTAGTCCCGCTATTACGTATAGTGTGATCATCATTTTCTAACCCTTTCCAAGGTTGGTTGCTATATTGTCGAATACCTAAGTTCCACCTATAATTATATCACTTTATAAAGATTTGTCAACTATAAAAGACTGTAAAATAAATGACAAAAAAGGGTTAAATATGTTAGTATAAAAGTCATCTAGACCTTGCCCGGGTGGCGGAATTGGTATACGCGCACGACTTAAAATCGTGTCTCGCAAGGGATGCGGGTTCGATTCCCGCCCCGGGCACAATGAAAGTTTTAGGTATTTGTTTTTTTATATAAAACTTTCATAAGTTTTTTCCGGGGCGGGAATCGAACGGGAAAGGGGTCGGGAAAACTCTAGTTTTCCCGTGGAGGAAGGATTGGGAAAACCGTGGGTTTCCCAGGAGTGAGATAGCGAAGCGTCCCGCTCCCGTATCTTCAAAATTCCCGTCCCTGTTTCTAAAATTTAAAAAAAATAACACTCTTGCCGGGGTGGCGAAATTGGTAGACGCGCTAGTCTTAGGAACTAGTGGAGCAATCCATGGGAGTTCAAGTCTCCCCTCCGGCACAATCTAAAAAAGTTAGAGTTGGTAGTGAGACTTGAACTAGGAAAGGGGTCGGGAAAACTCTAGTTTTCCCGTGGAGGAAGGCAGGCGAAGCCGTCGGAAAACCGTGGGTTTCCGAGAGTGTGAAATTCTCCCCTCCGGCACAAAATAAAACCCGTTAGGGTTTTTATTTTGTGCCGGAGAAAAAGCCAACTGCTTGGCTTTTGGGGGAGACTTGAAAAGCGGAGACATGTTGAGCGAAGCGAAACGGTCGAGTTCGGGTAGGAGCCACACAATATTTTTGGAGAGAAACGAACAAAAATATTGATGTGAGCTGACACCAAGTCTCCCTTTTATTTATATATTTAAAAACTTTTAAAATTTTCGAGAGACTCCGTGTTTTGTATCTCAGAACAAAATATTTGTTTCGGTTATTATTGACTAAGATTTTACCTTAAAAAGTATTGACAATCGCTGGTTTGAAGAGTAAAACTGTTAACAGTCTTTCTTGGATATTGGGATGCCTGTCGCACCCGGTGGAAGAGAAAAAGGTCATTTTATATTTATGGAGAGTGAGTCATGAGAAAAAAAGGTTTTACCCTAATCGAATTGCTGGTGGTCATCGCGATCATTGGTATCCTGGCAGCTATTCTTTTGCCTGCGCTTGCACGGGCCCGAGAAGCAGCCCGCCGCGCCAGTTGCCAGAACAATCTCAAGCAGATGGGCCTCGTCATGAAGATGTACGCGAACGAATCGGAGGGGGAGAAGTTTCCCCGTGTGATGCAGGTGTCTGTGTTGCCTGGGGTCGATTGTGATCCGACTCCCGGAGTGGAAAACAGTCTGCTCCCAGCTGGGGGTGAAGCGGCTACAGCCTGGTCGTTTAACGTTCCATCTGTATTCCCGGAGTACTTGACGGACGCTAACGTTCTAACCTGCCCGTCGGACCCAGAGCCTGGGCTGATGAACAATCCGGCGTCAGGTGAACCATGGTTGCACATTCCGTGTGACGAGTTCAGTCTCGATAACTACGGTGATGTTGCAGGCGGTATGGCCGCCACCGACGAGAGTTATTTCTATATGGGGTACCTTGTCGACAAGGCCGACGATCCCGATATCGATTTAGCACCGTTTGGTGGAGCGGGCTATTTCGCTCCCGCCCAAGGCTTGGGTGTGATGGTAGTTGCCGGTGCCCTGGATGATTTAGGAATGACGACCGCCGAAGCGCAGATCGCTTTCTTGGAGGGCGACATAAATCTCGGCTCGTATGGCCCAGTAATCAACGGAGCCCTTGGGTTGTCGTATGCAGGTTGGGGGACGGCTGGTAATTCAGGTGGATCCTCGGTGCTCCGCTTACGGGAAGGCATCGAACGGTTTACAATTACCGACATCAACAACCCAGCGGCCTCGGCTCACGCCCAGAGCACTTTGCCGATAATGTCCGACATTATCGCGGGGCAAGGAAATGTGAATTACTTTAGTCACATTCCCGGTGGTGTGAATCTGCTGTACCTCGACGGCCACGTGGCCTTCGAGAAGTACCCAGGGAAGCACTTCGCTTCCCAAGGCTTTGCCACCATGGTGGGCCTACTAGGTTAGAATAGAAGCACTTCCAAATAACAAGGCCGATGCGCGTAGCGCATCGGCCTTTATTTTATAGGGTATTTTGTGCCGGATTTTCGACCTATAGTCGCGGGTACTTTTCTATCAAATATTCTTAGGCAGATATTTAAACGAAAAAGTTTTGATCCCAAGGATTTTTTCATTATCCTCCTTCGTCAAAGACTATGGGCGGACACAGCATGAACAGTATATCTTTGCGATTTTCTTCCAGTCAGACTGGTCAAAAATAACGCAAAGCTTTTCAAATCCTGCAAATGACCGAAGTAGTTTAATTGTGTGCAGGATTTTTGAGCTACGCTCGCAGGTACTTTTCGATCAAATATTCTTAAACAGATATTTAATAACGAAAAGTCTTTCAAATCCTGACGTCAGACAAGCAGTTGTCTGACTCACGGGGCACAAAATAAAAAAGCACTCATCTAGTGCTTTTTTATTTTGTGCCCCGTGCAGGATTTGAACCTGCGACCGTTCGCTTAAGAGGCGACTGCTCTACCAACTGAGCTAACGGGGCAAAGTATTTTTAAAATATAAAGGGAATTGGTCAGGAATAATTTTCTAGTCGTCACTCGAAAATTTTCACGACCCTGACTCGCGACTCGCTGGGCTCAGCTCGTAACGCTCCGTCTTTCGATTCCCGTCCAAAACTGAATAGATTCAGTTTTTTGAGGCCTGGGCGGGAATCGAACCCGCGCATCGCGGTTTTGCAGACCGCTGCGTTACCACTTCGCCACCAGGCCTATTATTTATTTGTCTTTATCTTCTGCTAATTTATCAGACAAGATTATACCATCTATTACTTGTCGATTCTTCTCGCCATAATCTAATTCAGCGTGGAGATAAGGTAGAATTTTAAGATCGGAGTGTTCCTTAATGTACCCACGGAGTTCTTGTAGGTGGTGTTCAATAAAAGCTAGAGCTGCTCGTTCTTCACTCTCAGGCAATACTGATATCATAATAGTCGCTTCTTTACCGTTGTCAGATAAAAGACAGTCGGTGACTGTTATTAAGGATTGGCGACTAGCTTCTTGCGAAATATATTTAGCAGCCAGGGTCTTGATCCGGTCTTTAATTCTTTCTTGGCGAATATTCATGAAATCTTAAATTATTATACATATTGAAGCAAAATTTGCATCAAATGTTTAGGAGGTAATCATTTCTATGGTTTCTAATTTGTCGCCAGGAGCGATAGTGATTTTAGATTCAATCATTGTCCCAAATTGCTGACCCTCAGCCACTTCGGTGGTGGCAATTTTTTGTTCTTGAAGTTCTGCTACTTTACCACGACCGATTTCAATATCGCGTCTAAAAATTTTAACCAGAGATCCTTTTTTAATAACTCCAGAATCTACACGTCCACCCAAAACTTGTTTGTCTTTATTTTGGCTGAAACATTTTAAGACTTTAATGGTACCGATTATTTGTTCTTCAGACACTAGAGGTCTGCGGCTAGCTATTTTTTCTTTGAGCCAATCGGTTAACTTATAAATAATGTCAAAAGTAGCCACAGTGATATTGTGTCTTTCAGCTAAATCTTTCACTCCACGATCTTCTTTCACATGGAAGCCAACGACTAGTGGCATATCGGTTGAGCCGGCTACTAATTTTAAATCATTGTCACTAATAGCGCCGATGCCTGAGGAGACGATTTTGAAATTTACTCGATCATCAGTAATTTTTTTTATTTCATAAATCACGGCTTCTAAGGTACCCTCGGAATCACTTTTAACCACTAATGGCACATCAACTTTTATCTTTAGAATCTTCTTGTTAAATTTTAAATTACTAGATTTTTCGCCTTTGGTAAAATTCTTGAGATAATTATCAGCATCTTTTTTATTATCGAAAGACATGAAAGCAGAACCAGCCTCGGCTGATGACGGAAAACCAAAAATTCTAATAGGTGCAGAGACGGTAACAGTTTTTTCTTGAGCCCCTAAAAAGTTTTCAATTCTTTTGATTTTAGCTACCTTACCGCCAATTCCTACATAATCGCCTAAGTTTAAATGCCCGTCTTTTATAATTAATGTGATTAAAGGTCCAGTTTGAGGATCTAATTTTGATTCTAAAACAAAACCCGAAGCCATGATTTTTGGTGAAGCTTTAAGTTCTTCTAATTCTGCTACAAGCAATAGAAGATCCAGTAAGTCGTCGATACCTTCGCCGGTTTTAGCAGAAATATTAGCTATGGGCACACTGCCACCATAACCTTCAACATAGACTCCAATTTCGGCTAGTTCTTGGCGAACTTTATCTGGATTAGCGTTTGGTTTATCAATTTTAGTGACCGCGACCACATAAGGGATATTGCCTGCCTTAATTGCTTCGATAGACTCAATGGTTTGAGGTTTGACTCCGTCTTCAGCTGATACTATCAAAATAGCGATATCGGCAATAGAGGCCCCCCGACGTCGCATCTCAGAGAAAGCTTCATGACCTGGAGTATCTAGAAAGGTAATTTTTTTAGTCCCAGTCTCGTCCTTTTTTTGATGCAAGACTTCGTAAGCACTAATATGTTGAGTAATACCACCAGCTTCACCGGCGACGATATTACTTTTTCTTATATAATCAAGGAGTGTAGATTTACCATGATCAATATGACCGACTACAGCTATAACTGGCGGTCTTCCGGATTCATCCTTGGCAATATTATTTTGTTGTACAGTTTTTTTTGCCATAAAATGAGTAGGGCTAATTAATATTTATTTTTAAGAAGATTGAGAGTGGTTCTTGGCTTTATCTATTGATTCTTTTTCTTCGTGAGACAATTCGTAAATAGAAGAATATTTAGATAGAGGTTTAGCATAGACACTGACTTTGTCTCGAGAGTAAAGACTGGAAAAGACTACACCATTACCATCTTCGTCCATAATTGAGGTAGCAAAACTTTGATTGCCACCATGATCACGAAAAGGATTAAAACGAACAGTGTGAGTTTTTTGTAAAGTTTTTCTCAATCTTTTGTATATATCCTCAAAAAGAGTGTCATCTTTCTTGCTTTTGTTTATTATATTGTCGACAGCAAGACCTAAATCAGCGATGACTGTTTCCAGAGAATGACCATTTTTACCGCGAAATATCTTATGTAAACGCCATTCTAAAATGGCCACCCATAAGACCAGTAAAGCGATAACCCCCAATAACAGGTAAAACATTGTTGGTGATAGAGCCATAAAAATATAACGATCATTAGTATACAACTGTTTTGACTTTTTTGCAAAAATCAGGGAAAAAGCTAGAATGAATTTAAATGTTTAATTTTTGGCCAAAATTTAATAAAGATCAGTCGTCTCGAATTTATTTGGATACAGCGGCGACCACACCTTTAGATCAGGGGGTGTTATTGGCGATGCAACCTTATTTGACTAGCGCTTTTGGTAACCCGTCTAGTTTTCACGAAGAAGGCCGGGTAGCTAAGGAGGCAGTGGAAGAGGCAAGGTCTTTAATTAAGAAAAATTTACATATTGATAGTGGTCAAATAATTTTTACAAGTGGGGGCACTGAGGCTAATAACTTGGCTCTGTTAGGAGCTGCTAAAAATTATTTAGATGAGAATCAAAAACCCGGCGTTGTTATTTGTTCGGCCATTGAACATCATAGTGTTTTAGATGTTTTGAAATCTTTAGAAAGTGATGGTTTTAAATTAATTACTATTGGTGTCCATAGTGATGGATCTTTGAATTTAAAAGAATTAAAAGAAGTCCTCAGTGAGCATGATGATATTGCTTTGATTTCTATGCATTATGCTAATAATGAAATTGGCACTATTTTTCCAATCAAAGAATTATCAAAGATTATTCGCAAGAAAAGAAAGGACAATAAACAAAAGTGGCCCTTGTTTCATGTTGATGCTTGTCAGGCACCAAGATTTTTAAATTTAGATATTTCTAAATTGGGAGTGGATCTATTGTCGCTTAACGCTTCTAAAATTTATGGACCAAAAGGAGTGGGGATGTTGTATGTGGGGCCACCAGTAGTGATCGAGCCTATTATATTTGGTGGCGGTCAAGAATTTGGTTTAAGATCCGGCACAGAAAATGTAGCTGGTATTGTAGGTTTGGCTTTTGCTTTAGATTTAAGTCTAAAAAATCAAGACCGAGAGTGGAATCAGGTTGCGGTCTTGATAGATTATTTACAACAATCAATCCTAGATAAAATTCCCAATGTTTTATGTCATGGCGCAGAAGGGGAACGCTTGCCTCATAACCTAAATGTCACATTTACTGGTGTTGATTCGGAATTAATCGCCGTTGAGCTTGATATGAAAGGATTTGCGGTCTCGGTTGGCAGCGCCTGTGCTTCTAATCGTAAAAATGACAGCCATGTTTTGAGGGCCTTGTATGGGGCAGCGGCACCTGCTGAGTCTTCTGTTAGGTTTACTTTGGATTCTAAAATTACCAGGAAAAATATCGATAGTTTAGTTTCAGCTCTTATAGAGATTGTAGACAGACAGAGGTCAGTTTAACTATAAGGTTTATAAATTTGCTATAATTAGATTATTGTTAGTCTAATCATTTTAAATATGCACACTTTACCTGCTTTACCCTATGACTATAAGGCACTAGAGCCAGTGATAGATGGAGAAACTATGACTATTCATCACACTAAACATCATCAAACTTATATCGATAAATTGAATTCCGCTTTAGAGTCCTACGACGAGTTGAAGACTTTATCTGTTGAAGATTTACTTTTATCTATAGATAAAGTTCCGGCTGATATTAAAACAGCTGTTATTAATCATGGTGGAGGCCATTTTAATCACTCCTTGTTTTGGCAAATTTTAAGACCAGCTCAAGATAATAATTTACCGGAAGGTAAGTTGGCTAAAGTTATTGATGATACTTTTGGTAGTTTCGACGAATTTAAAAAATTATTTACGGAAAAAGCTAGTGGTCAATTTGGTTCTGGTTGGGCTTGGCTTGTAATTACTCTCGGTAAATTGGAAATAACAAATACTCCTAATCAAAATAGCCCACTAACAGAAGGTCAAAGGCCTATTTTGGGAATTGATGTGTGGGAGCATGCTTATTACTTAAAGTATCAAAACAAAAGAGTTGATTATATAGAAAATTTCTTTTCTATCATCAATTGGGAAAAAGTGGGGCAATTATACGAAGAATACGCAGTTTTATAAACTTAAAATCCTTTTTTTGACTTACAGGGTTGGTCACTGCTAAAATGAGAGTATGGATGTTGAAGATCTCACAAAAAGTCAGCTAATTTTACTTACTTTGCTGGTAAGCTTCGTGACCTCGATGGCGACCGGTATTGTGACTGTGACTCTAGTTAATAATGCGCCAGAAGGCGTATCTAGAACTATTACTCATGTGGTGGAGCGAACAGTGGAAGAGGTTGTACCTAAAACTATCACTCAAACTGCAACTGTCGTTAAAGAAGTGCCAGTTGTTGTCACGGAGGAGGAATTGGTAGTGAAAGCTATTGATAAGGTTTCGCCAGCGGTGGTGACGATCAAACAAAATATAAAACATGTCGAGGCTAAGGTTTTAGGAAGCGCTTTTCTTGCTGATGCTAAATTCGGCATCTTTGTTACAGCTCCGTCTGTAGTAGAGAAAAATAAAAACTATATTGTGGTTTTAGAAAACGGGGTTGAGATTCTAGTTAAATCAGGGGAAGTTAATTTAGGTAAAATAACATTAAAAACTATTAAGGAAGAAGATATTTTAAAATTAAATAATATTACTCCTCTAAAAATATCGGCCACTGGTCCGACGGTAGGACAGTCTGTGATTAGTTTGGCTTCTACTGCAGACAATAATCACGAAGTTTCGATGGGTATTGTTTCTTCTGTGGTTGGTGGAAGCACCACAACTCCAGGTCGACTGGTGTCTAATGTAGCCTCATTGGACTATCTTGGCGCTCCAATTATAGACATTTATGGGGCTGTGATCGGGATAATTACGGGGGTTAAAACGGCGGTGACTTGGAATTAAAACGTCAGAATTTCCTATTGACTCAAGGGTCTAATAATTGTATTATAAGGGAATATTAATTGAATTAAGATCGGTTTCAATTATTCAGAGGTTTTAAATATATAATTTACCAATGCCTCCATTTCAAAAATTTACAGGTAAGGCTCGTGACGCTATTAAAAAAGCTCACGAACTAGCTATAGAACGTGGTCAAAATCATGTTAACCCAATACATTTATTGGCGGCTTTGTTGGTTCAGGAAGAAAGCTCAACTATTTCAATTATAGATAAAATGGAAGTTGATAGCCTGATGTTAACTGATTATATTTTGGAAATTATGGAGACCCCAGATAGTGCCACTATTTCTTCGCCTTCTTATCAAATATATTTAACACCAGAATTAGTTCGGATTTTTGATGATGCCTCTAAAATTGCTGATAGTTTTTCTGATGAATTTGTGTCTACTGAACATTTGTTCCTATCTATTTTAGATGTGTCATCAGAAGCTCGAGACATGCTAAATCGCTTTCGGGTAACGAAAGAAGGAGTAGAAAAAATTGTTAGAGAATTGCGAGCCGGTAAAATTAAAGATATTGATCAACCAAAAAAGAATCGGGCGATAGAAAAATATACTAGAAATCTAACAGATTTAGCCCGGTTAGATAAACTCGATCCAGTTATTGGTAGAGACAAAGAGATTCGGCGGATCATGGAGATTTTATCTCGCCGAACTAAAAATAATCCAATTTTAATCGGAGAAGCGGGAACTGGTAAAACAGCTATTGCTGAAGGTTTAGCTAATAGAATTGCTTCTGGTGATGTACCAGAGTCTTTAAAGGATAAAGAATTAGTCTCACTTGATATGGGTAGTTTAATTGCTGGGACTAAATATCGTGGTGAATTTGAAGAAAGGTTAAAAAATATTATTAAAGAAATAGAAAGGTCTGATGGGCGTTTACTGTTGTTTATTGATGAGATGCATACTTTAGTTGGAGCAGGCAGTGCTGAAGGCGCTATCGATGCTTCTAATATGTTGAAGCCGGCCTTGGCTCGAGGAGAATTGCGGGTAATTGGAGCCACAACCTTAAAAGAATATCAAAAAAATATTGAAAAAGATCAAGCTCTAACTCGACGCTTTCAACCAATTCATGTAGAAGAGCCGAGTGTAGATGATGCTATCACTATCCTTAGGGGCTTAAAAGATAAATATGAAATTCATCACGGAGTTCATATTACTGATGATGCGATTGTAGCGGCTGTAAATTTGTCGACTAGATATATTACCGATCGTTTTTTGCCGGACAAAGCTATTGATTTAATAGATGAAGCCGCTTCAGCCCTTCGGTTACAATTGGAAAATAAACCAAGTGCTTTAGAGGATGCGGAAAGAAAAATTATGCGTTTGGAGGTTGAGAAAGAAGCGCTAAAAAAAGAAATAGAAATCAATAAACCAATTGGGGCTAAAGATCGTATTAAAAATATTGAAAAAGAAATTGGTGACCTGAAAGAAAAAACTGGTGAATTAGAATTACGTTGGAAAAATGAAAAAGAAATTATTGCCGAAGTTAGAAATGATAAAGCTAAATTGGATAGTTTTAAATTAGAGGCTCAAAATGCAGAAGGCCGAGCTGATTTAGGTAAAGCGGCAGAAATTAGATATGGAGAAATTCCTTTATTAGAAAAGAATATTCGTCAAAAAGAAGCTAAATTAAAAAGATTACAAAGTGCACGTCGGATTCTAAAAGAAGAAGTCACAGAAGAAGAGGTGGCTAGTGTGGTGGCTCGTTGGACTGGTATTCCAGTTGTTCGAATGCTCGAAGAGGAGTCTGATAAATTGATGCGTATGGAGGATATGTTAAATAACCAAGTGCGAGGCCAAGGTGTGGCTATTGCTAGTGTCTCTGAAGCCGTACGACGTAGTAGGGCGGGCGTAGCTGACCCTGATCGGCCGATTGGATCATTTATCTTTTTAGGACCCACTGGAGTCGGTAAAACAGAATTGGCCCGGAAGTTGGCTGAGTTTATGTTTAATGATGAAAAATCTTTGATTCGGGTTGATATGTCTGAATATATGGAAAAATACTCAGTATCTAAAATGATTGGTTCACCGCCTGGTTATGTTGGCCATGAAGAAGGGGGATCACTGACTGAAACTGTGCGTCATCGCCCTTACTCAGTAATTCTATTTGATGAAGTCGAAAAAGCTCATCCGGAAGTTTTCAATGTCTTACTCCAGGTTCTTGATAATGGGCGATTAACTGATTCAAAAGGGCGAACTGTGAATTTCAAAAATACTATTATTATTTTAACTTCTAATATTGGCAGTCAGTTTATAAATAAGTTTCAGAAAATTGGCTTCGGTGAATCCGAAGAATCTCGTTTCGATGAAGTGAAGGAAAAAATAATGGAAAGTTTGAAAAATCATTTCAAGCCAGAGTTCTTAAACCGATTAGATGATATTGTAATGTTTGAACCATTATCAGCCGATACTATTAAAGATATTGTTCAAATTCAGTTAGATCTAGTAAAAAGACGTTTGTTATTAAAGGGTATTAAATTAGAAATTATGCCCGAGGTCTTTGAATATTTATCTCGTGAAGGCTATAACCCAGAGTATGGGGCCCGTCCTTTGAAACGTTTGATTCAAAATAAAATCTTAAATAAAGTCGCTGAGTTTATAATTTCTCGTCGAGTTGAAAATGGCGGTATCGTTAAGGTGACTATTAAAGATGGGGTGCCAATCATTGAACTTAAGAAGAGTTATAAAGTTAGTGGAGGTAAGAAAAAATCAGTGAGGGTGGAGTAGGGGAATAAAAAAACACCTAATTAGGTGTTTTTTTATTTTGTATATATTAAGTAGATGATTCGGTCACCTCGCTCGATATTTTTTTCGCACTCTGTACTTAAAAATATCTGAGCTCCTCGACCCCAACACCTCCGACAAGCAACCTCCCTTTAGTCGGTTCTTGTATACCGGAGATGTTCTTCGAATCCCTCCCGGAATAGCTACAAAACAAAAATTCTCATTGTTAATACAATGAGAACTAATGTTTTGTGCGCCGGGAGGGATTCGAACCCCCGTAGCCCTGAGGGCGACAGATTTACAGTCTGTTGCGATTGACCGCTCCGCCACCGACGCATTTTCCTTGCGAGATCATTATTACACAGTCATCTCCTTAGGTCAAAAATGTTTCTCACTAAATAAAAACCCCCTTACGGTTCTATAACTCTAAGATATTTCTATCTTCAAGCTATAGACTATTTGATGAATCAATGACGCCCAAACTCTCAGGACACGTCTACCTGTCGTCGCTTTTTAGGGCTGATGGGTATTTATGATTATCAAACAGTTACCGTAAGGGGTGGATAATTGGGGATTGAACCCAACGATCGTAATAGGAATATATCATATGTAATACAAAAGACAATAAATAACCAATTTTTTAAAAAATTGGTTATTTATTGAAAAGATAAATTATTTCTTTTTCTTAGACCCTTTCTTGGCTAACATGTCTTTTTTGACAGCTAGTCGTTTTTTGGTTTTTTTGGATCGAGTTGTTCTTTTTTTGTCCAACCCAGTGATTCTTTTGGCCATATGTTTAACACTATATCATTTATAGTCTTTTGTAGATAGGTTATATATTTAGAAAAAGGGGCTAAATTGGACCATTAAGTAAAGACTGTCCTAGTCTTCCCTTTTTGGGGACTATATGTTACAGTACTCCTGTTAAAATAATACTAAATTATAGACATGTCCCAAGATAAATTAATCAAATTAGTCCACAAAGAAACTGGTGAAGTTTACTGGACTCGTAAAAATAAGAAAAAAGTTGAGCGTAAAATTGAGCTTAAGAAATATAGCTCTAAACTACGAAAACACGTTAAGTTTACTGAAAGCAAAAAGTAAGATTTAAGCCAATTTTGTTTTTTAAATAAAAATGCTAGACTCTAATTTGAATCTAGTATTTTTATTTGGGTCTATAGTTTCAATGGTAAAACGTCGGTCTCCAAAACCGAAGTTCGAGGTTCGAGTCCTCGTGGACCCGCCTTCGCCTCGCTCGAGCTCATCTTCTAGCGGGTAAACCCGCTAGAAGATGAGCGAAAGTGGGAATAAACTTTCTTATGTATTATGTTTGTGAGTTTTATAAACGAACAAACCAGAAAAGTACCAGCGAGAGTAACTCGAGAGTCATCGTCGGTTTCTCTCCTAGAGTTATACACTTCCCCCTAGCGGCTTTATAGGAAAATGATATAATTAGCTCTAAGGTTATTTATTAATTTTTAAAATCAATTAAGTATGGCAAAAGCTATAGCGAAAGCTAAAGGAAAATCTAACTCTGCTTTTATGAAGCCGATGACGATTAGTTCAGATTTGGCAGCAGTAATAGGTAAGGGTCCTATGCCTCGATCGGAAGTGGTTAAGAAATTGTGGGTGTATATCAAGAAAAATGATATGCAAGATCCTAAAAATAAGCGCAACATTATTGCTGATGCAAATTTAAAAAAGGTGTTTGGCGGTAAAGCTGTTGTAAGTATGTTTGAAATGACCAAGTTGGTCTCTAAACATCTATCCTAATTAGATTTCGTTTTTAAGAAATTATCTACTAAAAGAGTTACATCTTCTAGTAGATTTTTTCTTTCTACCCAAATTATATTTTTATTACGTTTCCACCAAGTCATTTGCCTTTTTGAATATTGTCTAATCGCTGTGTAGAGTTTGCCCGTCATTTCTTCTAGAGACATTTTATTTTGGAGGAAGTAGGCGATATATTTGTATTCCAAACCAAAAGATTCTAGACGAGAGTAAGATAACCCGGCTTCTTGTAAATGCTTCACTTCGTCAATCATTCCAGACTTTAATCTATCTGTTAGCCTTAGTTTAATCTTTTGATCCAAATCTTCTTGAGGGATAGAAATACCAATAGTTAGGGGGTTGAAAAGGGATTCCGAAGTGATTACTTTAGGAACGTTAGTTAAAACCTCAGCTATCTCTATTGCTCTGATTAGTCGTGGTTTATTTTTTTGGTCTATTTGTGACCAGCGATCTGGGTCTAATCTTTTTAATATTTCTCCTAGTTCTGCAGTTGTTTTATTGGCTAATTTCTGACGGAGGTCAGGGTTTGGGGCAACCTGAGGTAAAGTCGTATTGTTTAAAATTGTGTCGATATAAAAACCAGTACCACCAACAATAATAGGTAAGTGATTTCTAGAAATTATGTCATTTATGGCGGTGGTGGCAAGGGTTTTAAAATCTACCACAGTGAAAATATCCTCAGGGTTGGTGACGTCTAATAAGTGATGAGAGACACCTTCCATTTCTGTGGTAGTAATTTTACCTGAACCGATATCGAGACCCTTATATACTTGGCGCGAGTCGGCAGAAATAATTTCCCCGTTAAATTTTTTAGCTATAGCAACCGCTAAAGCGCTCTTGCCAGAGGCTGTGGGGCCTACGATGACAATGATTTGTGGTTTAGACATCTTATAATACAACAATAAAAAACAGCCCGTCGCAAGCGACGGGCTGGTGAGTTAACTTTCCGGTTAAAAGATGAGTATGAACGTTTGCTGTATCCATGCATTATGCCAAACGATACGCTGGGTATTATTTTGGATCGATCCCTCTTCTTTCCAGACTTTTCTTTGAGCTCTGACAAGTTTTTTACTTCTGGGTTTCTTGACTGGTCTCTTGATAGAGATAGCTCTAATTCCCTCAATCCTGGATAGAAATTGGAGTTTGTCGGCAAAACACCGAGCAGCTCTACCTGTGACGTTTGGTGAGTATTGACTTGTGTTTGACATGTCATCTCTCCCTGTTTGGTTGCGGTTTAAAGATTCTCTGACGTTAGCTTATCATAAGTTGATTTATAGGCCAATTTTGGCTACACTAGCTTTATAAATTGCCGGAGTGGTGGAATTGGTATACACGCACGACTCAAAATCGTGTCTCGCAAGGGATGGGAGTTCAAGTCTCCCCTCCGGCACAAAATAAAACCCGTTAGGGTTTTTATTTTGTGCCGGAGAAAAAGCCAACTACTTGGCTTTTGGGGGAGACTTGAAAGACGGAGACATAATTTTCTTAGCAAAGAAAATCGTCGAGTCAGGGTCGTGAAAATTTTTGAGTGACGACGAGAAAATTATTCCTGACCAAGTCTCCCCGCAAGTTCCTCCTTGCGCCTCTACAAAGTACAAATAGTTAACTGGAATCGTCTATTTTTTTCTCCTTTTACTTTTTATGCTAAAATAATTCTTAATGACAGAAGAAATATATCACCACTCTATTTTTTGGATTGAAGTCGACAAAATCGAACCCAATCCTTACCAACCTCGCCAAGAATTTGATGAGGATAAAATTAAAGATCTTTCAGAGTCTATTAGACAATATGGTGTTTTACAGCCCTTAGTGGTGACTAGGAAAGAAGTAGAGCGTCCAGATGGGGGTCTGTATACCCAATATGAATTAATAGCTGGCGAGAGACGTTTACGAGCTTCTAAAATGGCTGGAATTTTACAGGTGCCGGCTATTATTAGAACAGGGGACCAGACAGATAAAATGAAACTGGAGTTGGCTATTATTGAAAACTTACAACGAGAAGATTTAAACCCCCTAGACCGAGCCGAAGCTTTCATGAGGCTGGTTAAAGAATTCAACTTAAAACATGTGGAAGTTGCCCAAAAAGTCGGCAAGAGTCGAGAATACGTTTCTAATAGTCTACGTATTCTAGCGCTCCCTCAAGATATGCTCGATGCCTTAGTAGCTAAAAAAATTAATGAAGGTCACACTAGGCCACTGTTGATGCTTTCTGATAGACCCGAAGAACAAATGACTTTGTTTCAAGATATAGTTCTTCGAAGATTAACGGTCCGTGAAGCCGAACAAATGGCTCGCCGGATAGCTATTGGTAAAGTTAGGGTTTTAGACTATCAAGTCGATCCTAATATAATAGAAGCCGAAGAAAGATTGTCACAGCGCTTTGGAGCTAAAGTGAAAGTGGAAAAGAAAGAAAAGGGTGGTCGTTTGACCATTGCCTTTTTTTCTCCCGAAGATTTACATAAATTACTCGACTTATTGGAAAGTAATAATAGTGGAGTTGAAAATGCTGGTACTATAGATGCCTTCGAAGCAACGTCCGAAAGTTTAGAAGGTGATATGTTGAACGACTCTACAGTGAAAGTAGAAGAACCAGAAGAAGATATATATTCAGTTAGCAACTTCTCTCTCTAATCAGTATTCTTTTGCAAATAAGATCTGATATGTTTTTTAGCCATTGTGGTTTTGCAATAGTCCAACCATTTTAAACTAGGTTTATTAGTTTTTTTGGTTTCTATTTTTACAATTTGTCTATCTTTTAAAATAGTATCCAAACTTGAATATTTATTATTAACATAAGCAGCGTGGGCGCTGTTGCCGACATCAGAGTGGATAGCATAAGCAAAGTCTAGAGCCGAAGCACCTTCGGGTAGATCGATTACATCTCCTTTGGGGGTGAAAATAAAAATACGATCACCAAAGAAGTCAGTTTTTAAGCTGGTTAAAAATTCTTCGGAGTCGGAAACATTTTTTTGCCATTCAATTAAGTTCTTGATCCAATCAAACTTTTTTTCCATTTTCCCTCCGGTAGCGGGCTTACCTGATTCTTCATAGACGATATGAGAGGCGATCCCAAATTGAGCTTCTTCATGCATTTTAGTTGTTCTGATTTGAATCTCAGCCATGGAACCATCGGGAGTAAAAATATCAGTGTGGATACTTTGATAACCGTTGTCTTTAGGGCGGCCAATATAATCATGAAGTCGGCCGGGTACGGGGCGCCATAAATTATGGATAATTCCTAGTACTTGATAGCACTCAGGTATAGTGTCGACAATTACTCTCATTGCTAGGAGATCATAGATTTGATCTATGTCCATATTTTTTTTCTGGAGTTTTTTGTATAAACCAAATAAGTATTTAATGCGATAGTCTATTTGAGCATGACGCAAATTGTGTTCAGCTAAAACTTTTTGCAGAGTGCGTGATACTTTTTCGATCCTTTTTAAAGATTCTTTACCTTTAGTTTTTCTAAGTTTAACTACAGTTTTATATTCTTCCGGAAAGGCATATTGAAAACTAGCATCTTCCAACATGCCTTTAATTTTCCAAATACCAAGCCGGTTAGCGATCGGGGCATATATTTCAATGGTTTCCAAAGCAATTCGCTGACGCTTGTCGGGACGCACGTGCTCTAAAGTACGAACGTTATGAAGACGGTCAGCGAGTTTTATTAGAATCACTCTAATGTCTTCGGCCATGGCTACAAAAAGTTTGCGTAAGCTTTCGGCGTGTCGAGTAGCCCCTTGATATTTTATTTTACCCAACTTGGTCACGCCTTCGATGAGAAATAGAATATTAGGTCCGAAATTGTCATTAATTTCTTCTTCGGTAGTCGCGGTGTCTTCTAGAGTGTCATGAAGTAGGCCAGCGATTATCATATCGGTGGAAACATTCATTTCCGCTAAAATTTTAGCTACTTCAAAAGGGTGGGTGATATAAGGTTCACCAGAAAATCTTTTTTGACCTTCGTGGGCAATGGTAGCAAAGTCTAAAGCTTTTTTAATGCGCTCTTTATCCTCATCGGTAATATCTTTAATATAATCAAAAATTTCTTGCGGGTTTAAATTATTAGTCTTGAAAAATAGCATAATATTTTATTTTTCTAATTTATGTGGATTGTGATTAGGGCAAGTTTTATCACTGCAACGATCGGGGATAGTTTTTGTACCTTCCATTATTAAGTGTTTGCAGGGTCCATCTTCTCGAGCATAGCCACAAATTTTACCAGTTGGTTTGGTCTTTATAATATGTTTACAATCAGGATAATTAGAACAACCATAAAAGAGGCCAAATCGTCCTCGTTTCTCTACCATTGTACCCTTATTACAAAGAGGGCAAGTGACACCAGTGTCGCCTGGTTTTTCGGCATTAGGATCTTCTTCTATATATTTACATTTAGGATAACTCGAGCAAGAAATAAATTTACCAAAGCGGCCTTCTCTCTCGACTAAATTCGCCTTATTACATTTCGGACAAACTCGGCCCAAGTCTTTCGGCCCTTCTAATTTTTTACCTTCTAGAGTTAGAGCCCCATTACAATCAGGGAAGCGAGAGCAACTGTAAAATTTACCGCCTTTACCTAGTTTAATAATCATACTAGCTTCACATTCTGGGCATTTAATATTATCTGGAGCTTCACCAAGATTGCTTATTTTTTCAATATTCTTTTTCGAAGCAATAACTTTAGTAAATGGTGTGTAAAAATCGCTCAAAGTTTTCTCATAAGTTCTTTTGCCGTCTGCAATATCATCCAGTTCGTCTTCCATTTGAGCTGTAAAAGAGTCACTAATATAAGAATCAAAATGAGCAGTCAAAAAATCGCTCACTGTTTCTCCAGTGTCGGTTGGAATTAAACTCTTGCCTTCTTTCGTCACATAGCCTCGATCAACGATAGTTTTAATAGTGGGGGCATAAGTGGAAGGTCGGCCAATGCCACGTTTTTCTAATTCTTTAACTAAACCGGCTTCACTGTAGCGATTTGGTCCTGTTGTTTCTTTACCGATACTGTCCATTTCTATAAGAGATAATAATTCGCCAATCTTTAATTTTGGCACCTCAATATCTTCTCCAGAAGCTCGAGTGTCGGCCAGTAGCCAGCCAGGATAAATTACTCGTGAGCCAGTGGTGGCAAAAACGGGAATATTTTTATCATCAGATTGAGCTGTAATTTTAGTCCGCAAAACATTTGCGGCTTTCATTTGGCTAGATACAGTCCTGGTCCAAATTAAGCGATAAAGTTTTTTTTCCTGATCGGTTGCCCCTTCCATTTTTTTAGCCACATCAGTTGGTCTAATAGCCTCGTGCGCCTCTTGAGCATTTTTAGCTTTTTTACTATAAACATGATGTTCATAATGATCACCACCAAATTCTTTGCCAATTATATTTTGAATATCTGATAAAGCCGCTGTCGATAAATTAGTGCTATCGGTACGCATATAAGTAATGTGGCCTTTCTCATATAATTTTTGAGCCAATCTCATAGTCTGACTCGGAGAAAAACCTAGGCGACTAGAAGCTGCTTGTTGGAGGGTAGAGGTGGTGAAGGGGGCTCGTGGTTGTCTTTTATTATCAGTTTCTTTGATGTCTGAAATATGCCACTTCGCTTTTTTGCTAGCCGAAATAATATCTAGAGCATCTTTTTCTGTTTTAGGTTCAATAGAACAAGTAAAAGGAATTTCAGTTTTATTTTCAGATTTAAATAAAGCTGAAATCACCCAAAAACTTTCTGGTATAAAAGCTCTAATCTCTTTTTCTCTTTCGACTAAAATTCGCAGGGCTGGTGACTGGACGCGACCAGCCGATAGGCCATAGCGAAGTTTTTGCCAAATTAAACCAGATAGATCATAACCAAAAAGCCGGTCGAGGACGCGACGAGCTTCTTGGGCCGACCTTAAATCTTCGTCAATTTGGCGCGGGTGGTTCATAGCTTCGTTGACGGCTTGCTTAGTGATTTCATGAAAAACTATACGTTTAGGTTTTTTTAATCCTAAAGCCTCTTTAATATGCCAAGCAATAGCCTCGCCTTCACGGTCGGGGTCAGTCGCGAGGATGACATCGGTTGATTTTTTAGCTAGACGTTTTAACTCATTGACAACTTTTTCCTTACCAGCGGAAATTTCATAATGAGGAATAAAACCATTTTTTATATCAATAGCGTTTTTATTTGATTTCGGTAAATCACGAATATGTCCGACTGAGGCGCGGACAGTGTATTCATTATTTAAATATTTAGAAATAGTCTTCGCTTTAGCGGGAGACTCAACAATTAGTAGCTTCATATATATGAGTGCTTTTAAAAAGCATTTAAGTAGTACTACACATTTCTGACTTTTGCAAATCTAGATCAATCTCATCTCGCCAGCTGTTTCTGTGATCAGGCC
>Ga0208245_1000653_pt1 | contig 26594 bp, 26 predicted proteins | sample RifOxyC1_FD_184035 | JGI IMG/M metagenome (GOLD analysis project Ga0208245, IMG submission 184035) | Soil microbial communities from Rifle, Colorado - Rifle Oxygen_injection C1 (SPAdes) | ecosystem: Environmental > Terrestrial > Deep subsurface > Rock core/Sediment | place: Rifle, Colorado... | reverse complement strand
GCGCGATCGGCTATTGAGAGTGCTATCGCTTCCAATAACACTGCGCCGAAGACCGCCAGTGCCACGAAAATGTAGGTTGAATGGGAATGAAATCAGGTTTTGTCGCGATCGTCGGGCGCCCGAATGCAGGGAAGTCCACGCTCTTGAACTCCGTTCTTAAGGCGCGTGTTTCGATCGTGACCCCCAAAGCGCAGACCACCCGTGACCGCGTCCTCGGGATACTCACCGAAGCGCGAGGGCAGGTCGTCTTTATCGATACGCCAGGGATTCATCGGGCAAAGGTCGGAGGGATCAACGAGTACATGGTGAGACAGGCTCGCGAAGCGCTCGAGGCACCATCGGTCATCTGGTATATCGTCGATCCCCGTTCCGAATTGTCGCACGAAATGGCCGTTATTGAGTTGCTCGCGGATTCGGCCAGGAACACGCCGCTTCCCGTGATGCTGCTGCTCAATAAATCCGATCTCGCCCGCGAGAAAGGTTTTCGCGACAAAATCGAGAAACTTGGCGGCGAAATCCTGGCCGCAGCCGTTGAGAAGGGGATTCGAATTGATTCCACATTCAGGATTTCCGCGCAAACGGGGACCGGACTCAATGACCTCCTCGCCGCGACGTGGGAGCGTCTTGAGGAGGGCCCGTTGTATTATCCCGACCAGGATCAGCTTTCAGATCGTCCGACGCGTTTTTTCGTCGCCGAGATGATTCGCGAGCAGCTCTTCCTGAGATTGGGGGAGGAGCTTCCGTACTCCTGCGCGGTCGAGATCGAGAGATTCGACGAGGCAGCGAAGCCTCCGCGGATCGAGGCGGTTATTCATGTCGAACGGGAATCCCAAAAGGGAATCGTCGTCGGCAAAGGCGGCGTCAAGATCAAGGAAATCGGTCAGAACGCCCGGCAAAAAATCGAAGAATTCCTGGGCTACACCATATTCCTGGGTCTGAAGGTGAAGCTTCTCAAGGATTGGACCCGAGACGCAGAAGCCCTCAGAAAAATGGGGTATACCCTCCCGGAGAAACGCAAATGAATCCCCAGAAGCGCACTACTATTGTCGTGATCGGGCGCCCAAACGTCGGCAAGAGCACGCTGTTCAACCGGCTCCTCGGCAAACGCAGGGCCCTTGTGCACGATAAGCCTGGCGTGACGCGGGACCGTCTTGAGGAAAAAGCGGAGTGGTGGGTTCGGGGACACCGGTTTCCTGTTCTTCTGGTTGATACGGGGGGGCTGGGCGGTGACTCTTTCATGGAGGAAATCTCGGATCAGGTGAATACCGCGCTTTCGGAGGCCGACGTTGCGCTTGTCCTCTTTGATGCGCAATCCGGCCTTATTCCTCATGACCGGGACGTGGTTCGTCAACTCAATGAATCGGGGCTTCCGCGGAAGGTTGCCGTCATCGGCGTGGTGAACAAGGTTGACGCCGAAGTTCACGAAAATCTGATTTCGGATTTCTTCTCGTTGGGGCTCGACCCGGTGTTGTCGGTTTCAGCCGAGCACGGCAGGGGAATGGACGACCTTAAACACGCGATCGCGGAAGCGAGCGGTTTTCTCGCGGAACTTTCGGAAGAGCGCGCGCAAGTAGAGCCTGAGCCTGAGCATGACGAGGAAGAAAGCTCCGAGGATGAAGCCCCGGAACCGGAAACTCCGAGCATCCCGCGCGTCGCTATCCTCGGGCGGCCGAATGTAGGGAAAAGCACGCTGGTAAACGCGCTGCTCGGTCGTGAACGAATGATCACGAGCCCGATAGCGGGCACGACGACGGACTCCGTCGATTCGGAAGTCACGATGAGCGGCAAGCCATACCTTCTGATCGATACAGCGGGAATCCGTCGCAAGAGCAAGACCGAAAAGGGGGTCGAGGTTCTCTCGGTCGTTCAGACGAAGAAGGCTCTCGAACGTTCGCATGTCGCGATTCTTCTCTTGGACGGCGAGGAAGGCGTGAGCGATCAGGACGAGAAGATCGGCGGGATGATCGAGGAATCCGGCCGCAGCGTCATCCTTGCCATCAATAAGTGGGACACCCAGCAGAAGAACCGGGAATTCACTCCGAAGATCGCCGCCTCCCTGATCCGGCAGAAGATGGGCTACCTGAACTATGCGCCGATTCTCTTCGTGAGTGCGAAGGAAAGGCGGGGCTTTGATGATTTGGGAGATCTGATCAGCGAGATTCTGCATCAGCGAAAATTGAAGATTCCGACGCATGAGTTCACGGAATGGGTGCGTAAGGAATCGACCGTCCATAACCCGATGAACGCGAAGTTTTTTCTCTGCCACCAGACGGGACGAAATCCTCCGACTTTCGTCTGCCATGTCAATGATCCTGAAAAGGTTCACTTCAGCCTGAAACGGCACTTCATCAATGCGCTCAGGGAGCGCTGGGGATACATGGGAACCCCGATCCGGTTACTTTTTATCGAAGGGAAAAACCGGAAGAGCCTGCCGGGAAGCGGCGTGAAACGCCCGGCGAAGGCGCGAAAGAAAAAACCTACCAGGTGAACAGGACGCTTCCGGTCAAGGTGAAGAAGTGCCCCGTCAGGTCGTCGAGCGGCGGGACATGGCTTTTGTAATCGGTTGAATAAGTGTCTTCAAAATTCACGAAGCTTACTTTGCCCTCGAGTTCAAAGTACATTTTTCGCGGCTTCATCGCGAATTCCAGGCCTGCCCCGAGTGACAGACCGACCGCGCTCTCGTCGGTTGAGCCTTCCTGATAGGAGACCTCGGTTTTCGTGAAGTTGCCGACCCCGATCAGGACATAGGGGTTCGCGAAACTGATCGGCGCTGAAAGGTTTTTCGTATCGAAATAGTACTTTATATCCGCACCAATTCGGCCGAGATTCACGGTTGTCGCGCCGAGCTGGTTCACGCGCGTATCAAAATTGTGCGTTGCCGTGATGTAGTTCAGATCGAGGGCCGTGTTGAAATCAAACCAGTAATGAAGTTTGAAATCGAAGAGCGGGAACCCCCCGGCCCAGAGAAGACCGCGATTACCGCTGACGGCTTCGAGCCCGAGCCCGATACTGACTCCGAAAAAGCGGCCATGCTGAAAAAACTGCGTGTCCGCTTCTTCGTCATTGAGGTTGAATTCGCCGTATTCAACGAAGGCGTTCGGCATGTCGTCGTCATCCCCGTCACCCGTCGGGATCACCGAGTGCGGTGCGGCGCCGGGCTCGGTCGCCCAGGCGGCGGAGAACGGCGCCACTGCCGTCAGAGTTGAAGCGAGCGCTACGAATGCCGTGAGCAGAAGATAAAACCGCAAATCAAACTTCTGGTCAGAAGTAAAAATGGATTCCTGCATTGAGGAAGCTCACCCCGAGAGTTTTTAAGACGAAACTTCCACTGAGATTGTCGAAAGTTCCACCCGTTTCCATTGAGAACCCAAGGCTTTCGATGCCTGGAATAAAAAATTCGGCGCCGAACCCGCCCAGAAATTCGGCCCCTGACTTGCTGTTTCCGCTCAGGATCGCGCCGCCGAGCATGAAGTAAAAATTGAGATTCGTTTCAAAGAAAAGATTCTTGAAGAGTTTGACGCCGGTCACGGAATTCGAGGGACTCGCGGTCGAGACACCTACCACGACCTCGCCAGCGAGGTCCCGCGTTAATCCGTATTTCAAGCTGACGCCGGGAACGCCATTGACAGCCTGCATATTCGAAAATTCAGAATTGTAGCCGAGGCCCAAACGGCCCTGCATGTCGCGGGCGTTGGCTGCGGGCGCGAACATCCAGGTGAGTGCGAGCAGAAAACAGAAACTGATGCATCGTGTTATAGTTCTGGCGGTGATATGGGTCACTCGGGGGTCTCCTCGCTCGATATCTCTCAGGGTAACCGTGGCCTTTCTTTTTGACAACCCCCGAAGAGTCCTCTAAACACGAAGTTATGTCTTCAACTTCATCTCAATCAAACAGTGGCTCGAGTTCGAAACTGGATCGTAAGTCGTTGCGTCGTCCCGACCAATTCATGGCGGCTCTGTCCGGTTTTTTTAATGAACTTTCTAAAAATTATCGCGCGGTTCTTGCGGTTCTGATCGCAGTCCTGATCCTTGGCGGGGCTGGCATTCTGGTCAGTAATCGCAAGGAAGCAAAGGCTGAAGAGGCCCGTAATGCCCTTTACCTCGCGATTCAGGCTGTCCAGGCCGATGCCAAACGCGTCGCCGAGGCGGAACCAAAGCCGGCGGTTGATCCGAAAACGGCGAAAGCCGCCAAACAAGCGGCTCCCATCGCGGCTTCTCCGGAGACGATCGAGTACAAGAAGCTCGATGTCGACGCTGAATTTGCCCGCGGAGTGCAAATGCTCAGGACTGTCGCGGAGAAGTACAGTGATTCGCGAACGGTCTTTGAGGCAAGGCTTCAACTCGGGGATCTTTACTACAGGCACGGTCAACCGGCGAAAGCGGTGTCCTGGTATCAGGAGGCTGCCCAGGGGGCGCCCGGGCTGTTTCCCAAGAGTTTAGCTTTCTCGTCCTGGGGGTATGCGCTCGAAAGCTCGGGAAAACCATCCGAGGCGATTTCAGTTTATGAAAAGGCGATCAGCATCGGGGAAGCCAGCCTCAAGGGAGATCTTCTGCTCGCCATTGCCCGTTGTCATGGTCTTCTGAACGATTCGGCAAAAGCCCGGAGCACGTATGATCAAATACTTTCGCAGTTACCGAACACCGAGTATGCCCGCCAGGCTGAAGCGCTTAAAGCGAAGCTTTGATTTAAGGGGCGCGGGCCTGGTTCAGGGATTCGCGGTTTTCATTCTGGTCACCTGGGTGCTGGCCGGGTGCTCGGGGCGAAACATTCATTCCGACCTCACGGAGAATCCGGACGTCATGGTCCGGGGCTGGACGTTGCAAACACATCCGGCTCCGCAGATGAGTGATCACGGGCTTGATTATTCAAATCCGGTTCTTGTCGAAAACACCCTGATTTTCGGCAGCCGAACGGCCGGTTTGGTTGCCCTTTATCCGACGATCAATCAGCAACGGTGGGTTCTCCCCATTCCCGGCGGCGTGATCAGCGAGCTGACGATCGACCGAGGCGCGATTTTTTTCGGCGCGGGAGACGGTTTTCTGTATTCCGTTAATTCGGAAAACGGCCGCGTGAATTGGCGTTATGAGATCAGGAACCCGATCATCTCGAAACCGGCGGTGAGCGGCGGACGAGTGTTCGTGACCACTTCGGATGATACGATCTACGCTTTTGACGCCGGGACGGGAAAATGGCTATGGCACTACCGGAGGAGAACCGCCCCGACAGCCACGATCTTGGGCGCTTCTTCGCCGCTCGTTGACGGCAACGAGGTTCTAGCCGGATTGAGCGATGGCTTCCTTGTGGCCCTATCGATTGCGGATGGCCAATTGAAATGGGAACGAAAGCTTCACCAGGGGACGAAGTTCACGGATGTCGATGCCCGTCCCGTTTTGGACGAAGCGGTCCTCTATATCCCATCTTATGATGGCGCCCTTTATGCCCTGAAACGGCAGGGCGGCGAAGTGATCTGGCGCTTTGATGCGGGGGGAAGCAAGAGCGTTGAAGTGGATGGTGCAAAGCTTTATTTCCCGTCGTCCGACGGGGTGATCTACGCCCTGAAAAAAGAGAATGCGAAAATACTTTGGAAATTTGAACTCGATCACGGTACTCCGACTCGTTTGGTCGTTACCGATAAATACGTCATCGTCGGCTCGAGTTTTCAGTATCTTTACGTGATCGACAAGAATACCGGGGAAGGCCTTTACCGCCTGAATATCGGTTATGGGAGCGGGTTTGCCGGATCACCGGCCTACGACCCTCTCAAACAGAGGGTTTTTTTCCTGTCGAGCGGAGGCAATCTGTACTCGTTTTCCCTCAAAACACCGGGAAAAGCCCCGGCAAAGATCACCGCACAATCGGAGTGAGACTCTTCGCGCAAGGTGTTTTTTCGAGGAGGTGAAAGCCATCTCCCTTGGCCGGATCGCGAGGGGCGGAGAGCGCCTCTGTGATGCTTTCAAAATTCATCCGTCCGCGCTGCTTTTGAACAAGGTCGGGAATGGTGCCTGTCAGCTCCACTTTCATGCCGCAGTAAGAAGGAATCGACCGCAATGAAGCAGGGGAACTCTTGTTCAGCGTAAACGAGAGCTCCAGAGTCGTTTCACTCAGGCTTCCCGTGAAGACGCGAAGGACAAAGTGCCCCGGAGCAGGAGAGAGCAGGTCGCCGATCACCCTGTACCGGCCGCAAACCGAAAAACGATCGAGCGATCCAGCGTGTAAGACGGGCGATGGAGCGGTCACGAGCAGCAAAATCCCGAGCGTCAAAACGAAAAAATGCTTCATAACGCGAACCCCGCACAGGGATTCGGTTCTGGAAGATGCTGCTGAAGGTAAATTCTGTGATAGAGTTGCCGCTCGGTATTGGCGAGGGCGTCTGCCTTTTTTTCAAGCTTCTTCGAGAGTGATTCCAGTTTTTCGCGGGCATGGAGATATTCCCGGAATGTTTCGTCTCTCAGGAGCGAAGCTCTGACTCTTTGGACGCCTTCCAGCGACTTACGCTCGTTCTCACATGACTGTTTCGAAGCGTCGTCGGCAGCCTTCTCGCAGAGCGTCCGGTAAAAAGCTGTTTGCGCGGTGATATCCAGTTTTGAGAGATCGTGCCAGGACCAAGGGGGACTTTGCGTTCCGGGAATGGTTTCGGTTCGTTTTTCGAATTCGCGAATCCTCTTCAAGAGCTGGTTCCGCTCGCTGGAAGCATTCTCAAAATCACGTAAATTCTGTGTGAGCGCGAGCTTGTGATTCCAGCGTTCAAACAGGGATACGCGAGCGGCATCCAGAACGGCGGTGATATCGACGTTGCTGAATTTCTTTTCACCGGATTCGTTCGCGGGGCAGTCCGCACAGGACTCGTTTTGTTCAAGATTGACGGGTGTGAGCTCGAACTGGCTCGTCAGGTCGTTCAGAATTCGTTCTGTTTCGCGCGCGGCAGGGGTCGAAATCCGCGGAGCTGAACTCGAGGGCGTGGCGTCACGTCTGGAGTTCAGGAAAATCGATTCCAGGCTCATGCCGGGCTTTGCTTCCTTCCAGAATGACTCGATATCGCGATTGGTTCCGACGTGATTTCCCGCCGCGCTGATCACGCAGCTTCTGTCCGTGGCCAGGGAAAGCGTGTTCCCGGAATAGCAGGACTGATCGACGATCGCGATTTTAACATGGGATGATTCCGCGAGTTCGCGAAGTTCTTCGAGAGCGTCGAGGCTGAAAGTTGAAAACATCGTCGAGACATGATGTGTTTTTTGCCCGGAAACAGGCGGGATGCCGTGGCTCATGTTCACGACCAGAATCTGATCACCCGGCTTGATCTTCTTTGTTTTAAGATCGTCCAGGAGCTGGTTCAAAGTGCTTCGGATCGCATCGTCGGTGAAATCGGACTTGGTTCCGAGGGTCTTCGCGATCGTCTCGAGCTTGGCGTGTCCCCCGTCGAAAACGACATGTGATTCATATCCCGACGCGCGAACCTTATCCGCGAGGAGTTTGAAACTTTTGTCGAAAATGGTTTCTTTTCCCGGGGGCTCTCCTCCGCCTCCGATGATCAGCGCGATTTTCCTGGATTTCGTCTCTGAAAAACCGGCATGGAGAAAAGAGCCGAGAGCCACGGACGCCACGATCGCCGCCGCGATCGTTATGCTCTGAGATGAGATCCTCATTTTATAAGTATTTCGTAGTGGTTGACCTTTTACAACGGTTCGAAAACAGAGCCGGAGTCCCGGCGAAGATACAATTGTCAGAATATCCCTGTAAAATCGTCGGCAGCCTGACTAAGGTTTGGACGCTAGCAATCGGGTTCGCGCCGCTATGTGCTTGTGACCACGAAGCTTTTGCGCGGCTTACTTCTTGCCTTATTTACCTCAAGGGCCATTTTTGCGCCCTTTTGGGGTATTGAAGAGGACTACATTGAATGGGCCAGTCACTCACATCCAAGCCGCGGGCGCTCACCATTCGACTGTCCATCGTGGGGCTGATCATCAGCTTCTTTCCCTGTCTCGCAACGGCTGCTGCGAAATACCCGAACGGTCCGTCCCTTGACGGCATCGAGCTTCTTCAACCGGTACCGTATCACGGCGGAAGTCGAAGTACTCTGGGCGGTCTCGCTTCCAGTATCGGCGGCAAATTTTTCTCGCCGAAAATGGGGACTGAGCAGATTCGAAAAGTGTTACAAAAATACGAAGATGTTCTTTTGATCCGGCAGGACCCCGGCAGTAAGGAAGTGAGTGGCTTCTTTTCGCGGAAAGAACTGAATGATCTGGCCGTCGGCGCCGGCAATCTGCTTGTCACACGGCCGAATCTGACGGATGGAATCAATCTTCTTACGACCTACGTCAGCGCGAATATCATAAACCGGGTCATGTCAACCAAGGTGAAAGGCGCACCCGATCGGCAGGAGAAATGGGTGCACAAACTTCTAGGGCCTTTGGCGTCGTGCATGGATTCCGCCGGAGGTCCGCTCCAGGCGATGTCATGCACCGATTCCTTTTCGGAAGGGCTCAAGCTGAATATCGGCCTCGCGGTCCTCTTTGAATTGGGACATCAGAACTTCGGCCAAATGGTCAGGGAAAATGCCGAGAGCAGATTTTTGAAACAGAATCCGAAACGCAAGCCGGGCACTGAAATTGGAGAGCGGGAGGAAAAAGCATTTTTAAAGGCTTTGACCGAACAGTACAAATCCTGTCTTCGTCAGCTGCCCGACGTCGAAAGTTGCATCCTGAGAACCGTTCGAGACGCGACCGTCGAAGTCGCCATGCCGCGAGTCAATGCGACTATCGCGTCCGAATTCAAATCCGAAAAGAGGTTTAGGACGGCGTCGAAGTTTCTCGAAAGCGGCTTTCGCAAGTGTCTGAGCAATGCGGAAGACGAAAAGGGCTTTGGCGAATGTGTCGACAGCCTCACGATCGAGTCAGGTAAGATCACCATCGATGAAAACGTTCTCCATCATCCGTCGATTTTGGAAACCTTTCCGGACGCGCAGGTTCGCCGCGAGCTTTCCAGTAAAGAACAGGGTGTTTTCGAACGATGCGCCCAGGAACAGAAGCGGGACAAAAAACGCGATGGGGCGGTCATTGCAATCGATCGCTGTATCGATCTGGTCACGAATGATCTGACTTATCGGGTGGCGTCGGACGAAATCAAAGCCTCGGTCGCGGCAAATTTCGCCCCGAATCCCAACCCGCCGCCTGTGCCGCCTAACGCGGAAGAAAAGAGGATTGCCGAGGGGAATAAGGCCGGTTTGCGACGCGCGACGGAGGCCAGCATGGCTGCCCTCGACCGTTGCTGGAGACGGGATCAAAACGAAGCCGCGCGCGAGGCTTGTCTCCGGTCGGCGGTCTTCAAAACGGCTTCCACGATCGCTTCGATCAAGATCGATATTCTTACGGATAATGAGTTCGTCACCGAAAAATCCGGCGAAAAAGCGAGGTATCTGAAAAATTTCGAGAGTTGCGTCACCAAGCGGCTCCCACGGAACATTTCGAAGGCCAAGAATATCGGAGACCAGCTCAGCGCGTGCGCGACGCCCTTGAGAAGGGATGCCGCGCTTGGGTATTCCGAATTCCGGTTGCGAAAGGCCGCCGAAAAGGAACTTGAATCAGCAGTTCTGAACAAGGTCGTCAAAGAAGAGGTCAAGGCGAATTTCGCAAAATGCCTCGGGAGCTCGCCGACCGAGCGGCAGCTCGAGATCTGCGGACTTCAGTTCAAGAAACGCGCGGCGAAAGCGATCGCGCGGGTTCGCCTTCCCAATGAACTTTCGAAGCTCATGCCGAAGGTAACGGACCCAAAGCTGGCCAAAGAACGTCTTCGGAAGCAGAAGAAAGCCGGAACGGCGATCGTCAAGGCTTTCGAAGGATGTATCGACGCCAATTTGACCGAAAAGCATCTCAGGGAGGCGGACCAGCGGACGGACCTCTGCACCAAACGGAGCATCGATGACATCGCTCGTTTTGTCGCGAGTACCGAATTTGAAGACAAGGTGGCGGATCTCTACTCAGGCGACCCCGATCGCATGATGGAACTCGAACGCGTTTTGATCAGCGCCTTCGACGCCTGCCTCACCGGAATAGCGGACAAGGCGAGCATTGATGATTATGTCCTGGGCGCCAAATCGTGCGGGGATCAACTCTCCGAGCGCGCCACTCTCGTCGTATTCAAAGATCAGATCGAAAGGCTTCTCAAAGGCCTGGACCCGGTACCCGAAACGGCGAATGAGGGCACGGCCAGCTGTTCGACGTGCGGAGAAAATGCCGCCCCCGGAGACCTGTTTCAGGACCTTACGGGTTCGATGACGGAGATACTGAAACAGTACCTGGACTACGATTCGGGACGGGCGAGAGATGACCTGAAAAGGCTCGTCGCGAAACTCGACGAACTCCTGAAACGCCCGAAGCTGACGAATGTCCGCCAGGAGTTGCTGGAGTGGCTCGGCAGGGAAACGGAAGTGTTGCGCCAGCTCGTCAAAGCTTACGTGCGCAATCTGACGATTCAGGAACTGAATTCTCTGCCCTACGAATTCGCCGAAATTATTCCGCCGCATCTTCGGAGCGCGATCACTGAGAAAGCGGTCTTTGATTCGGTGTTTGATACGGACGGAGGCAAGGCGATCATCCAGGGAATCACGGACGAGGTGATCAGACCGGTACTGATCGGGAACAAGGACATGAACGCCCCGGAGATCGTTGCCGCGACCGCGCAGAAAAGAAAGGACGTTATTAACAAGCTCATGAACTTTCCCGGCTTCGGGGGAGCCCTCGCGCTGGGGATTATTCAGGCCAATATTGATTCCGAATTGCCCCTGAAACGGCTTAAGAAGAATTTCCCGCGGGCGTATACCTGGCTTGCCCGGAAGGGTGGCTACAAAATCCGCTGGGAAGAGGCGCGAAAAAGCGATGAAGGCCGGATCGCGGAGTCTCATATGATCGAGATGATCCGCCGGAAGCTGCTGGGCGAGTTTTCGGACAGGGAATTCGAAGAACAGATGATCGAAGCACGGGTGAAGGTGGAGGCCGCGGTGAAGGCTAGATCAGCAACGGCACGTAGGGATTCTTCGTTCGCGAAATGACTTCGAAGGCGGCGGTGCCGTCTGATTGAAAAGCCGCTTCGACCTTTCCCCGGCGATAGACATGAATTTTCAGGTCAGACATGTTCGAGTTCGCGCAGTAAAGCAGGGCGCCCCGGGTGTCCTCGAACGTAAGTCCGGCGAAGTCCTTGTGTTCGGCATGGGCATGTCCGCGAAACGAGAGGTCACCGGAATCGGCCTGGAACTCCCAATCGGTCAGCGTGTTCCTTGATTTTGAACGCAGGGAACTCCAGAGCGAGCTGAACGCGTATGCCTTGTTGTTATAGAAGAAGTAAAAAGACGAAAGCTGAGGAACCGGCAGGGAGGCGAAGCATTTTTTCCGGATACTGAGCCCCTCGAAGATGAAGGGGGCCGGCGCGCCCTGCTCCGTTCTAAAAGAATTGCAATGTCCCCAGACCCAGGAGTGGTTCGAGTGGGGGCCGCTGACATGCCCCTGCATTCCGGGACATTTTTTGAAAGCGATCTTTTCACCGTTGAATTCGGCCGTTCCGGTCATGCGGAGGTCTTCGGCGACGGTTGAGGCGACCATTTTCGCGCGGGTGATGCCTCCGAAAAGCTCCGGGCGCAAATTGAATCTCGCGTCCTCGTTCGTTTCGATGGAAAGATTCCAACTGAGCCTGTTCCCCTTTGACCGGATCGAGCCTGCCGTTCGGCCCTGCTTCTTGTCGGGATCGAAATCGAGGAAGCAATCGTTCACTTGGATCGTGGAAGGCGAGCTTGAGGAAAATTCACTCATGTCATAAGTCTGTTTGAGTGCCGTTTTCGTGATTTCCCCGCCCGCGGGCCGTTGGGAGTAAATCGCCCAGGTCTCGGCGACTCTTCTGAAACCGTTCCTGCTGATCAGAACCGAAAATTTCAGCCACAGAGCCCTTTTGGCGGTCAGATCGTTCAGTCTGAGATACCAGGACTCCTGAAACGGCGCGAAGGCGCTGACCGGCCGCGCCGACCAAAGTGGCGTGTTGGGCGTAACCTTGGAGAGATCGGCTTCAGGAGTGGACATCAAAGTCCGCCTCCTTGGGCAAAGAAAGGGGATCGACGGCGGATGTCCTGCCGGCTTCATGTCCCATGACGATCAGCTTCCAGGAGATAAGAAGCGCGATCAGGACGTCGATCGCGACTCCGAGAAGATAAGCGAAGTACGCCTTATCATGAAAAAACATGTAAATAAAACCGGCGGACGAAATGAGCTTCGAGAGAATATGCAGTCTTCCGTACCCTTTGATATCGGGCGAGCGGGCCGCAAAGAAGGAAACGACCGCGAGGGTCCCGAGGAGCCCGCTGGCCATGACGAGCCAGAATCTCTCGACTGGATTCGGAATCGCTTCGGCGAGCTTGAAAACATTGGGCATCACGTTAATGAGATAAAAAACTTCGTCCGGGTAAAAGAAGAAGGCGGAGGCCGAGAGCGCATAGGCGACCCCCAGGGCAAACATAGTGCGCGCGTAACTCGAGATCGCCGTCATGTCGTTGATATTAAGGCGATCAGAAGAGCTTTGCAATTGGCATTGAATCGTCTAACCTTATTTTACAACCCCTATGAAAAATAAATTTTGGCTGCTGCAGATCCCATTAGTTATTCTGTTTACCGTCGCGTTCACGATCGATGAGCTGGGAGTTCAGGGGGAACTCCATAATACGTTTCTGAGGGACTCGGTTTTCCCAGGCTTGCGTCGGGTCTCGACGCAGTTCACGGATCTGAAATTCAAGCTTCGCGGACCAAAGGCGCCCAAGAACAAGATCGTTGTCGTCGCGGTCGACAGCGCTTCGCTTGAGACGCTCGGCAGGTGGCCCTGGCATCGGGATGCCATCTCGCTCATGATCACGAGCATCTTCGATGCGGGTGCGAAGGTCGTGGGCCTGGACATGGTTTTTTCGGAGCCGGACAAGCGGGTGCCGGATGAACTTTTCCATGTGCTTAAAGCCAAAAATATGGAATCGCTCGCTCGTCAGGCCGAAACGGACCGCTATCTGCGCGATGTGGTCCTGCAGTACAAGGATCGTCTTGTTCTCGGCTGGGCTACCGAAGGCGCTTGCCAACCGCTTTATGAGGGAAAACAGTACTGTCCGGTAACCGATCCGGAGGCACTCGCGCTCATTCCGCAGGATTTTGCGAAATTCAGTTTCAGCGAGTTCCACGCTTCGGACTTCGATCCTTTGACGACGCCGTTCGTGTCTGTCGTGACTTTGATCCCGAATCTTGCTGATTACAATTCAGCAGGAGCACACTCGGGATATTTCAATGTACTTCCCGACCCCGACAGCTTCGTCCGCCGCATGAACATGTTCTATATGCTTGACCGCAAACCGTATCCTCCGCTCGCTCTCGAGATGGCGAGGATCGGCATGAATGAGCAGCTGCAGGTCAAATTGAATGACAAACAGCGGGTCACGAGCGTTGGTTTCGTGAAATCCGGCCGGAACATCCCCGTGACGCCCCAAGGCGTGATGGAGATCAATTTCAGGGGACCGGGCAGGACCTTTCCCTACGTCTCGGCCGTCGACGTCATGAGCAATAACGATAAGCTGATCGGCGACGAGCTGACCGGAACCTTCGTCGGTGCTTCGAAAAAAGAGGTATTCAAGGACGCCTACGTGCTCGTGGGGGTCACGGCCCTCGGGGTCTACGATATGCGCGCCATCCCTTTCGACACGAACGTGGCCGGCGTGGAGGCGCACGCGAACATTCTGGACAACATTCTGGAGGGAGATTCGCTCATCAACACCTCGATGAGCCGCGGTTCGGCATGGCTGTTCGGCCTGATGATTTTCGGGGCCATGCTCTGGGCGTTCATAGCCGCGAAAATCGAGGCCGTGCCGGCGTTGATCGGATTTATGCTGGTCTTCCTGACCTTCGGTTTCATCGATCTGAAAGTTCTTTTCGCGACCAATCGAAACTGGAACACCAGCTTTTTCTACTTGGAGATGTTGACGATTTTCATCTTTACGCTGGTCTTGAAATATATTCTTGAGGAAAGGGACAAGAAATTCATTCGCGGCGCGTTCGCGAAGTATGTGGCACCAGCGGTCGTCGATTCGATCCTGAAGGATCCCTCGAAGCTCTCGGTCGGGGGCGAGAAACGCAATCTTACGATTCTTTTCTCCGACATCCGGGGGTTCACCACGTTTTCCGAAAAGATGGACGCCAAGCAGCTCGCGGGGTTGTTGAACGATTATCTGGGAATCATGACCAAAATCGTTTTCTCGCACGAGGGAACTCTGGACAAGTACATCGGTGACGCGATCATGGCATTCTGGGGCGCGCCGCTCGATCAGCCGAAGCATGCGACTAATGCGGTGAAATCAGCGATTGGCATGATGAGCGCGCTCCAGCAGCATCGGGAGCGGTTTAAACAACAGTACGGGATCACGGTGGATATCGGCATAGGTCTGAACACGGGAATGGTGAATGTCGGTAACATGGGGTCCGATACGAACTTCGCTTATACCGTGATCGGGGATCACGTGAACCTGGCCTCTCGTCTTGAAGGTCTGACGAAGGCGTACGGGGTCACGATCGTGACCACGCGGTTCACCTTCGACGATATCGCGCAAACCGGCGACGCCTTGCCGCCTCATCGTATTCTTGACCATGTCAAGGTGAAGGGAAAAAAGAAGGCGGTCGAATTGATTCAGGTGCTCGATCGCCCGCATCCGGAAGAGGGCCTGAAATTATTCGATGAAGCCCGGCAGCTCTACACGAAACAGGAGTGGGACGCGGCGACGGAGAAGTTCAACGCCGCCAACGCGATCCTCGCTCCCTCGCCGACGAAGAGGGATGGACCCTGTGAGGTTTATCTCGAACGTTGTGCCGAGTTCAAAAAGAACCCTCCCGGAGCGGAATGGGATGGCAGCTGGGAGATGCACAGCAAGTGAAAAAGATCGTTTGGTCTCTTGACGCCTTCGAGCAAGGGAAGATTCTGGAGCAGAGGGTTCAGGAAGCGCTTCTCGCGATGGTTCGCGGCAGTACGTCGGCTCGGGTGCTGCCGGTTTATGTTCTCAGTCCGGATCAACTCAATCTGGGTGCCGAAACAGCGCTTCCCTGGATCGAACAGTATCGTCCGGCCGCGGAGGCCGCCGTCAAGGATATCGTTAAGAAATTCGACTGTCCCGGCCTTCTCAAACCCAAGGTTCTGACCCAGAATGTCGGCTCGACGAGTGCCGCGGTCACGACGCTTGCCGAGTACGCCGTCGAAATGGGAGCGGACCTGATTCTCGTGGGAACCCACGGTAGGCAGGGCATGCACCGGTTTTTTCTCGGTAGCTTTGCCGAACGGCTGCTCTTGCATTCGAAAGTGCCCGTCCTGGTCGTGAATCCCAAATCAAAGGTCAGCCGATTCGACCAAATTCTTTTCCCGACCGATCTGAGCCGCGCCTCGAGAACGTTGTTCAGGCGGGTGGTTGTACTGGCCTGCGAGTTAAAAGCGAAGCTGACGGTCTTTCATGCTGTCCAGAATCCCATCGACCCGGTACTAAAGTCAGGCGTCTACTTGATGGGAGGCGGATGGATTCCGGCATCCGACTATCTCGAAGAAGAACTCTCACGACGAAAGAAAAGCGCTGAGCACTGGGTCAAGATCGCCCGTAAAATGGGCGCGGAGGTTGAGATCGTGCTTGAGACGTCCCGTGAGACGGTTGCCAGTTCGATTTTGCGGCAAGTCGAGCGCCGCAAGATCAATTTGGTCGCGATCGCGGCACAGAGCGGCCCTCTCGCGTCAGCCGTGATCGGGAGTGTTACCCGGCACCTCGTTCGCGAATCGCCCTGTCCGGTCTGGGTTCTGCACACCCGGAGGGCATTGAAGTAGGAACTTATGCCGAATTTGGCCCGATATGTGTTCGAGAAACCGAGCCCCTGGCGGAAAGACGAAGTTTTTCACAGCGGTGACGCGTTTGTTTCCTCGCTCGAAGAGGCGATCCGGCACGCACGGGAAACCATCGATCTCGAAACTTATATCTACAATGACGATGATTACGGACGAAGTTTGACGTTGCTTTTGAAAGAGGCCGCAGCGAGCGGGGTGAGGGTGCGCGTTCTGGTGGATGGGGTGGGGTCCCCGGTTTGGGCCATCCGCTTTCTCCCGGAAATGACCGAAGCGGGAGTCGAGGGAAAAGTGTTTCACCCGCTTCCCTGGGTGTTCTGGTCCTATTCCATGGCCAGGAGAAAAGGTTTTAACGGACTTCTTAAGTTGTTCCAGAAGCTGAATCAAAGAAATCATCGGAAAGTTTGTGTCGTTGATCGCAAAAGCGCCTGGCTGGGGAGTATGAATATTTCGGCCTGCCATCTTGAAAAGATTTTCGGCCGCCGTGCGTGGCGGGATACCGGGGTGAGAGTCGAAGGAGAGGGGGTCGCTCAGCTCACAGCGGCCTTTGAAAAAGCCTGGCGGCGGTCTCGGGGGAAACAGAAAGGGGTACGGCGTGCGTTTCTGCGGCTTTTCAAGCGGGATCGGCAGATTCATCCCCTTGTGAGGCTGAATGACACGCGGACGAAGCGGGCTTTTTATCACGATGATCTTCTCGATCGGATATCCCAGGTGCGCAGACGCGTCTGGATCACGAATGCCTATTTCGTCCCGAACGGCGAATTGGTTCGCGCTCTTCGGGAAGCGGCTTTTGCGGGAGTTGATGTGCGAATCATCGTTCCCCGCAAATCGGACGTTTTCTTCATCCGCTGGGTGGCTGCTGCCTTTTATGGCGGACTGCTGGAGAGCGGCGTGCGGATTTTTGAGTATTCTCCCACGATTCTTCACGCCAAGACGATCCTGATCGATGAATGGGCTTGTGTCGGCTCATCGAATCTCAATTACCGGAGTCTCTTGCATGACCTCGAAGTCGATGTTGTGGTGACCGGCAAAACCGCGCACGCGGCACTCGAAGCTCAGTTCGGCGAGGATCAGAAGAACTCGCGCGAGGTTTTCATCCCGGATTGGAAACGAATGAGTTGGATCGAGCGCTGGGGCGGCAGAATCGCACTTCTTTTCAAATACTGGCTTTAACGGGTCTTTTTTCGGAGGGCCGCCATTCGGGCTTCTCGAGCGGCCTTGCGCGCCCGTTTCTTTTCTTCCCGGAGCATTCTCCGGGTTTCGAGGCGAATTCGTCTCTTCTCCCGGACGGCTTTGAAAAAATCCACGATGTAATCTTTGGCCGACCAGAGGCTGATCCCGAGTGAAACATAGAGCAGGAGCATTCCCACGGGATAAAGCCTGATACCGACGATATCTGAATTCACCATGATAAAAGGAATCGCAACCATTTGGGTCGCCGTTTTCCATTTTGCCGAGCCGGACGCGCTGATGATCAACCCTTCGGCACTGGCCAGGGCTCTGAGGCCCGTGATCGCGATTTCCCGGCAGATCAGAAGAATGACGACCACCGGATGAATGCGATCGAGTTCCTGGAGCATGATCAATGCTGAAACTACCAGGAATTTGTCAGCAAGCGGATCAAGGAGTTTCCCGTATACAGTGACGGTTTTCTGTTTGCGCGCAATATAGCCGTCAAAGTAATCGGTCGCGCTTGCGAGTCCGAACGCAAGCGCGGCGACAAGATCCCAGGAAGGGGTCCGAGCGAAAAGCAGCACGACCACGAGTGGAACGAATCCGATCCGAATCATCGTGAGCCAGTTTGGGGTCGTACTGAAGGTGAGTTCGTCGTGTGGCCGATTTACGATCTGTTGGTCCGTCACGATCGCTATAACTATTGGGGTGAGGGGGAGTTTGTCTAGAAATTAATCCCGTACTATGATTTCCCCATGATGATGGTTCAGCGTTCTGCAATGCCGCGATTTATGACACGGGCTGGCTATTTTCTTATTCTTCTGCTTTTTGCTCCGGTGATTCCCGAAACCGGTGCTGCCGAGAAGAACGCGCCGGAACTTACGGCGCCCAAAATAGCCCAACTAATAAAACCCAGTATTTACAAGAAGATATTGGACGATCGTGAGGTGATGGTTCATGCGCGATTAGAGCAGGTGGGGACAGGCAAGGAGCCGGCGAAGAACTACGCTTTTTATACAGCCATGGTCGTGAGGGCAGACGTCGAGCAAGTACGTCGGATTCTGACCGATTACCCGCTTTACGCAAAGGTGGTGCCCTATGTTGACCGGGCGGATTACTCACCGCGGACGCGGATCTTGAAATTGAGCGGCGGGATTTGGAAATTCCGCCTGGATTCCCAGCTCCGTTTCGAGGAGCGCGGAGGCCGATGGCTTCGCTATGAAATCGTTGACGGACATCTGATCGGGCTCTCGGGAGATATCCTCTTTGAATCCCTCGGCGAAAAGGGAACGGCCGTCTATTTCGGAGGAAGCCTCGCCGGGACGCAATGGCCTCCCTCGGTGGTTATGGAGCGAGGAGCTGAAATAGTCTTTGGCCTAACCGGCAATCGCATGCGATCCTATATTGAAGCGCAAAAGCGAGCGGTCAAAGGAGACGACGCACATGACTCAAAAATCCCCCAACCTCGAAGTCGTCTTGAATGAACAGGACGTGAAAGCTCTCCGCAAGCGTATTGACGAGCGGCGGCGGCTCCCGCGACTGAATCTGGCGGGCGAGCAGTTCAAGCTGAGCACGGGTAAAATTTTTTCGGTCAGCAATCTTTCGAATGACGGAATGGCCCTTCGGGTATTGGAGCGGGCGGATCTCGAATTTTTTCCGATTGCGACGAGGATTCAGGGGACGTTGAAGCTGGCAGGACAGAAGTTCGAGACGAGGGCGATCGTTCGACATCTGGGAGGAGATGCGGTCGGCTGTCAGTTCGATGGAATCTCCGAAGATCTGAAGGCCGTGCTTGCCCGGTTTCTTGATCCGGAAGAACTTGGGCGGGAACTCAAACCGATTCCCGCGTCTGAACTGGGAGCGGTCTGGTACCGTGGCCCGTCAGGAACCAATCTGCTCCTTTGGCGGGCCAATGACGGACAGTACCGTCGAATCGCGCTCTTCGTTCTTGGGAACTACATGCAATGGGACGAGTCGAGCGGGCTCACGACCGGTCAGACGCACGCATCGGATGAATGCGCCGAAGTTCGCGGTATTGTCCACTTCGAGACGATGCTGCTGGACGTTGATGAAAAGCCCGACCCGAAGAAGTTGGAAGTTGCAAAAAAATTGCTCATGAGTTCAAACTTGCCCCAGGATCTGAAGAAGTGGTGCGTGCGGCAATTTTCGTGAGGTATTGAATGGCTCAAGCCGAATTTCATGAAGTCATGGACGTGGATCGGGACAAACTTTACGCCGCGATCACGAAATATGAGGATTACCCGGAATTCGTCGAAGGGATGAAGTCCGTCAAAGTCGAACGAAGCGCTCAGAATTGCGCGCGCGTCAGTTATCAAGTGTCAATGATGAAGGAGATTTCCTACACGCTCGAGCACAAAGAGAATCCTGCAGCGGGGCGGATTGAATGGTCCCTCATCAGCAGTGATTCATTTAAGAAGAATTCGGGAGTGTGGGAACTCAAACCGGCCGGTCGAGGTAAAACGGATGTTCGTTATTCCCTGGAACTTGAATTCACGTTTCCTGTCCCCGGGATTATTCTGAACCGGCTCGTCCGGGGAAGCCTTCCCTCGATGGTGAAAGGGTTCGTCAAGCGGGCGGGCCGCTGAAGGGAGCGCGCCATGGGTGATGATATACAGTCGAAAGCATCGGAAATGATGAAAAAAGTGCTCACCGTCGGGGTGGGCGCGATCTTCCTGACAGAGGAGAGTCTGCGGGCCCTCGTTACGGACTTCAAACTTCCTAAAGAACTCCTCGGCGGGATCCTCGAATCAGCCGCGAAAACGAAGAACGAATTCCTGCACAACTTGTCACAGGACGTTCTGAGCCGGATCATGGATAAGGTTGATCCGACAGCGTTTACTGAGGAATTCTTCGCCAAAAATGACCTCGATTTTCATATCCGGGTAAGCGTAAAGCCGAAGAAGCACAGTTAAGTCTCTTCGCCCGCGTTTTGTGCGCTCTAACAACTGTCGAATGTTTGGTCAGAGACAGTTCACAAAAAATACGATTTTGACTTTTCCTGATTGCATAAGACCTTAATATTGCTGAATTAATCAAAATGCATCAAAGTGCGTCATTTTTGACAGCGCATGGCATCTCAATTGCTCTCTTACTCTGTGTGAGCCGTCGGAACCGAGGCTGACGGTAAGCAGAGTAGAAAAGCAAAGGGCGTCTCGAGAGTTTACGCCCATGTTGAGCAGAAGCAGAGAGAAGGAGTGCCCATGTCCGCATCCCGCGATAAGACCCAGAAAGTTGCCTTCGTTTATTCAAATCTTTACCAACTTTATCGTAAGGGCAAGGAAACCGCGCAGCAGGTTGAAGCCACGCCAGTTCAATTGCAAGCCCAGCCGCAAGCGAATCAAGCGCTCGCCGCTTCGGCGGGAGCCGCTGTTGTCCGTAGCGGAAACGTTTTGAAGAGTGATGATCTCCGCGCGGCCGCGCTCGCGATCACCCCGTATGCTCCGACCGAGTTCATCGGCAAGCGTGTGCCGAGGCCCGAAGTGATTGCGACAAAGAATTCAGCGGTCGAAAGCCTCAAAAAGAATCTTCAGGAACTCAATGATCTTCATTCCCGGCTTCGTTTCATGCTGAAAGAGCTCGAGGAGCTCGTGAAGAGCTGATCGGCTCAGGCGAGCGGACGCGATCCTTTTGTCCCGATGCTGATGTTTTTGCCCTCGTCTGGCTGAATGATTTTTTCTTCCTGCGCAACGACGAGATTTTCGGGAAATTTTGGACGCTCGACCCGCGCTTTTTCAGGGCGGGGCGCTTTCGGTGAAGCAGGTTCCCGCACCAGATTTGGGTTCAGCTTCGGAACGGTCACGATCAGCTCGCCATCGCGAATTTCTCGTGTGAGTTGTTTCGCGTCAACCGGCAAGGGCAGGGGAAAACTCTCGTTAAATGATTGGTAAGCGGAAGTCGATTTCGTGACTCCAGATTGGAGATCGAGTTTTTCCTCGTTCCTGCGGTAACCGGATATCACGAGATGGTTGCCCTTCATCGTCGCGGTAAGGTGTCTGTCCTCGTGATCGGGAATGGACGCGGTCAGGATATAGGCATCGCCAGCATCGAAAATCTCAGCATCAATATCGACCAGCCTGTAGAAAGGATCGCTTTGGCGTTCGGCGTACGCCGATAACTTGTGTGAAGTGTCCTCGCGAATCTCGGCCACTTGTGCGGTCGCGCGCGAATTCAAGCGATCCAGGATCTCGCTGTTTCTTTTGAGAACCTGGTCGTGCTGTTCGAGAAAACGTGTTTCGGCCTGCTCGTTCTGGAAATTGGAGCTGTTTTTGATGCGCTCGTATTCCTTGCGGTAAACTTCGGCGGCTTGCTCGAGCTTGGCGTCTTTTTCCGCTCGGAAACGTTCATTCTGTTTGGCTTGGGCTGTTTCCGTATCGGCGCGTTCCGCTTGAAAATTCTTCATCTGATAAGCTGTTTCAGCGGTTTGGCGGTTCTGAAGCTCGCGAAGGTCGTCCCGGCCCCGTTTCTCGGTCCCGTAAATAGCGTCGCGGTAGTAAGTTTTGAGGTCAGAAACCTGCTTCTCGCCCTCGCGCCGGATTCGGGCAAGTTCGGCCTGCTGGCTCCGTTGCGCGTCGCGAATGGCTTCATAGCCCTTTGCTCGCTGGTTCTCCAGCGCCTGTTCCTGGCGATCGCTTTCGATCACGCTCTGTTTTTCGTGTTGCTCCCGAAGCTGTTCGAGCCCCCGCGACATATCGCGTTCCGCTTCCTGGACCTGACGGTGTGTTTCCGCGATTCTTGCCTGCGCATCCCGTTGTGCCTGTGAGGGTGAATCGGCAGTCAGCTTTTGGCGGGATCCCGCGGATGTGCCGGAACCGATTGGGCTGATGGCCATCAGTGCAAGACCTTGCCTTTCTCGAAGAGATTATTTTCGACGATATTGAAATACGTTCGCACGACTCGGACGAATGTCGAGCGATCGAGGCCTTCCAGAAAGGCTCTTTTCTTTTCCAATGTCGGTTCGAGGATCAGGTGTTCGATGAGGTCTTCGACGGGTTTTTCAGGTTTATCCGAGATGTCGGCGCGAAAGACTCGTCTGACGGTTTCGACATCGAATAGCAGGTGATTGCCCTGGATGGACTGATGAATCAGGTATTCGACTTGATTGAGCTGGTGCTTCGAAACGTAAATCACGTTTCACCCCTCCGTGGGTCCTGAAGTCTTGAAGATCTCCGTCATGGAGTTCCCCTGACATGGCAATTACAGGATAAACGGGCCCGTTCAGGGCCGCAAGGGGGCTTGCAATAACAGAAGGTCATCCGTGACGCAGAGCATATTTGACTCTATGCGGAAAGCCCCGGTACAATAAACTTATGAAGAGGACGCCAGGAAAGAAAGGCGTAGAACGAAGAAAGAGCCCCAGGCGCCGGCGACCTTTGGCGCGACACGACGCTGACGTGTGTAAAACATGCGGAAAAGACCTTTCCGGGAGCGATAAAGCCCTTTTCGTTGAAGAAGAAGTGGGCCGTATCTTTTGTTCAGAAAAGTGTATTTCGGATTATTTTGCCCCTGAAATCGGGCGTTTAGAAAAAGCTTACTTTCGCGCCCTGTCACAAAGCGACCTCTCCCCTCAAGAACGCGAAAACTTAGCTCATTTGCGATGGGTGACGTTGCAGGAGCCGGACGAAGTTTGGAGGGAGAAAACACTTTCAGGAGATTATCGGTACACCCTGATATCCCAATTCCAGCCGGGAAATAGGAAAGTCTGGTGTATTTGCCTGTGCTTATTCTTGCGTGGCGAGCCGAGCTTTCTTTATTTGTCTTTTCCCACGCGTAACGCCGCGATGGTGAATCTCTATCGTAAGGGCGAGCAGATCGAGCTTACTGCCCTTTCCGGGCACGTCGGCAGCCCCAGAGGCCTGACTGACGATGCCGAGGGCTTACCTCCCGGACTCGTCGAAGCTTTGGAGGGACAGCCAACTGACCGGCTTGCGGATTCCTGGACGGACGACGAAACTTTTCGCGCGAAGATGGTCCAGGAACGCAGGAGCGATGACATTCCTTCCGAGGATTTTACGCTTTATAAAGGGTGCATCGAGGAGACTCTTCAGGAGCCGGATGAGGTCTGGAGTTACCAATCCAGCGAAGCCTTACCCCGGCTTTACCAGTTCATCCGTCACTATCCCAACGAGAGTCCGGCCATCTGGTACGTGATTATTGCCCGTGAGACGGAGGAGGAAGAGCAGATCGAGATTCTCGACGCCTTTCCGACTCGCGACGCGGAACTCGTCAATCATTACCGCAAAGGTCAGCAGGAGATCGGGAAAAAGTCCGAGGGTTCAAATCAGCGGGTCGTGCACTGATTTCCCCTCAGTGAAACTTCCGGTAAAACTCTAGCGAAATTTGCCAAACGAATAACTGGGGCAGGTGTAGTAATTCCCGCCGTTCTTGAGGCAGTCGCGCATCTGGTATTCCGCCCCGCGCTCGACGATGAACACGGCGTTAAACGAGGTGTTCGGAAAGCTGGCAAAGATACCGGCTTCGGCGATCTGGAAGCATTTGAACCAGGGGAGCGCGGGCGCGATCGGGTCCGGCCGGGTATACACCGTCGTGATGTCGACGAATTGCGCCGGAAAGACGCAAATGGAATTCGAGAGGCTCGTGCGGCCATGAATCAGAATATCAGCATCGGAATCTTTCTTCCTGCAGACTCTGTACTGGCCTGAGCCGTCGAACAGGTAATCATAATCGGGAACGACGTTCGGAGAGGTCGGACAATTGTAGTTTTCGTCGGAGTAGGGATCATTGCTGCCGAATTCAAGTCCTGAAGAACTCGCGGAGGAGCGGATTACGTAGGATTCCTCGGGGGCTCGGTCATACCTGGGACCGATCACATTCGAACAGCCGGTCAGGAACACGGTCCCCGCGACTGTCAGATTTGCGATAGTCCTGAAATACGAGTTCACTTTCGAAACTCCTCTCATGAAGCGCGCTTTCAACGGAATCAACGTGAGCTGGCGATACTATGCTCTAGAGCAAACGATGTGCCTGGAACTCCTCTGATCAAAGCTTCGGAAAAATAGGCCTTTTTCACGCCCGATCGCGTGGGCCCTGTCAAAGAGTTAGTCAGGTGTGTCACCTGATCTCATCAAAGGACAAGCTGCAGCTCATAGAGCGCGCCCCCGGGCGAGGGCGCGAGTTTCGTAAGTTGAAATTGCGACCCGAGGTTTCTTCCTTCACGATTCAGAACCTCGAGGAGCCACGTTGCTTCATGGAGGGAAGCCCGGTTCAGCCGGAAGCGGCTGATCTTCATCGGAACCAGGTTTAATGAAATGAGCCTGCCGTGTTTCAGGGTCGGAAGGTACATCAGCGTGAGATTACCGCGAAATTCCTCATAACCGCTGATGCCTTCGTAGTCGTTGAGGAAGTCCCCGCAACCGTAAAGGACGAGCTTGCCATTATAGATTTCGATCCCTTTCGGGTGATGCGAGGAGTGACCATAAATCAGGTCGACTCCGGACGTATCGATCAATGCGTGGGCGAACTCACGTTGCTCTGCTTCGATGTCATAACCCCAGTTGCCGCCCCAGTGGATCGAAACAATCACGGTATCTCCGGCTCGCCGGATCGCTGAGACTCGTTTCGCGAGACTCGCCGCTGATCTCTCGGAAAGCGATTTCAGGAAGTCGATTCCGGGACGGAGTTCCGTCGCGGCCCAGTGAGGCGGAATCCCGCTTGTCAGGCTGCCCAGGGAGAAGACCACCACCCGCCCCTGAGGCCCCAGGTCGATGATCGCCGGGGTCCTCGCTTCAGCTGCATCGCGACCTGCGCCCGCCGTTTGAACATCCCCTCGTTTGAGCGCCGTGATTGTATCGATGAGTCCTTGCGCTCCCCAATCGAGAATATGATTATTCGCCAGGCAGCAACAATCGATTTTGGCCGCCGTTATCGCAGGCACATTGCCTGGATGCATTCGATAGTTGATGCCCTTATCTTCCCAGCGATCAGACGAAGTGATCGTGGTTTCCAAATTCATGAGGCGCGCCTGGGGGGAGTGGCGGGCCAAGGAATCGAGGGCATCACCCCAGATATAAGAAAACTCGACCTGTCTCGGTATTGGCCCCGAAACAGCTTCGGCAATCTCGACGTAATCCTCGGCGCTCTTCATGAAAGATTCGTGAATGACCGGATTCGAGGAGAACGGCAGGATCTGATCGATGCCTCTCCCCAGCATCACGTCGCCGCAGAGAAAGAATTTTACCAGAGCCGTTTCATTTTCAGCCGCGGGCATCAAAGGAGATGAAGCAAAGCGGGTGCCGAGGTCTTGTTTTCTCGACGGGGTGCGCTTAGACTTCAATCATGGCGGATTTTGCGACGCGCTCGCGGATATGGATGGATATTGCCCGTTGGGCACCCTCGGGCGATAACCTCCAGCCTTGGAAAGTTGTCTGGTCTTTTCAGACGGATCGGATCGTGGCTGAGGTCTCGCTCAATCAAGAAAGTCGGACGCCGCGGTTTCTGGAATTCGAATTCAGGTCCCTTTACGTCGCGCTCGGTGCTTTTGCGGAGAATCTTGTCCTGCTGTTAGCGGCCGAAGGGTATCGGCTTCTGAAGATTGATGCGAACGCGCAGGCGGAAGCTTCGGAAATCGCGTTCCAGCTGGTTTTCGTTCCTTCAGGGACGGGACGGGATGAACAAAGCTTCTCTGAGATTTCTGAGCTCATCAAGCGAAGGACGGTCAGTCGCTATCCCTTTGAAATGCGCTCCGTCGGGCATGACGTTCTCGATAGCCTCAAAAAACTGACAGAGAAGGTTCCTGCGGTTCGCCTTCTCCCGCTGAATAAAGACCGCAGAACTCTTGCGCGTCACCTGATGGGTCTGGACGTGATTCGCTATGAACATGCGGAGATCCGCCAATCTTTCTTCGACCGAATGCGCTTCGGTAAGCAGAATGAAATTGAGGGCAATGGCCTCAATGTCAAGACTTTCGGCGTACCCACGCCCGTCCAGTGGATGCTTTGGTCCTTCAAACGGTTCCGCGGTCTCTATATTTTTTTCTCCCTCGGTCTTCAGTACATCTATGCTTACCTGGGCTGCTACCGGCTGATCATGCGTTCTGGTGATCTCTTCGCTATTCTGAGCGACGATGATTCGCCGCTGGGGTGGTTTCGCCTCGGAATGGTTATGCAGGATTTCTGGCTTGAACTGACCCGGCGCGGGATCTCCATGCAACCCGTCGGCGTTTCCTTGCTCGTGTATCGTTATCGGAAAGAAGCATTGCGTAACGTGTTCCGCTTTTCACCAAAGCAGCAGGTGCGTCTCGATCGGGCGAACCGCTTTTTTTCGGAGCAGTATTCGATCGATTTGCTGAAGCCCTGCCTCGTTTTCAGGGCGGGATTCGGGCCCAGGATTCAAAATCTCTCACCACGGCGCGAAAACCAGGTGTGATTTCGGCTCTACAGCTAGGGCACCGCGACTTGCCGCTGCAAGGTGATTCAAGTATAGCTTTGCGAGCGAACCGTCCGGGGGCATCCCCAAGATTGAGAGTATGCGATGTTCGGCACTGAGGCGAAAGAGCTTGCGACGG
>Ga0208245_1000649_pt1 | contig 26705 bp, 29 predicted proteins | sample RifOxyC1_FD_184035 | JGI IMG/M metagenome (GOLD analysis project Ga0208245, IMG submission 184035) | Soil microbial communities from Rifle, Colorado - Rifle Oxygen_injection C1 (SPAdes) | ecosystem: Environmental > Terrestrial > Deep subsurface > Rock core/Sediment | place: Rifle, Colorado... | reverse complement strand
GCATCACGAATGGCTTGCGCTGCTTCTAAAGGAATGCCCATGCTTTTTGCGCGAGATTCAAGTCCTGCCGGGTCACTGTGACGAAACATGCTCACGAGGTGTTTGCGATCGTATTCTTTGTCAATAATAAAGAGTAGTTTTAGGGAGGAGGTGGTAGAGGGACTTCGCGTTGCTGAGGCCGAAGCGAGAGCATCAGCTTTCTCAATCCGATTTGCGTGGCTCCCTGAAGAAGCGCTGGCGCACCCGAACGCAAATGTCATAAGAAGCGTGCAGAGAGCTCTTTTCGCTACTTTCATTGTTTTTCCCATTCCTCTCGGAGAATTCCAAAAGACAAGGAGTCGAAGTATTCGCCTTTGACGACTCTCGCCTTTCGAATTCTAGCTTCTTCTTGGTATCCGAGTCTAAGCGCGAGTTTAATCATTCCGTGATTGCCGGACCACGTTTCGAGTCCAAGTCTTACAATTTGAGGGTGTGAATCAAAAAGGTACTGAGTCCAGAGGGTGAGTGCTTCCCGGCCGATGCCCTTGCCCCATTTGGAGGAATCAAATATGTCGATTCCTAGGCACATCCAAAATGTCTCAACAGATTTCCAATAGCAGTTTACTTCGCCGACGAGTTCGTCGGTAGCCGAGTCAGCAATGACCATATATGTGCGCGGATTGGGAAAGGCGCCGGACACAATGGTCTCTTTGCGTAGAGCAACTCGTTCTTGGGCCTTTTCCGGATCAATTCTATAATAAGGACCATCGAAATCCTGCCAAGCGTGACCGGGTTCACGCCACTTTGCATAAGTAGCTAGATCTTTTAGCTCAAAGTCACGAAGGCGAATTCTTTTGCCATTAATCACTGGTTTCATATTCGATTAGCTCACAATATTTCTCTCAAAAGTGCTCTGTTTCCTTCGGTGTTTTGAATCGAAGAATTTGAATATGGGCATGCGTTGGCGCCTGGACAAGCTCCTCGTATTGACGTTTGCGCAGTCGGTAAGTTTGCAGTGACCACAAAAGAATGGAGTCTTTGCTGAAAAACGTCTTTCGGAATGTCTCTCGATTTCCTGCCCAAAGGGATTCGTTTTTTACGATTCTAAATAGCGAACGCTTGAGTACACGCCAGAAGACGACTGGAAGAGAGTAATCAAGCCAAATGACAATGCTTGCTTTTCCCCAGGTAAGGTCACGGACTTTGCCGTAATTGCCGTGAATGATCCAGCCCTGCTTGAGGGCCATTGCCGTTTCAATTCGTTCTCGAAATATGGATTGCGAGGCTTGGGTCCAGTTAGGGCCCCAAAAGAGTGCGTCGAGTTCGATGTCCGTTAGCTGGAATTTATTTGCGAGAATTCTCGCAAGCGTGGTTTTGCCTGATCCGCTTGTGCCCACAATTAGAACCTGTGCCGAATGAAAGCTTGGGAAAGTAGTTGCGGTCTCAGTCATGTGGCACCCACCAACTAAGACTTCTGTCGTACTCAAGAACTTTAAATCCGACTGACTCGTAAATAGCGCCGGCATGGTAATCGGCGTCGGCTTCCATCACGAGAGTCTGAACGTTAAAATCTTTGAAGGCAATCCGGGCCGTTTCGTAGACGAGGGTTCCGCAAATTCCTTGTCGTCGATAGTCGGGGTGGGTGCCGACGTTCTGGTATCGCCCGAGAGTTCCGTCATGAAATATCCCAAGATCCCCGACGAGCTTGTCATTAATGAAGGCACCAAACCAATGCCCTCGGTTAGCATTCGCCATTTTTCGATACGTTTCGAACTGACGCCGCTTAAAAGCTTCGTAGCCGGTTTGGTCGAACTCTGGTTTCCGGCAAAGGATCTGAAGCTGAATCGCAGCTTCCCATTCAGAGTCCGTTGAAATCGGCCTTACCTGAATATGCTGGTTGATCTTCGGTGGGGGTACCACCCGATTTGTTGCCAGAACTTTCGTTTTGTCGAGTTCAAAACCCGCTTTCAAGAACGGTTCGAAATCAGGCGTACACGAATCGTCCTCGTTCCAAGTAAACGTCATGTGCCGGATAGTCGAGTAATAGGGGAATTCTGCACGATAGGTGGCGCACCATTTGTCATAGTCGCCCTTTCCAGGCGGCGCAGAAAATATGATGTAGTTCCCCCAATGAAAACTTGGATTGTCAGGCGTCTGCACAACGACGTAATTCCCGCGGTCTATGATCTTTCCGGAAAACTCGGAAAAGAATAGGTCAGTGTGTCGGGTCAGTGCTTTTATCTTCATACGCTATTTGTGAGCCGAAGGAGTTCTTGTTCCCTTGCGACAGAAAGTCCTGCCTTCGGTGTGCGTTTCTCCGATAGGAAAGCATCTGCTGCTTCAGCGAGCGCTCGCGTTGCCGGAGTACTCACGAATCCGAGGTCTTTTCGCGATTTGTAAGTGTCAGCAAGGAGGTTGGTCTTAGGGATCCACAGCGGGATATCGCTCCAGGGGGCAACATTGTTTTTCAAAAGGAAATCGCTGGACACAGATACTCCAAAACGGAGCGAATCTGTCCCGAGGTGGTTTCCAAGATGATACAAGGTATCCCTAAAAGAGAGTGGATCTGTTTCCGCGATATTGTATGCGTTTCCGAGTGCCTGATGGCTATTTATCGCCGATACGAATGCCGTCGCTAAGTCTGGAGCGTAGGTTCTGCGCGTAATTGTGAGGCCTTCGTCCGGCAAAATATACGGGCTACGGTTTGCCGCGCGCCAAATCCAGTACGCAAAGCGGTCGGTCTGATCGTGGGCTCCGAAGACAAGACTAGGGCGAAGAATGATGACAGGAATGCCGGACGAATGTTGGGCCATTGCAACGCGTTCGCACTCGGCCTTTCTCTGCCCGTAGCTCGACATCGTTGTATCAGTAGCTTCCGGCTCAGAGCAGGTTCGGAGTGGATCGTCTTCATGAAGGATCGGTGTTGGGTCTTCTTGTGCCGTGGCCAGGTAGGCACTAACGGAGCTGCATTGAATGTAGCGCCCCGCACATCCGTTAAGCACTTTTAGGACAGCGTCGACGCCTTTCGGGTAATATGCGCAAAGGTCAATCACGGAATCCCAAGTGCGCCGAAGCTCTGGAACGTTGCGGATGTCGTCGGAATCCCGATCGGCTTTAATCGTGGTCAGGTTCGGAAAAAGACCCGGGTTGGATATCCCACGGTTTAGTAATGTGACAGTGTGGCCTGCCTCGAGTAATTTATGAACTACGTGCCTTCCGATAAACCGCGTGCCACCGATGACAAGAATGTTCATTTAGGCCGCCTTCTTTAGATATTGCTCAATCGCTTCCCGGATCAGCTTCTGATAATTTGTGCGCCTCATCTTCGCGACATCTTGAACTGCCTGAAGAAGCTCACTCGAGATGCGAAGAGTGATGCTCTTGTCCTTGGGCGCAAATTCGAACGTCGTTCGTTTGAAAGTATCCGGTGATAGGTAATTAGTGAGATCGCGGGATGGGATCTTCTTTGCTGCGCGATCAATTCGAGTTTTTATCAAACGCTTACTCATGCTTAAATCGATCGCATAGGTATTTGCATTTGTACATACAATTATCGGAACAAAAAACCCCGCGTAATATTGAAAAGACAATAAAAACGCGGGGTTATTAAGCTTTGGGGTGTTCGTCGCAAGTTGCACAATTTCAATGACTTAACTTGCAGCGCAAAAGCCGCCCTGCAATACCACTGATCTTGTCGCCCGTTCACGTACCACCCCGCAAGTTGAACAATGGAACAATCTTCTTTACCGCCTCAACGGGGGTAAGGATTTGGATTTTGTCCGTTGCACCCTGGATGTCAATACCGGCCCGTCTGATGTAAATCATCATGGTCTCGTAATCCCGCCATCCGCAGATGGTCATCACGGTTGCCGCCGAAACCCCCGTTTGAAGGAGTTGCGTGGCAAAAGATGCCCGGAGCGCGTGGAACTTGACCGACGTGATTCCGATACTTGCGCAAAACTCCCGTAAGATTCGGGCCTGTTCTCCTCTGTCCCAATCTTTGAAGCGCGGAAGAACGTGCTTTCTCCCTTGTGAGGTTGCCCGTAGCTCCGCCAACAACTGGTAAAGGTCGTCGTTGATAGGAACGGTTCTCCAGCATCCACTCTTGGTGGATGTGACCTTTTTGAAACGGGTGTTGTACGTCTTGGTGACGTTTAGCATCCGGTTCTCAAAATCCACATCGGACCATTCAAGCGCGTGAAGTTCACCGTTTCTCATTCCGGTGAGGAGTGCCACTCCCCAAATCACCCGCCATGGATGCTGGTAGATAGTGGATGTCTCCATGAGTTTGAGAATTTCCGTTCGGTTAAGAACCTCCGGTGGTTTTTCCTCACCCTTCTTTGCGCTCCGGCCAATCTTCACTCCCTCAATCGGGTTATGATGAACGCCTTGAATGAGGCTATTATCACGGCCCCATGTCCACGCGGCACCGATGTACCCTTTGATGGAGCGCCTTCGGCTTTTGGATAAGCCTTGAGCCTCAAGTTGCCGCATCAGAGATTGCACCATTAGTTTGGTCATATCGGCTGCGGCCAAGTGCCACCAATCACGGGTGTGGATTTCTAATCCGCGTAGGGTGTCAATTGCCGTGGCTTTACTCACGGGCGGGTCAAACCCTTCTCCCATTTCGTAAGCGTAGCCAAAACGCTGAACCACGTTGGCCCAAGAGCAACCTTTGGTTTCTTTCACCGCAAGTTCGGCTTTGGCCTCCTCCCTGAGTTTGTCATGGAGCTTGACTGCCTCTTCATAGGTTTTGATTCCTTCACGCTCTTTGGTAACGCGAAGTCCTGGAATTTTGCTACTCTGACGGGAAATAGTGAATCTGAAACGCTTTTGTCCGTTTTCGTCCACGTACTCCCTGACTTTTCCTTTTTTAGGCATTGTAGATTCCTCCTTTTGATTTGGAAGAACCTAGTGCCTGGTCAACCTCGGATCGTCTGAATCGCAAACGTCCTGCCAGATAATGACCACGCAGGATTCCGCGCTTCTTCATGTTTCGGATATTCCCTGGTGAGGTATCAAGATACTTCGCTGTCGTCTTGGTATTCATCCATTCAACGCCATCAGAAATACGTGGTGTAGATGAAGAAGGTGCAGGTTCCACGGGGCCAAGAGGATAACGGCGTCTGTTCATACGCGCACCCCCTCAAGCTGGACGCTTGCTAAAAATGCCATCATTTCAAAGAACAAAGTACGATAGTAACTGTGTCGTACTTTGTGCGTGTGAGTCAAGGCCAGCTCCTTCGCTGCCTGATTCAAAACGACCGAGCGTCTTCCGTGTTTGCGGAAATCGGTTGCTTCGTTGAAAGTGGAAACCCGTCTTACTATCTCCTTTGGTTGCATCGTTTACTCCTCCGTGTCGTACTTATTTTCCTTGCGTACGTAGTCCCGCACGCTCTCAAAATGGGACATCATCACTTTGTGATGCTTCCTCATCGGTGGGCATGAAAGAATTGCTGGCCTGGATGCCCACTTGGTCCAGGTCGCGTTGTTCAATTCTCTTGAACCTGCCGTTCTCAAATTTGGCGGAAACTTCTGTGCCTGCCTTCCATCGGCCATATCTATTTTTGTGAATGATAAAGTCGGTAAGGCCCGGTGTATTAGGGTCGCGGACAAGCTCAATTGCAGCGTCCATATGGTTGAAGAAGTGGGTGTCGTTTTGTACACGTTGTGCGAAATGGGTGTCACTGCGTCCGTCAGGCCGAAGTTGAGCAAATACTAGAACACGGGTTGAGCTTCTGGTGCTGTAGCCAGCGACCAAATTGCCAATGGCCTGAGATACCTCGAAAGGCTTCAACTTGTTCTTCTCACTTCGATTGATGAGCTGGAGGTAGTCCAATATTACTAGGTCGGATTTTCCTTCCGCCGCCGTGAGAACCCCTGCCAGTGCTTCGAGGGAGTTGATTTGTTCCATAATCTTAATCTGAGGAATGATGCGTTGGTCGATTACGTCGTCAATCTCCTTCACTTCTTCCTCACTCAGGCGTTCATCTTCAAAATCGTCGAAGTTCTTTCCCAAGAGGATGCAGGCTACACGCGAGTACATGATGTCTGAGGATTCTTCGTTGAGGAGAACCAGTACCTGAGTATTGGGGCAGTTCTCAATAATCGTGGCTAGGATATTGGCAACCAAGGTTGATTTGCCGTGATGAGAGACACCACCGATGAGGGTGGTTCCCACGACAAGGGCGTATTCACCAAATCTGGCGTGGTACATGAAGGGCAGGGGGATGGATTTTTCTTTTGCTAGCTTTCGAAGTTCCCGTTCTCGCTGACGTTGAACGCGAAGCTCTTCCGTTGATGGAATGTCGCTGTTGGATGGTGCATCTTGAGCCTCATAGACATCGACAGGCAGACGCGGGGGGTGGACCTTTCGATTTGGATTCCTGAATATGTCCTGGATGGTTTTGAGGTCGTGGTCGTCAAGCTCCCGTTCCGCATTCGTGGCGGCAGTTCTCAAGACGTTGATAGCTTCTTCTTCAGTCCAGAGCTGTTGCTTGAGGTTGTTACAGGCGTAAACCAGTTCATTGTGGAATTGTCCGTCGGGGGCACCGTAGAGGATGAACATCTTGGTGCGCTTGAATGGCTCAATGCCACGACCATCGGGTCGAAAATCAAAATCACCCTTCTGAGTTGGTAGAGGCTGGCGTTTTTGAATCTTGGCGGGTTGGGGTTGAGCCACTGGAAAGGGTTTCCCTCCAATATGGGCAACCAGTTCCCGCGACGGGAACCAAAGACGGTCCGAGTTCTTGCAGCTTTTGTCGATGTAGGGAAAGAGCTTCTGTGCCTGGAACCACGTCGCAAGGAACGTGTCATTGTTCTGAATGGGCCTTTCCAGAAAAAGAAGGATACGGAAACGGTCACAGATGACGCCATGCTTGTCGTGCTGGTGACTCTTGGTGGTGAGTACAAGAGCTTCCAAACTAATCTCTTTCAGTCGTACTAGAGCTTCGTTAATTGATGCCCCCTCGTCAACATCCAGGACCATCAGCTCAGTTTGCTTGAAGTTGTCTTTATTTCTCCAACGCTTGAAAAGTTTCACGCCGGGAAGGAACTTTGTCGTTCCTTCGGTTTGGTGAAAAGTCCCTCCTGTCCACATGCGCTGACAAATGATCTTTGGCAGCTCCGGAAAAGTAACACTGACCTCCTCATCCACCCATTCAGTCTGTTTGGCGTCGGTCTTGTGCTCATCAAACACGGAAATTTTTATTTCCCTCATGGATTCCCTCCGTCTTCATCGTGAACATCGTGGTGGTCCCTTGGGTCTTGCTTAATTGCGCCCTCATTGGCGCGGCGTTGGAGTTTCCGTTGGGTGGCAAGAGTAATACGGGCTTCACGTTGCGCGGGAGTTTCGTTGGCAAGCTGGTACGCCACGTGACCCACCTCAAACGCGCGGGTGACTGAAGCCTGAAGCTTGACGAAGAATTCGTCGCGTTTCGGGCCATAGAGTGCAGGATGAATTATTTGGTCAAGGAGGTAATCCAGTGGGACCGCACTCGGACCACACCTCGTGACAAAGATCTCCACCAGAGCTGGCGGGCGGGAGATGCACTCCTTACTCTTTAGAGCCTCACGGATTTGCTTGAAGAGCGTCTGTATCTCATGTTGGAGAGTTGGGTCGGCGATACCTAGGGGGCTGTCAGCACCATTGCCGTTTGACGTCCGGATGGCAGTTCCTTTGGTCGCTAGGCTAGCGACCTTGCCTGGCTTCTCTGAATCAGTAGGTCTTAATCTCTTATTCTTAATAGTGTCCTGATTTGGGACCACTGATGTTTCTGTTTCAGAACTACTGTGTTCCTGATTCAGGATCACCTTAGAATCTGCCTCGTATGCCTTCACCAGCCATTTTTCCACGGGTAGGATGTAATATCGGTTTCCCCGACGGGAGCGTTCTACCTGTATCACTCGCAGTGATTCTAGCTCCTCAATTGCTTTGGACACACGGTCCTGCCCGAAGCCCGTCACCACACTCAGGTGGCGGCGACTTGGATAAGCTGGCTTGCGTGACCCTGGCTTCGTGTAGCTCATTAGCAAGACCGCCACCCTAACTGCGTGGGCAGATAGACCCATTGCACGAGCAAGTTGATGTGGAATTGGGGCGTACCCCTTCACTGCACTCACAACGATGTTTACTCATCATCCTGGTTCATCCAGTTGGGGCGCTTTTGGGCGTCCGTTGGGGAATTCGCCACAGCACTCGGTGCCGCAGCTCGGTTTTGAGGCAAGTTGTGAGTGGGCTGAATTGGAGAGCCTTCAACCTCGTGTCGGCTTCTAATCCAGGAATGGACTTCTGATTCAATCCATCCAACCCTGTTTGTGGTCACCAGCCTTCTGCGTGGGAATGCGCCTGTTTTTTCAAGCTTCCAAATCGTGGACCTGGATAGCCCGGTGAGCTTTTTTATTTCGCGGTAGTAGATGATGCGCGGTACTTCGTTCTTTTGTTCATTCTCTTTTCTCACTGTTCATTTCCTCCTCTCGTAATTCTACAAAGCACGTCCTGTTTTTATGCTTTTTAAATACGGGAGGGATGGCAGACGGCAAGATTGAAGTAATTGAAATTAAAGAAAATAAGAATATTCAATAAACCTGGTAACTCGTCGTAACTGTACTGAATCGAATGATCCTGAATTTGGCAAAAATAGAATAATGAATCCGAAAACAGGGAAAACATAGATGCAAATCATCAAGCGTTGAAAATGCGATGGCGGGTGCAGCGTCACCAAAAAATGATTATGCGTGGTTGGGGTGGTTTTTAGGTCAACGATGAAATGTGGGGGATGAAATGCGCTGTTACTGTATATTGGAATGGTAGCGTGGACGCACTACGCACTTTGGATTCAATAATACATAAATAAAAAATGTAGAAGTGCGTATGAAGATCGTGATGCCTTTTGCGGGGCCATGCTGTCAGGGCAGATGCGGTAATGGACGGTGAAAGATGGCTTCGGTGGGTTGAATTGAGATGGAAATGGGCCACGTAGGGGTAAGTCGGGGGCGGAGTGGGTAGGATTGGCGGTTTTCATCCTTCTTTTTCCGAAATTTGCGCCAATTGAAAAAAATGAAGGGCGCGTCGGACTCCTTGGGTACTTGAAGGGGCGCGTGCGTTGCGGAAACGAACGGAGTGAGGGGTACGGAGCTGTGTGCGAGACTCCCCCAATACCGCCCCTCCCGGATAAACCGAACAAAGTGCAGGTTGATGTTCTGCCGGGCTCCCCTCGGAAAAAGGAATAGAAAACGATGCCGACAAGACAACGATCCGACAGTGTTGAGTGGGCCATGTGTTCCGCCATCGACAAACTTGATGAGTACGAGAAATACGAAACCAATATTCTTTCGTTGCTAGAGAAGGCCGTCGAAGAAAATTGGTCATTGCCGAAAATCCGAAAGGATTTGGCGTCGTTCTTTCAAGCCATCATGGTTCAGCGCGGGTTAGCCGGAAATCGGGCCGCCATCAAGGACGTGCTAGATCGTCACGAGGGTACATCCACTCGGAAAAAAGATGTAGAGCATCAATACGCTAAGCTATCCAAAGCCGAACTGGCTGCCATGCTCTACAAGAAGCTGAACGACGCGGGACTCATTGCCGAAGCCGCCCTTGCGGCGGAGGCTGATTCTGTCATTGAGTTGACGTAACGGGCAAATACTGCCTCTCGAAGTAATCTCCTAAATCGCGATAGAATATTAGCACCGACGATTTGCGTATCGGGGCGGAAGGAATCCGCCTAAGGCTCACGGAGGAGCGTTTATGGCGAAGGTGCTTCAACCGCACGTAGCGAAACTGCGGGAATATCTCTTTCAACCAAGCGAGCGAAACGAAGACCTTGCACTCTCGTACTTCCGCGAGATTTATGGGGAACAGTTCAAGCGACAGAACGACGCTGCCAATGCGGACGGTTACGTCGCGGGCCACTTTGTTCTCGAACTTAAAGGTGACACTAATGACTGGTACGCGGCCCTGTTTCAGGGGCTGGCATACCGGAATAAGGGCTTGGCGTTCTCTCTCTTAGTCGTGGCGGCGAAGCACTTCCTTGGACTATGGCAGGTAGACAATATCCCGGAAGAAATCCGAAACGAAGTCGCCGATGCGGAAGGCGCTCCCAACGCCATCGGAAAGAAGATGGCCAAGAAGTTCGCGGCCAAGCAAACCCAACTTTTACGTAAGGCTACATGGTACCGACCGGAACTTTTTGGTGGCCTCTTTTCCGAGAAACCGGAGTTATTTGCGGAGGCCATTAAGACTTTTGAGAAGGCTCTCAAGGATAAGAAAAAGGTCCGCCAGCCTGTCACCCTGAAAAATTTCGTCCAAGTATTGGGCGAGATGAAACAGTTTTTTGATCCGAACCAGCCAATCAAAGCCGTCCGGGCTTTCTACAGCATGATCTATGGCCCATGGGACGATGCCTCCACTGTGGTCCTGAACCAACGCTATGACGATCGCGCAACCATCGGCGGCGTCGAAATCTCCTACTTGGTTCCAGGGCGAAGGTCAAAATTCAAGGAATTCGTAGAAAATCGCGCTGTCTCTCTGAAGGCGGGCGAGAATATCGACGACTTCTTCGCTAGGTACGACGAGGCACTGGACGTGGTGGACTCCGATTTCCGCGTGAAGAACGGCATCTTCTTCACGGACCTGGATCTCTCGAAGTTCGCCATGTGGCTTGTGAAACAAAAGATCCCGAATCTAGGTCGAAACTACCTCGTCATCGACCCGGCATGCGGCAGTGGGAACCTTGTCACGAATTGGCGTTCGCCGTTGGAATTACGCCATAAGGTCGTTAGTGAAATCGAACCTGAACTCCTTTATGCCGTCGAGCAACGGATGAAGGGTGATCAATGGCACAATGGAAAGTTCACCGTTGTTCCGAAAGTAACAGAGAACATCGGCCTCAATTTCCTGGATAAGTCAGCGTCCGAGTACGTATCAATACTGAAGAAGTACCTTGCAGAAAAAGGGCATAAGCCTGACAAGCCCATCGCCTTCCTCTGCAATCCGCCCTATCGCAGTGATGACGACCAAGCGGCCGATGCGGTTAGTTACGAAGTAGATTCGGCCATCGTTGATTTGATTGGAAACGACGCTGCCTCCGAACGATATTGTTGCTTCCTAGCTCAGATGAAGCTCATCTGTCAGGCCGCCGCCGATAGTGGGATGCCCGAAGACTCGGTTCTTATGCTTTTTACCAAGGCGGCGTGGCTTACGAAGCGTCCCGTCTTTCAGCAAGTCCGTCGTCAGATACTTGGGGCGTTTGAGGACGTTGGCGGCGTTTTGGTGAACGGAAAAGAATTCTTCGACTTGAAGGGGAAATTCCCCATCGCCTTCACGATGTGGCGATATCGCGGACCCGAAGCGAAACTCGACCCCGACCGAAGCATCCCACTCTTGGACCTATGTGATCTTAAGAAGGAAGTATTAAAGAATCTTCCCTGGAATGACCAGAATGCTCTGGATGAGGCTTGTAAGAAGCTCACAAATGGAGCCAAGATACAACACATTGGAGCTGACCGCCTTACATTCTCAGGTGAATGGCTAGGATTCGGTCGGCGTAATTTATATCGGAATCTCAGCGCCGAAGAAAAAGGTGACAAGAGTCAATCGCATCTCGGCCTTCCGAAAAACGATCCTCGTCACGGAAAAAAGACAATTTATGGCACAAAAAAAGGGACTTCTATTGGGTATCTCTTGGATCTTACTCCATGCAGAACGACTATCGAGGAGGAACTAAAGGGGCGCCCATGGTTTCATCTCGACAGCCGGTTCATGAAAGTCAGGACCATTCGGTGTTTTTCAGGCTTACCAGACAGCCGAGGTTACTGTGCAAGAGACCTAGCAGTGGCTCAGAGACTATTCCTGTGGTTCTCCGTGTCTAAAGCTTTCGCTCAAGAAGGCTTTCCACTTTGGGCTGATGCCGAGGAGTTGTGGGTGCCCTCCATTCCTAAGCGCTTAGAAGAGAAGGTGTCGCGATACACCTCGGCATTGGTATTCGGAGATAACGAATGTATCGAGACGGTCTTTCCGGCAAACAACCCTGTTAAGGAGGCAATTGAGATACGATCCGAGAACCCATTTTGCCCTCTGAATTCGGACTCCTTCTGGTCAAAGAACTTTGCAGATCGATTCAGCCAGAATGATACAGATACACCCGGACAACTCGTTGCCGCGGTTAACAGACTCTATTCAATTTGGAAGTCAGAGCTAAAAGGGAGAAGCGAGATTATCGCTCACTTTGAGGCAGAATACTTCGTTGGCGAGGGCCGACTTACAGCTGGTGCCGGCATCGTTCAAATTCGGGACTATGCCAAGGAATCAAATAATGAGCGTCTATTGAACTCAGTGGGGGAAATATCTGAGCTAGTTAAGACAGCAAAGAGTGAGTTCAATGAGCTTCTCATTGCGGAAGACCAGATTGGCTATTTTAGTAATTCAGGGGCAACGAAATCAGGCGAACGCAAAGTCCTTCCATTTGTAGCGAAAACGAAGTTCGATCATATTTTGGAGAAGCGCCTTGCCTTGGCAGCTACGCTAATCGACGAATCAAAGAACGATCCAAATTTCGGCGTCACGAAATTCGTAAAACTATTCTACCTCGCTGACGCCATGAGCCGGATGGGACTGAAGACCGATTACTATCGCCAGGCTGCGGGGCCACTCGATCCTCGTGCGCTTTATCACGACAAGGTTGGCCTGTTACCGATTGGCCGACGTCACGGATACTTCGACACAGCCAAGGCCGGGCCACTATCGAAGTTTGTCCCCAAGGAGAACTTCAAGACGGCGGTTAAGAAGGCAGAAGAGGTGCTTGGTAATGACATCCGCAGTGTCCGCGCCCTTGTCAAAAAGTTTGATGGACTGGACACAAATCAGGCCGAAATCATCGCAACGCTCTTCGCGTGCTGGAATGATTTGCTTCTGGACGATAAGAATGTCACGGACGACCTAATTGTAAGGGAGTTCCTAAAAAACTGGCACCCTGAAAAGACGCAGTTTCCCAAGGCTCGCTTGATGAAGGCCCTTGTTTGGATGCGCGAGCAAGAAATTGTTCCGAAAGGCACGGGTCAGAAGACGAGCGTCAAGTCGGAAGAGTTCGAGATTCCTGCGTAAGAGAAACGACCGCGTTTATTCTTCGATTTCTCGGAAAAACTGATTCAGGTTCTTGTAGCCTAACCCATCTAAGACAATGGCCCGCAGGGTTAAGAATTTCGGGTTACTGCGCCCCGCGATGATTTCGTTGAGGGCGGAACGTGCAACGCCGATTTTAAATCCTAACCATTCAACGCTTTTTCCCTGTTCATAGAGAATCTTGTGAATTCTGAGGCCTATGCGCTTCAGTGCTTGTCGTTCGGACGACGTGAAGACGTACTCGCGCTGAGGTTCTTTTCGTTTGGGCGTCCTCCTCGCTTTCGGTTTTACCTTCAGTTCCGGCATATGACCAAGCTAACGACTTGGATTGCCGTTCACTGTCCTGTGCACAGGTATTTTGCACAGGTAATGCAAAGAGGTAATATGTGGAGGACAAAGAGGCTGCGTCTTAATTCAGGATGGAAGCGAAACTGCCTGGATTGCCAAAGACAGCAATTTGCAATGGCAATAGCGACGCATCCATACAGCATTTATGAAAAAGAAGAATTTGCGGCTTGCTCAAAGAATGGTGGGCAGCCTGGTGCCGGGCGGGGTTTTGAGGTGGCGTTTCAGGCGCACACTAACAACCGGAATCATGGCTCTCTTCAACCTCTCAGTACTGACCACGATTAATCCCCAAGCTGCCCACGCAGCGCAGGGGAAAGAAAAGCCGTGTGAAAAAATTCCATCGCAAGGAGTCTATCTCATCCCTGAATGTGAAACGGACGTGAATGAGATACTTCGGATTTACAATCAATCAATGGCGGAACTCGCAAAAGAGGCTCCTCAAGAAGAGGAAATGGCCCAAGCACCACCACCAACGTACACTGACCCGGGCCACTCAGCTCCTTGGCCTGACCCTTGGGCTGCCCCACCAGAACGTACAAAAACACTGCAAGAAATTATTCAAGAGGGGCAGGAAGAGCGTGCGCGGATAGAAGAGGAGTATGCGCGGAAGGATGAGGTTGCCCGTGTTGCGCGTGTAGAGCGTGAAAACAGAGAACACGCAGAGCGCATAGAACAGGAGCTAAAACGGACCCGAGAAAGTTTGGACGAAATCAAAGACGAAGTTGAAGAAAGCAATCGGAACTAAGGGCAATGGAGGCATTAGATGAAAACCTGGATCATCCTCATCTTCGCAGTCTTCGGAGGATTCGGCATCCTTCCAGCCGTAGCCCAAGAAACGAATTCGCTTCCTGTTCCACAAGGAATCTACCATTTGAATGTGGAGCCAACAGCGCACTTGTCGTTAAATGACGACGGCACCTTCTTTTGGAATGTGTGCAACGGTGATTACACGGAATCTGGTGAGGGACTATGGATCGTAGAAGGTGGGACGATTCAACTTCAGTCCACTTCTTACGACGATGATCTTTCTTGGCCCATGTACCTCAGCTCAGGTTCAAAAGAGGTGTCATCGGTTTCGGGGGAAATTGGACCCGAGGACGGAGAAATCACTATTACGGGGGATGCCTCATATCCTGAGTGTGTTGGGTGTGAAACTCTCCCCTTTATGCAGATATGGAGTGAAGGACGGGTGTGCGACATTTGGTTGAGTCCCACGGCGCTACCTCCAACCCGCATTGGTCCTGTCCTTGTCGGCCAGCGACCTTGCGATGTGCCTCTCGTGAAGGACAAGGCTTGCCAGGGTCTGATTACCGACGCCCGTTAATCACTGGACACACGTGTGCCTTCTTCCGTTCCGTTGCCGGAACAGGAAAGGCGTTTGTGATTTGAAAATTGAACCTGCGATTAACCTGCGGTCATCCTGCGTTCGACCTGCGGTTAGCTTCTTACCGTTTGTGTTTTTTCGTGATGCTCATCCGACCCGAGAGTTGCCAAGCCTATGATTCTTCTTGTGTTGTTTCGTGATAAAACAAAACCCCTAAACTGCGTTTCCGCAATCCAGGGGTTGTATAATTTGGGGTGACTTTAGGAGACTGAGTCGTTTCATGGACTTAGCACTCCCGCTGGGTCCCCTGTGGACCCAGCCCCCGAAAATCGGCGGTTTCGCCAAATTCGGCTGACCGGATGCCCACTCGTTTCATGATTGCTGTCTCTTTCCTTCGGCCCATTCCTGGGCAGCCAGTTCGGCTACCTTGGGATCGCTCGATAAGAGCTTTTCCAAGAGAGCTTCGCGGGCTTCGAGCTTGCGCTTAAGGTCATCAACTTCGTCCTTGGGCCTGGCGGCAGGACCGGGGAATAAGCGAGTGGAGGTCGCCGGTTCCATCGGTGTCGCTTCAGCTCGGACGAGTTTGAAGACTCGGGCCGGACGTTCCTTCTTCTTAGAAAGAGAGTCCGTCCCTCCCCGGACGTCAATCCCCGCCAATCGAATGTAGCGGTGCATGGTGTCGGGGTCAGCCCATCCCCCCATCGACATAACCGTAGCTTGATCCACTCCGTTCTTTAGAAGTTGAGTGGCCCAGCATGCCCTGAGCGTATGGAGGCAAATCGAGGGTACCCCGATCTTCTCGCAGTACGCTCTTAGGATCTCGGCTCCTTCTCCGTTCTTCCAGGCATTGATCCTGGGGAAAACTTGCTCCTCGGGTTGCATCTTTTGCACCCCGAGTTCGAGAAAAAGTTCGTAAAGATCATCGTTGATAGGGACATGGCGCCATTCACCGTCTTTGAGACCCTCGACTTTCTTGGTTCCGAAGTTCCACTTTTCTTCAAAGTGAAGCATTCGCTCCGTGAGGTCGATATGCCTTCGCTTGAGTTGGTACAGCTCTCCGCTGCGCCCGCCCGAGTGATAGGCAGCCTTCCAGACATGGCGCCAGGGGTGGTTATTCCGATAGGCTTCTTCGATCAGGAAAGTGACTTGAAGAACATTGAGGATCTCCGGCCGCTTCGAGTCTTTGCGGCTGATTCCAAATCCCTCAGTCGGAGGTACGGACATTTTCGGTACCATTCTCCGAACGATACCCCATTTGAAGCAGCGGCTGATGGCGACTTTCGCGTTATACATGCGGCAGTTGGAGTAGCCCAGTGCTGCCATTCTGTTGAATGCGTCTTCGACATCGGCCGGAGTGATCTCGGATGCTGGTCTTTTGAACCAGTGCGCAGTGAAGTCATTGACGGCTTGAATGTAGCCTCTTGCAGTCGTCGACTTCACCGGCTTCTTCAACCGAATCCGATCCGGGTCCTTGAGTTCTTCGTTAAGTGCTGTTTCCCATTTCTGAACCAAGTCGCCCCAAGTTACTCCGGCTCCTTCGAGATCCGCGAGTTCGCGGCGCCCTTCTGTAGCCAAGTTGACTTCGATGCGGCCCAGTTTCTTCCTGATGGCTTCCGGATCTGTCTCATCAAGACAGCCGGTCGCCTGCTTGCGTACTCGCAATGAGCGATCTGATCGGCTCCGGGCTACGCAGCGAACCACGTAGTGGGTCCGACCATCTTTTCCGGTCCATGTTCTAAATGCCATTACTATCCTCCATTGCTCATCCGCGTTGAGGCGCGGCGGCGGTTTGAGGAGAGAAGGCGATCAGACGTTCGAGTTCAGTGCGGCTAAACATGAGGCGTCCAAAAAACTTTCGCGCTTTCAGTTGTCCCCGCCAAATCATCGTATGGATTGCGCCGACAGAAGGCTTTCCGTCTTTTTTCCGGTGTCTCTTCAGAAGGGCTGCAGCTTGTTCAGAAGTCAGCCATTCTTCAGATTTGTTTCCGGAAGGCGCAAACGGAGCTTCATCGGTAGGATTAATTCGCTTTCCTGCTGAATAAGGTCTCCGTCTCATTGCGGCACCACCTTGTTTGGGTGTTTCCGTGTCAGTTCCGAATTGTCAAAGAACGTCCCGAATTCCGTCCCTTTGGAGGCCAGGATTCGTATTAAATATTTCATAGCACCACCCCTACTAAATAGTGAGTAAATTCCCCAAAAGGGGAGGGCGCGGGAGCTGTATTCAGCGCGCATGCTCAGGCCCAGTCCGCGTATTCGCAGGATCTATGCCGAGAAGTTTCAAATTGGAAGTCTTTGTAAAATCAGGCAAATACTGTTCTTCGGAGTGTTAGGATGGCTTTTAGGCCATGAATGGTATGGCTTTTAAGCAATGACATGGCTTATAAGCCATGTCCGCAGGCCTGCCTCGGGTCTAAAGGCGCGTTAGGACTTCCTGAAAGAATTGATCGACGTGGGGCCATTCGTCGTCCCGGACTTTTACGATGACTTCCGTCCCGCTGGACCAATCGTGCTTGTGATGAAAATAGTGGTGAGCTGGAGTCGAGGGGCCGCGCGCGGCTTCGGGATCGGGGCTGTCGTACCGGAGAAGATTTCCAACGCCTGGGCGGTTTGCGTTGTAGCTGTATCCAAAGGTGAGGGCGCGTTCACGATTCGGAATGGAGTCGTCAATTTCAACGTCTTTAGTAATATCGACGCGAACCTTGGTTCCGTTGTACGTGGTGAACATGATGTTCAGGCATTCGAGGACCAGGTAATTTTCCGTGACCCGCGTGTGCTTATATTGAACCGGGTGATCCATGTACCTGCTGTAGTGACGTAGGACACGCTCATGCGCGTTGAGATAGGTTTGAAGGCTGGCCCAATCGTGCTTACGTGGACTCATTAGCGGCGCAAAAAGGCGAGTTGTCGTTCGAGCTTCAGGGCTTCAATGTGGTAGTCCTGAGTATCGCGGGTCGTATGCGCCTGCTCGATGAGGGCGGTCACGGTCATACCATTTTGTTCGGCAAGTTCTTGAAGCTGCCGGGAAGTCGCTTCGGCCGCAGCGGCATTTGACGCGAAAAGAGGCTTCGAGGATTTCACGGAATTGTACAGCTCGCCCGCTTCGCTCTCGGTGGGGCCTGCGGATTTCTGCTTGTCGCGTTTAGTCGGTTTGTTGAGTTCCATTTTTCACTCCTCTGTGCCTGCGATCAGAATAGCATTAGCGGTGCCGAATTCAAAACGTGAAAACCAAGTCAATTCATATACTTGCAAAAAAACAATTACCAGTAGAGGTGGGGCTGTCCGGTGGGCAAATTTGCGGAACATATACCGACCCGCCGAAGGTGAATTAGTCGTTTGCCTTAAGTCGGGAAGAGTGGTTTTTTAGTCGCTATCGCGGGTCTTTGCGATCCAAAAATATGGGGGAAAAACCATGCTGAAGAGTTCAATCGTGGTCATCTTGTTCGCCGCTGCAAGTATCTGCGCGGCCCAGTCTCCTGCGATTGCTGGATCGTGCCGGGCATTCGAGGTTGAGAATGGCGTGGAGCCGGATTCGGCTACTGCTACTGCGAGCACAGCGTGGGGATTTGTTGCGGGGAGGACGTGCCCCGCCGAAGATGATGCTGGGATCTACTTTCTCACAATGAGAGCTCTTGTTCTCTCGGCGAGTTCTCAAAAATACAACATCAAGTTTATGATCCGTAGTGTGGATTATCCAACAAACCAAGGCCGACTTGAGCAGCTTATAAACCGCATTGCTACTCACGGTATGGAACCCAAAGCCCTGATGGCCTTTCAAATAAAGATCGTGCCTCGAATTGAAAAAGCCCTGGCGTATTACGAAGCAGGAAATAAGCCCGAATTCGACGCAGCCATCGCCAAAACGAAGGACGTCTGGGAGAAATACTTGGTTCAGAGCCAGGGCAACGAATAGGTCGACCACATGAGACAGCAGGATTTCATCGGCGAAAAGACCGAACTGATTTTCAGAGCGCTAGCCGGTGAATCGGTCGAAGCAACGTGTCTAAAATGCGGAGTCGCTGAATTCGTTATTCCGTTGGACGAGCCAATCGACGAGACTTTTCTCGCGAACTATCATTGTGACGAGTGCGACGGTGACGAAAGTAAAGAGTAAGGTTTGGCTGGCTTGGAGCAGTGGAAAAGACAGCGCTTTTGCGCTTTCGGAGTTGAGTAAGCGGGAGGACCTGGAGGTCGCTGGGCTTTTCACTTCTGTTACGGCGGAGTTCGAACGCGTTTCGATGCACTCGACTCGAATGACGCTGTTGCAGCAGCAGGCCGAAGCGCTTGGGCTTCCCTTGGAAATTGTGTTGTTGCCTTCGCCATGCTCGAACGAAGAGTATGCAAAGCGAATGGCCAAATTATTGAGTAAAGCGAAGTCCGCCGGCATCTCAAAAATGGCATTTGGTGATCTCTATCTTGATGACGTTCGCGCTTACCGGGAAACGATGTTAGCAGGGACCGGACTGGAACCGATTTTTCCACTCTGGAAACGACCAACCCGAGAACTTGCGAATGAGATGATCAGATACGGATTGAAAGCTGTCCTTACTTCTGTTGATCCATCAAAACTGGACGGAGCTTTCGTAGGTCGCGAATTTGGAGAGCGACTTCTAGCCGACCTGCCTGCGACAGTTGATCCCTGTGGCGAAAATGGGGAATTTCACACGTTCGTGTATGCACATCCGATGTTCAAATTTCCAATTCCCATTCGGCGGGGCGCAATAGTTCAGCGCGACGGGTTCTTCTTCGCTGATGTTATACCGGAAGCTGGATAAGAGAATGCCTCGCTATCGAAAAATCTACGAATCAGAAGCAGCTACCTATGATGCACTGGTGTCACGAGAGGACTGGCAGGGGAACCTCGCGCCCGCATTGGATCGGATATGTCCTCTAGCGGAAAAGGTAGTCGTTGAGTTTGGGGCTGGCACAGGAAGGCTAACGCGTCTGTTGGCTCGCAAGGCGAAAATAGTGCACGCGTTTGATAGTTACCCTGCCATGCTTGCTCAAGCTCAGGTTAATTTATCGCGTGAGAGAATCGGTAACGCACATATTTGCATTGGTGATAATCGGTCCATTCCGATGCCCGAAGCGTCCGCTGATATTGCAATTGCTGGCTGGACCTTCGGGCATTTCACATCCTGGCATCCAGAAACATGGACGCAGGAGATAGGTGCTGCATTAGGAGAGATGGCCCGTGTGACACGACCGGCGGGAACTCAGATAATTATCGAGACACTTGGCACCGGTTCGGCCGTTCCTGTCGAGCCGACTGATAGGCTTTCCCAATACTATGCCTTGTTAGAGCGCAAATACGGATTTCTTCGCACATGGATACGGACCGACTATAGATTTAGGTCACGCCAAGAAGCAGATTCGTTAACTTCTGCATTTTTTGGGAAGGAGTATTCCACGCAAGTAGACAGCGATGGTGCTGTCATACTTCCAGAGTGTACCGGAATTTGGGTTCGGAACTCTACGGAGAAGTAGCTGTGCTGGCCTGCCTTTGTGCGCTCACCACGGCATCCTAGGAGCTTTGGGAAAATACTGCGCATTTGTGGCGCGGATTGTCCTCAGGCCGGAAGCGAGGCTGAGCTGTGCGTGGGATGTACTCTACTTTTCGCAGTGAAGATCGAATGATTGGTGAAACATATACCAATCTTCCCCCGCATTGCTGAAATAAACGGCATCTCCGGCGATGCTTTGAACGTGGCGGTCTAAAGCCCCGTAACGTTCCTCGGAGGCAAAGTTCGGCGTTATTACTGCGAAGAGCCGAATTCGTTTCGCTTCATCAGTTTCAACCATCCCAGACGCAGTTTGGCGTCTGCCTTCATTTGTAAGAAGCTGTCCTAAGCCACGCCTAAGAAGATCCGCATCGCCCGTGACAGTTACCTTTCCATTCGAGACGTTGGGTGCTTCAAGTGCAGTGTTGAAATCAATCCAAAACGTAGGGGAAGCAATAGCGGGTGGATCAAACGGGCTAATCGGGGTGCGCGTATTGAATACCAGCTTCTCGACAGAAATCTCTCCTACGGGTCGAGATCCTTGGCTTTGAGTCAGCTGTAAGCGTCCGGTAACTGTGCAATACGTTACAGGAGTCCCAGATATCAAAATCAATTTCCCGTGTTCTCGAAGGAAAGGACCGGAGATCTGATAGTTCTTATCGTCGAGACCAAGAATTCCGAGGTACTCATGCATCGCCAATGAAAGCTTTTGTTCGTCGTTATTCTGCTTCCATCGTGAGCGGTTTATCAAAATCCTACGTTCTACTGGAAAATTGATCGCATCTACCTCTTGACCGCGTTTGTACCAGGTTTTGCCAAGCATGGCGTGTTCGTCAGAACGCACGATTGTCGTTGTGACGGCATTTGCGAATTCTTTGGGATCTACCGGTGCATTTGCTGGGTCCAGCTGAAAAAGAAAGCGGGAAACTGATTGACCCAAACTTGTGAATTCCTGTCCTGCGGTGTCGCCTCCGCCCGCAACGATTCCTCCAGCGTAGCTGAAATTCAGCAGGAGAAGGGACACGAAAGGTATAACAAGAATGGATAACCGCATATTAGTCCCTTGTGTTCCAGCAGGTGAATTGATTCCACGAGGACCATTTGAAACCGGGTACATCAATATTGTGAAAGTACTTCGCAATGCCAGTCACGGGATCTAGCTTGATACCCATCTCGGCATCTGCTTCGACTGGATAAATCATGCGGGCTTTGAACTTAATCTCATTAGAACCATCATCGTTGAGAGTAATCGGATTAATTACCGGCGCGCCAGCGTGCGCGACATCAAAAGAACCTCCGAACGGAAGGGCAAACAGAAGAGCCGACTGCACTTGATAGCTACTGAAGTATCCCTTGTTCTGATATTCCCCCACCACCCGACAATTTCCATTCATGTCACAAATTTGCCGAATATCCGTAGCCACCGGAGACCAAACGAGAAGGTCGGGCGCGCTGCCCCCCAGGTTCACTAGTTTTCCGCTCTCATGATATGCGCCGCCAACACAGATCATCGGCTTACTCAGGGAAACTGCAGCGAGTGCTTGCGTTCCCAAAGCTAAAATTGCTACAGCGGTTAAGGCATTGATAATTTTCATAATATTCTCCGATTCGCGCCTATTCCAGGAAGTGTAATTACCCCATTTGGTGCGCTGTGTCCATATACCTGAGTGAGTTTGTTTGTTATAGGTGAAAGTTATAACTTTCACCGTAGAAACTTTAAAAGTTTTGCAGTTTAATACCGAATAGAACCTTGGAATGAGCCAGAATATCTTTGAATTTCGGGACTATAAGGATCTGATTCGCGCCCAGGCCAAAAGAAGTGGCAGAGGGTTTAAGAAGCTATTAGCTGAGGCTGCCCAGGTTCAAACCACCTACATCTCTCAGGTCTTGGGAGGAGAGGCTCACCTTAGCCTGGAGCAGGCACAAGCTGCTTGTCCTTTTCTTGGGCTCAACAGAGATGAGAGCTATTTCTTTCTGCTCCTTGTTCAACGGGCACGAGCGGGAACGGTCGGGCTTGCTCAGTTCCTCGATGACAAAATAAAACAGGAGCAGGAACGAAATCTCCTCATCCAAGATAGAGTGAAGTTGAAGAGCGCGTTAGGGGAAGAGGCCAAGGCTGAATATTTCAGTAGCTGGCATTACGCCGCGATTCACATGCTAATTACGATCCCGCAGTTCCAGTCGCCGGTTGAAATTGCAAAACGGCTCCGTTTACCAATGGCCAAGGTCAATAACATCCTGCAATTCTTGGTATCGGTTGGCCTTGTCAAAAAAACCGACGAGAAATTTCTGCCGGGAGAATCCCAGCTTTATCTGGAAAAATCATCCCCGCTAATTTCCAAGCATCATACGAATTGGCGAATGCGTGCAATCGACAGCTTGGATAGAAATGCTGCAAACGATCTTCATTTCTCGTCCGCTTTCACTTTGACCGAAGAAGCTGCAATTCAAATACGGCAAATTCTCGTGCAAGCAATTGAGGATTCGGTAAATGTCGTCAAGTCTGCCAAGGAAGAGCAACTGATGGTGATGGCAATCGACTTGTTTGATCTTTAAGCGTCGGAGTAGTTCACCACGGCGGCTCTTTACCCCGAATCGCGCGAATATGAGGCAGCGGGGGAAACTCAGCCTGCGAATGGCCCGTGATCAGGTAGATCTCCTGGAACCCGAGCGCGAAGATCTCCTTTGAGATCTCTTCGCCGCGCACGCCGTTGCCGAGATTTGAGTCAATGTAGATCCTGGCGGTCCTATCGAACTCCGCCGCGCGGGCGAGAAAATCGGACGCTGAAAAGAAGTAGGCGAGGCGATTGGCAGTCTTCTTGACCGCCAGCTTCCACGTCTTGTGGGTCATACTGTCGTCATCGATCAGAACGCAGTTGAAGTTTGCGACGGGCAAATCAGTGTTAGTGACCAGGATCGGAATGAACGGCGCCAAACTCTTCGGGATCAGGCGAACCCGGAGTTGCTCTAAACGATCGAGGATCGCCTTGTCTTCGTTTCGGCTGGTGACAAGAATGCTCCTCTCACCGATATGGTGCTTTTCGATAAGATCGAGGCCCGATTCCTTGTAGCCAAGCAGCTCGAAATCGACCAGAAACGTCGTCGTCGCAAGGTCCGGGCGATGATCGGAGATCCAGTCATCCAGCTCCTGAGGCGAGGTGACGTGATGAACGGTGAACTTGGAGACCTTTCCTTGAGAGCTGTCAAATCGATTCTGCCAAACCTGATGAATGGATGAGTCGTCATCCAGCACGACAACATGATCGTCAGCACTCAAAGACAGGTTTGGCACAAACCACGCGGGGGCAGCCGCGCGGGGGAGCCGGATGGTGACGGTGGTCCCTTTCCCGATCGCGGAGTCAATATGAATCCGGCCGCCCCAAGACTCAACAGCCAGGCGGGCGCCATAGAGACCCAAGCCGGAGCCTTTGTCGCCCTTTGAGCTTTTGCCCTCTTGCATCAGGGTCGGCAGGGTCTCAGTGTGGATACCCTTCCCGGAATCCTCAACTGTGATTAGCAGGTGAGCGGCATCGTCGGGACCAACAGTTACGGTAATTTGGCCGGTACTCTCGATCGCATCGACGGAGTTATTGATCAGGTTTGATAGTATCGCTTTGAATTTTGCCTGATTCACGCGCGCGAAAAGGCCGTATGCACCGCTGCCGAGAGTCGCGTTTATTTCGATTCCGATCCGCGACCGGAATTGAAACCGAGCTTCTGAAACGAGTGAATCGACGAGACCTGAAAGCAGCCAAACGGACACATCCTCAGCCCGAGCGTCATCCGCTTCAATCGCGCCGGAGCTTTCCTTATCGAGCTTCCGTTTACGTCCGAGAAGGTCATTGGCGATGTCTCGGACTCGGCTTGTAGCGCTCCGAACCAGGATGCGGTGTTCCTCGGGGAGTTGGTCAATATCCGCCACGACCGATTCGAGCGCGGCCAAGGGGGATCGGATATCGTGGGCTACTTGAGCAGCCATTTCGCCGACGGCGGCTTGGCGGGTTTTTGTGACAAGCTGTTTCTGATACTCATTGATGCGTTGAAAGAGCTTCTGAATGCTCTCGAATAGGATGCCGACCTCGCGAATGTCCCGGAAAACGCTTCCTTCGTAGGCGGGCACCGCGGATTCGTGCGGTTGATCTTTGTTGAGCGCATCAGCCAGAGTGGTAATTGGTGCCGCAACGGAAACCGCGAGCTTTCGAGAAAGTAGCAGCTGAACCAAAGCCGTGACGACGATCGCCGCGATGATGATCAGGATCGAATTCAAAAAAATCTGGCGCGAAATCGTCGTTGAGTATCCGAGCGAGATCTGGGCCGCTATTTGTGTTTGCGCCTCATCATAGTAAATCGCCGTGTTGATCCAGTCCCAGGAGGCTCGGTTGCCTTCGGCGGCAACATCGCAAATCGTTTGTCCCGTAGGGCTTGTGATCTTGACGGCCTTTACAAGTTTATCGGAGACCAGTGCTTTGCATTTCCGATAGACCAACGCGTGGGACCCGGTAAGGTAATCCTGGGAAACGGTTTCAAGGAACAGACGCTGCGTGGTCTGAAGACGATCATCGACGGAATTTGTAGTAAGCTTTCCGACGACCATTGTCAGGACCACTGAAAGAGCGACAAGCGCGACGATACTAATGACAAAGTTAGGGAGGAATATCGCCGTAGATAGGGATGTTGATCTCTTTAGTCGCGCCTGCATAAACCTCAGTCACTCCAGAACATATTCCACAGCTCTGCTTCGTATCGGAAGCTGGTATCTGGAATGGAGAGCTGTGCATTGTGAATGATCGGCACGCTGATTCGGTAAAGAGGTACCAGATACCAATTGTCCTCGAAGCTGCGCAGAATTCGTGAATATTCTTCGAGTCGCTTTTCAGCGGGAGTGACGTACCGCACTTTCTCGATTGCCGTAAAAAGGTCACGGGAAGGAATGACGCCGAAACGAGCCTTGCTGGTCTCCATTAACGGATCAAGAAATCCATCGGGATCTGGAAAATTTCCAACGTAAAGGCCTGTGATGATGTCGTACTTGTCATTCTTGAGAATATCGAAGTACTCGCCGACGGCGATTCGGTCAAACTGAAGATCAAGGCCGGTTTTCTTGATGGCCGCTTCGAAGTCGTCGAGCATGCGTTGACTGTAGGCGTTCTTGAGTACAACGACGTGGAGCTTCTTTCCTTTTGTGAGATGCGCCCATTTTTTCCCGAATTCATCAGGCGTGATGTCGATGTCGGTCCGTTGGTAGTAGGACCCTGGCATGACCCCGCGCGGAATGTAGTAGGGTTCATAGGTGATGAAGCTGGTAACGCTCGCGGGCTTTTTCGCAATGCTCTGAATCAAGTGCCCGAGGTCGCGCCGGAACTCGGAGTTTTTGAACAGGGGTTGCCGGTTATTATAAAAGAGGTGGTTATAAAAGAGACTATTGGTTCGAGTGACGTTGTAGCCGGGGAACTGCTTCGCTTCCATGACCTCTGAAACCGGTGCGCCAATGATGACGTCCAGAGCCTTGTCTTTGATGAGCGTTTCGATTTCAGGATAGCCGCTGATTCCCCGAATATGGATGCCATTGGTCTTGGGTTTGCTCCCGGCATAACGATCAAATGCGTGAAGGGACCAGGTGCCCTTGGTGGAATCAAAATTGCCGTTCATTGGGCCGGAGCCGATCCATTTCTTCGTCGGGCTCGTCGCGTGCTTTTTCGAGACCACGGAGAAGCCGGGCATCGCTAAGACGTAGAGCATTGGCGGATATGGATGTATCAAGGTCAGTTGAAGCGAGTGCTCGTTCAATACCTTGATTCCGCTTGGAAGGGTGCCGTCCTTAAGGTTATCAGTGCCGGACATCACGCTTTTGAGATGATTCTGAACCACGGAAGGGGACCCAGGCCAAAAGTGACGGGCCAAGCTGAAAGCGACATCGCTTGCGGTGACCCCACTGCCGTCGTGGAAGACGGCCTTTTCGTTCAACTCGAACGTGTAGGTCATTCCGGCCTGGTCAACTTCCCAGCGCTTTGCGAGGTCCGAAACCAGTCTGCCCGACTCACTGACCCGGACCAGCGTCTGGTACATGCATTGGGCGACTAAGAAATGCTGAAAGTTCCACAGTTCACGAGGGTCTGCGGTTTTCGGGACCGCAGTCATTCCGATTTCAAGCATTTTTGTCTTCCTCCGATAATCAACTTGAGAAGCACCATCCGTCCGCGCAATAGCTTCCCCGAGCGACAGGGCTGAACATAGGACGATGCTGAATAGAGCTATTTTCTTGCGCATTTTACCTTCAACTTGTCTCGCCAGGTTACGAACATCTCTTCGGCGCTAAATTCACACGTGACATCGCCATACTGAGAGCGTCCGGTCTGGCGCTTGCCATCGCAGAATCGAAGTAGTTGCAGAACCCCGGCTTTGAGTAAGTCATTTGTCTTCTTGGGGTCTTCAAAAAGAC
>Ga0208245_1000638_pt1 | contig 27050 bp, 25 predicted proteins | sample RifOxyC1_FD_184035 | JGI IMG/M metagenome (GOLD analysis project Ga0208245, IMG submission 184035) | Soil microbial communities from Rifle, Colorado - Rifle Oxygen_injection C1 (SPAdes) | ecosystem: Environmental > Terrestrial > Deep subsurface > Rock core/Sediment | place: Rifle, Colorado... | reverse complement strand
TCGGCCTCTTCGTGCGCTCGTTCAGCCCATGCGGAACCGACCGCAGATTGCTCCAACTTCTCGGGCTGATCTGCATACAGCCTCGAAAACATTTCGCGCGGAAGCGCCTCGAACGCTTCACACTTCCGCTGGCCATCCGAAACCACTTGTGCGGCCTGTTCGGATTGATCAAGGTGCTCTTTCCAGAGCCACCTTTCCCAGCGTCTCGTCTTGTAGACGAGGTCTGCGTCGGCCATGCTCACCGCAAAAGCCCCAAAGCGCGCTGTGCGCCTTTCTGGATCTCACCGTGCAGGCGCTTGATCTCTTCGACCGCAGCATTCAACTTGCGATTCTGCGGGCCGTCTTGGGCCACTTCGACGGCCTTCTCGTGAAGTTTCTGAAGTTCCGTCGTCGCCTCGCCCACCTTCACGAGATATGCAGACCTGCCGACCGAGGCGTCGGGAACGCCGGCAACGAGTTCCTTCGCAGCGTCGAGAAGTTCTTGCGCCTTCGCGCCGCGCGGATTGGCGACCTTCCCGATCTCGGAAGCGAGTTTCGGTCGCTGCTTCGGCTCAGACCAGAGCATGTCCGGGAGAATGTCGAAATGCTCCGTCGACACTTCCGGGTCCCCGCTGGCGTATGCGTGCGCCTTCAGCACGCGCAGGATCTTGCGCCACCGCCTGTCACTGGACTTGAACCCGGCACGTTCCGTCGCCTGCTTCACGTCGAGAAGTGTTTCGAGAATCGCGTCGGGAACCGGAACCAAAGCCGCATCGCGTTTTGCCTGTTCGACTTCTGCAAGCGTCAACGTCGCAGAAATCGACGGTTCCGCGCCCGACAAGACAGCCTTCATGTTCCCGCGGTCGGCAATCGGGTCGACCCAAAACCGCAGCAGGAAACGGTCGAACAACGCATTCAGAGCGTCGCTTTCGGGGAGTTCATTGCTCGCCCCCACCAGCGTCAACAGAGGGCACGCATGCACGCCGTCGTTGTAGACGATGCGCTCGTTCAGCAGCGTGAGAAGCGCGTTGAGAATCGAAGAATTCGCCTTAAAAATTTCGTCGCAGAACGCTAGATGCGCTTGCGGCAGTTTCCCGTCCTGGTTGCGCCGGAAGCGATCTTCCTCGAGGCCCTTCAGCGAAATCGGACCAAAGAGTTCCTCTGGCGTGCTGAACTTGGTCAGCAGCCATTGGAAATACTGCGCATCGGTGATTGCGCTGCTCATCGTCGAAGCAAGCAGCGATTTCGCCGTTCCGGGAGGCCCCAGCAACAGCACATGCTCGCCCGAAAGCAGCGCAGCAATCAAACCCTCAACGACCGACGAACGCTCTTTGAATACAGCGTTCATCTCCGTACGCAATACGTCAATCTTGGCTCTCAACGGGTTCCCCTTCGTCTCAGTCGATATTTGGTCCTACTATGACTCGCTTGCGCGCGTCAACATTTTTCTTGCGCCCGTGAAAGAAAAATCACCAGTCGCCGATGACGCTGACATTCATCTGCAATTCGTCTGGCCCAACCGAACCCTGCATTGTGATCGTGTGTTCTACGTAACCGACGCCGTGAACCAGCGCGTCCAGCATGTCGTCTGTCTTCCCAAGCGGGAAATCCAAAAGCTCGCCAACAAGGTTTCCCCGGTCGTTGATGAACCCCTCGCGTCTCGGATCAAGGCGAGGGTTGAAGTACATCTTCCCGGCTTCGAAATGTGGCGTGATTCGCTTCAAACGAGAGAGTTTGTCGAGTCTCGGGTTCACCGTCGACAGGTTGATGTTCACCGGCACCGGCGTCACAACCGGAAAGTCCGGTGTCGCCGGAATCTGCAATCCGCGCATGTCGTCGATATACTGATTGAGGCTGTCCTGGTAGTTCACGGATTCAAGGACAACGGCCTCTGGATTCGACTGCGACCACGCACGCACAACCGTCCGCGCCTGTTCCATGAAGCGGAGTTTCGCCCGCCAAGCATCCAGAACATAGATGCACATCGTATCCGGGTCGACGCCGATTGTGACCTCTGCGAAGTAGTGGCCGTGGACCTTCTTGCTGATGGCAAGATCGTAGGCGACGATCTTGATCATGTTCTCTGGCAATTTCTTCGGGTCGTAGTAGTCGATCCACTCCTCGCGCATCACCGCGATCTCACCGCTCAACGCTCGGTTTCTGAACGCGCGATCATACTCCGTCTGCCCAATCTCGATTCGTCGTTTCGCCAGCGCCTCGGGGGGCCATTTCTCCATCCACAGCCCCTCCTTCCACATGCGACCGCCGCGATCCGGCCCCGGCGGGATGAACTGAACGTCGAATCCATTGCCCTCTGAGTTCACGTCATGGCGCAGTACAGCATACGCCTCGTTGTCTATAAGTCCGTGAGAGCAATCGAGTTTATGCCATAATGTCGAAACATATATGATTCTTCCGTCTGGCTCCAAAAGGTTCGACCAGTCCGACCGCCACGCTTGGATCACCTGTTCCCGCATCTGCGGGAATTGCAGCGTGTTGCGTCGGTCGCAAATGTCGTCTGCGACTAGCAGATCGGCGCGACCGCCCGTTGCGCCCGACGTGACGCCCATCGCCTCAATGCTCGAATCCTTTGAAAATGACGTGCGCTCGACCGTGATCTTGTGCCGCGTCCAGCCGCCGGTTTTCGACTTCGCAAGGTGCGGGAAAACCTCGATCACGTCTTGGTTGCGCTCCAAGTGATCCGTCACCTCGAACAGCCGCTCTTTGCTCTTTTCGTCGCTCTGGCAGGCGATCTTGATGCGCAGGTCTGGGTCGTTGCCCAACTCCCAAATCGTCCTTCCTACTGGTAATTGCTGGGTGTTGTGAGTTATGAAATCGCCAGCCAAATGCACGTGCGTGTCATCGACTTCAATCGACCACGTGCGCTCAAACCCATCTTCTCTAACATCTACAACTCGCTCCCACGATAGATTGGCGAGTCTTTCAACTTCGGCATTCTTGCTTCTGGCAATAACCTTCCATCGCTGATGTCCGCGATCTCTGTGAGAATCAAGCCTTGGAACAACTTCTTTCGTTCCACGCCGCTCGACACACAAGTCAACGATTGCATCCGGTATCAAATCAAAAGAATCGTTTGCTTTTCTCACTCGCTGAGATCTAAGAGCCATAACCTTTGGCCCGCGTGGATCTGCAAACGCAGCCAAAGCATCAATCGAAGAACCGCAGACGGAAAGACGCCAAGACAAATGGTCGCAGCCTTTGTATCTGCCGTGTTTTTCCGCCAAACGACTCTGCATCCCCCAGCGTAGAAGAAGCGACTGCAATCCCAACAAAAGTTCTTTTGCGACGCTGTAGAACTCGACCGATCTACCGGCAGCGCCGTCACCTACGGACCTATCCGATTCGAGATATCCTGAAACGAATGCCGATGCGGTCTCACGGTCACAGCAGAAAACCTCCCGCGGAACGCGCTTCTCGTACGCACCATGTCCATGAACATCCATGGAACGAAGCCAATCCAGAAGTTCTCTCCCTCCGATTATGCTCCAATCAATACCCGGATTCGACTTACTCCGATTATGGATTCTCCAACCTTCCGCATTGAAAGCCGAGGTGGCCACCGAAAGAAGTTCCTGGTTAGCAATTGTAACAGAAACTCTCGACGCAGAAGTAAGCGCCCCATCACCAATCAAAAGCCCCAAAATCCACGCACGATTCGCGCTCATCGCTGACGGCATCAATCGGATGTCGGCATAGGCTGACCGGCACGTGGCAACTGTTTCTCCGCACCTTACATCGGAGATCGCTACCATCCCGTTCGGTGTCAGCATTGGATGCTGCCACGAAAGTCGCTCAGACCTTCCAGACTCTACTTCTATCCTCCAAACAGGTTGCTCCCCTCCGTCAGATTTTCGAGCACGCCTAGAGCACCATCCATCAGATTCAGACCACGACAAAATATCGAATTCACTCGGCACATCTTCGGCTCTGGAAATACTTCCGTCCGACAGCGTGATAATTGTGTTTCTCGTACAACATTTTCCATGGTCACGCGGCGCAATCAGCAGCGACCGATTGTAACCATCCGGGCTGTATCGCTTGTGCTGAATGAAGTCCTGCCACTGCCGATGTAAAGGTGCCTGCTTGAGCGCCCCACCGTCGCGGTCCTTAAACGCGAATTCCATGAAGTCGTTTGGGTTGTCGGCTGCCCTCAGAACGAGCATGCGACGTTCGCCGGCCTGAACATCGGCGACGGAACTATCCAAACGCGAAAGTTCTGCGGGGGTCTGCGCGGCAGCGATTGCGCGCTGGAGGGACTTCAACTCCCGAAGGATGTAGGCGCGCTCCTGGGAACGAGCACGCGCAAGATCGTCAGCCCGCGCCATTGGGACCGGCCACGTCGCTCGGTGGAGCAACCGGGGGCACAACGACGGCGGGCGCAGGCTTCGCGATCACGGACTCGAACAGGAATTCGTGCGCGAACACGGCGAGCGGACCGGAAGCACCGACCAGCACGGACTCGAGCCACGGAGCGCCAGACGACAACGAACTCAGAACCGCAGCGACACCGCCCAGCACAACTGGAACGAGAATGCGCGCACGCTTTGGCATGCGGGCCATGATGGCACCAAAAGCAGGCGTCTTCAGTGCTCGCGTGAGGAACAGCACGATCACCGTGGACACGACAAGCCACTGCCCCGTGCGCGCTGCGTCAACCGCCTGTGATGCGCTCTGGAACGCATCCATCGGCAGCGTCCCAAGCGTATCGGCAGCCGTCACCGCCTGTGCCCATGCGCAGAACGGAGCCGCAAGCGCTGCGGCAAACATCGAAAACGAGAAAATTCTTTTGCCCACGTTCACTCCTGTGCTGGTTCACCCGCTGGCGGATCTGCCTTCGGGCATGCCGGAACCATGGCGAGGATCGCGCGGGCGAGCCCGTCGATCTTTCCGTGCAACTTGATTCCGAGTTCTTCGTACTTCTTCACTTCTCGCATGTGCCCTTGCAACTGCCCAGAGCATGCGATGGTTTCCTGCGACGCTTGCGCGTAAAGGTCCGCAAGCGGGCCTCCTGCTTCGACGAAGGCCCGAACAGCCTTCACTTCGTCGCCGTTCAAGCCGTCAGCGAAAACGAGCTTCTTCTTTGATTTCTCTTCGGTCACGTTCGTATTCCCCTTCGTTGCAGTCGCCGTTCTATCACAGCGTGTAGTTCCCGACCAGAGGATAGCGGTGCCATGCCGTCACGCGAACACCATCAAGATACGCAGCGTCGTTTGTGTCCTTCCCGACGCGCACGTAATAATGATACCCGGTTTCCACCTGATGCCCATCGCCAGCCAACGTAATTGTCAGCACACCCGTTCCCGTGCCAGACGCCGTGCTGCCCAACTGCGTTCCCGCCCCCGCGTCGCTGTATGCCTTTCGGTACAACGCAAAATCCGTTGTCGCAGTACCAGACGCCTTCCACAACTTCACGCTCTCGATGTAACTTCCAACGGGCAAACTAAGCCCAGCCTCAACAAGTTCGATGTTCCCAGCCGGAATGAAGAATTCCAATCCAGCACTTGACATGTGCGGAAGAAGCAGCAAATAATCTCGCACATCGTTCAGATACGGCTCCACCTGGCCCAGCGACGAAATAGACGGCACCGCCGGCAAATTGATCTGAGATGTCGACTTGAACGCATGCGGTCCCAAGTCCATCGTCAAGTGCTTGAAGTCGTCTTCGTTGACCCACCGATAGGCATCCGACAAGAGAAGGCCCTGCGCGATCAGTTCAGCATAGCCTCCATTCCACTCGAACGACGCCACCTCGCGGACTCCGCTGCCGACGCGGACCATGATCGCAAGGTCCTCATCGGGCGAAGAACCATCGTCGCGATCAATGTAGGCGTACCGTGACACCGAAGGAGGTGCAGCACCGTAGCCGCTGAACAGAAGCGCACCAGAATGCGCCGCAACATTCACCCCCGCGCCATAGAAAATGCCGAACCGATCTGCGGCAGACGTGCCTCCGATGTTGTCTCCAGCGACGGAAGGCGCCAAATCCGCAACGCGCAGCGTGTCGCCGCCTTCGTCCGTCAGGACCGCACCGCCAGCGGTCCAATACGTCTTCGTCCCGTCAGAACCCTCGATCTTTGCAGCGAACGGAACCGTCGAACGAACAGACAGAGGCGTGTACCGATGCAGGTACGCAGTTCCCGCAGACGTGAAGCGAAGCGCCGACGACGCAGACAAGTACATGCGCCCGGAAACAACCTTGCTCACACCATCGCCGTCAATTGCCATCTCGAACAACGATGACCAGTCTGCGGGGTATCCTCCAGACCCAACAACATCGAATTCGAACCCGCCCTGAGTCTTGTCGCCGGTTGTGTATGTGCGACGGATTCTGGTCCATCCCGTCCCGCCGTCCACGACATTCGCAGCCAACCAACCAGAACCGACAAGCGTGTCTGCCAGCGGAAGCACGTCCAGCAGATTCGAATACAGCGTACCCCAGCGATAGGAAGTAGACCCGAGGTTTTCGCCCGATGTCGGCAACGCATCCACGTCGAATTTGACGCGATCCGAATACGCAATCAACGGCGAAATCGACCCGTCAGAACCGACAATGCGCAGTCCGATCCCCATGGCAGACATGGCGAATGCCAAATTCTGTCTGTAAATGAGTTGCACACCAGCCGTCTGCGTGAAATACAACGCATCGGAAATTGACACATCGACAGCATACGCATGGCCAGAAAGGTGCAGATCCTTCCAGCGCAACACGTCGTCCGGAACATCAGAGCCGATATCGTAGGTCGCGTCTGTTCCGGGTAGCAAGTCCTGGTCGGGCCAGTCTGCGATGTAGCCAGAAAGCTCTGACAACTGGCTTCCGACCGTCCCCTCTGCAAGAGGAGCATCGCCGGCCACCGCCTCTGCGCCAATGAGGTCAGCACCGATACCAACCGCACCGTCGACCGACGCCATCCTGTCAAACAGAGTGCTGAATGCAGACGGGAAGTCGGTCGCAGCGAAATCAGCAAGCGACAGAGGACCGGCAACGCGCGCAATGCGAACGAGATCCTCTCGCCGCGACACGTCAACATCGGCAGTCGCAACTGAAGCAGTGCCAAAAGCCAGCAGCACTTCGCCAACCAGGCGCGCGTCATCCCGCAACGGTGGGCGAGTCGGAGATACGCCTTCGCCGCTCGCAACAACCAGCATCGTCATGTGACGCGAACGATGGTACTGCACCACTGCGCCAGTCCCATCCGCCCGCGGATCGCTCAACTCGTATTCGAACTTCGCAAACACCGAAACCCAACGGAAATTGCCGGGCGCCGAAACCGTGGTTGTCGCCCCGTCCCAATCCGTGGCGAGGGACACACCCGTGTCGCTCGTTCGAGCCATGCGACGGCCCTGCGGGTCGTACGCCACGCCGGACGAAACATACATGCTCATCGAAGGGGGGTCCGATTCAACGAGATTCAGGCCAGAGATGATGCCCGTCAACCCGCCAGAAAGCGAAGACGTGCGCTCGTTGATCGCATCCTGTGCCTGGTCAAATGCCTCGTCGAGTTCAGCCTCGGAAAGCAGTTGCCTGAAAAAAAAGTCTACTCTGTCCATGGCCGACCTCTCATCAGAATTCCAGCGTGTCGATATGGTGCGTGTGCGCTGGCTTCATGTAATCCACAATGCCTTCGAGTTTCAACAACTCATCTGGCGTCAACGTCCTATCGACAAGCACGTTGAACGAATACAGACCGCGCAGCACGCCGGGTCCCAGATACGTGTCCTCACCGAGTTCCCCGTCGCCCAACTTCCACCCGCCCTCGTACCCGAAATCCTGAATCGCAACATTGTCGATTGCCAGAATGAACCGCAACGCGCTGCGAATGCCCTCTCGCGTCCCCTTCGTGGCGTAGATGTCGACGATAACTCTGAGCAACTTCCTCTTCTTGTTCAAAGAGAGTTCCATCGCATAGAACTCGGGCGGAACACCCATATCCGCAATCATCGCATCAATGAAATCTTCCCCTGCGATGTCGAGATCAATGATGTCAGACCAACGATCAATGTCATACAGCAAAATGCTCACAGCATCCTGCATGCACGAAACGACCCTATGAAGGTCTTCAGTCGCATCTTCGCGTCGGTTGATCTGCGGCAGCATGGACCACAGATCGAAGTCCCTGTACCCCGCCGGGGCAGGCGAAACCCACCCGTCGAACACTGCGAATCCGGCGTCGTATTCTCCGATTACAGCAGACACGGAATACGTTACCGGATACGGAGACATCTCCCAATCGAGAAACAAGCGAATGGTTTCATCGTCGATGCGCTCGACCGAAACAACGCCAACTTCGACGAACCCAATGACGCCATCCGAAATACCGGAAATCGAAAACGCAGAAGGCGTCAACCATTCATCTGGAACGGCCTTCGAGAACACCACAAAAACAGAATCGTTTCGTTCCGCACGCGCACCACCAACCAGGAGCGCAGTCGTGTCTTCAACGCTGAACGACCATGTTTCGTCAATCGCAAGCGGATTGCCACTGACAACCGCCACAACTCTAACAGAAATCTCTGCCAGAGAATCGAACGAAGCAATCCGATCTACCGAAAATGCCACGCCGTCAGGAGACAGCGCGCCAATGGATGTTGTCTCCGAGACTGCGCTTTCTGCGCCAGAAAACAACGGTTGGAACCCGCCCAGCGCCCCGTCATAGGCAAGTTCCCCGTCCAGCCAAACTTGCGTCTGCGAAAGATCGATCCCGAGATCCGCGAAAGTAGTCTGAATCTCGAACGAAACTACCGCGTCAACGGACACACCCGTGGCGCCGTCGAACGGATCTCTGTTCGTCAGCGAAATCGCAAAATCAACGGAATGCGATGTTCCAATCGCTCCGAGAGCAACCCGCGGAAGAGTATGTCCGAGGGCCGTCGTCATCACAGCAACTCCACGGAGGCAGAATCAGATGCAGATGCAGAATCATCAATGCCCCTCGATGCATCCAATTCAGAAACAGTCGAATCAGACGCAGAAGCAGAATCGTCAATTACCCTCGATGCATCCAATTCCGCCAAGACAGTGTACGACGGGTCGACCGCATCAGAAATCTCTCGATCCGACTGCGAGCCAACCGCATCACCGACCGTTGCAGAATCCGCAATCGTGCGACTCGATTCAACCTCGCAGAGAACGTCTGAGTCAGAAACCGCGACAGAATCCAAGCCGATTCCAGGCGACACCGTGACGCCTGCAATGTCCGCAACCGCACCAGAATCGGAAACCAACCGGGCGTATTCCAAAGCCGTAGACAGGGCATCCAACACAACTACCGTGTCCGACGCCGACACATCGTCCGACGTATCGATCTCGATGTAGTCCGACGCCGACACCGAGTCTTGAATTTCGATACTCGGCGAAACCTCCACTACCAACCGATCTTCCGCCCACAGCACATCAATCAGATCACGGCTGGTTTGCCGAGCTTCGAGTCGCAAAGCAACCGTGTGGAGACCGCTCAATTTGCTTACGTTCGTCCACCAGTCCCGCAGCGTGCGACTGGCTCCAGCCGCGATATCCGCGCTGAATGCGGGGCTTCCGTCGATACAGATGGAGAACACGAATTCGGCAGCGTCCGACCCGCGGATTTCAATCGACGCAATTGTGATATACCCGACACACGTCAGATCGATTTCTTGCGACGCTTCGATGTAATCACCAGCGTCGATTTGCCCGGGTTCGACAATGAAATCTTCCGAAGCGTGCCCGAGAATCAATGTTGGAACGGACACACCTACGCCATCATCGGCGTCTACCCGGAGTTGTCCGAATCCTCGATCAATTTCCCAGAGGCTTGCGCCCACAAGTTCACCCGATCACGTCTGACGAAGAACTGCGATATGGTCGAAGTACGACCGTCGCGTGATTGCACCCGTCCGCATCCCAATCCCGGCGTACCCGCTTGTGTACGGGTCCAGGCCGGAATTGATAGCGAGTTGATCATCAATGAACTGGCTCATCCCCGGAATCGCGACCCAAGAAGGAGCCGTCACCGCGTGCGCGCCAAGGTCGCTCTGGTACACGTTCAACACCACGTCGCCGTTGCCGTTCGCGACGGCGTTCAGCCGCAGATGATGCCACTGGTCATCGGACACCAAAAACTGTTCGTCCGACTCCATCAAGATGTAAGAAGAACTCGTCACAAGTCCAACGGAAGGCTGCGCCTTCGCCAGAACGATCTTGTACGGGTCGCTGTCGACCAAGCCGAGCAGATACCCCCAATCGTTCACAGATGTCCCCTGCAACCCAAGGAACATGAACGAAGACCACCCCGTGGTCCCTGCGCCAGCACCCCGCTTCAGAGCCCCGAGGATGCTGCCGCCGGAGGCCAGGGGGTTGAAGTCTGTGAGGTCAACGAAAATACCCGCGGCCCCGGCAGCAGCCGTGCGGCTGTTGAACCCGTAGACAAACGTCCCGCCACCATTCGGAGGCGTGATCCCAGCAGTGACACCCTTGGTGAGAACAGAAGAATCCAACCCGTCGCCAAGGTCTGTCCAGTCAGCGGCGCCCATAGATCAACTCCAATCCGTTTCAAAAGCTTCAAACTCTGCGATCCCAAACACAGCGGGAGCACTCGGCACCTGATCGAAATAAAATTCCCAAGTATCGTTGCTCCATGAATCTTCGAAATCTTCGAAGTTGTCGTTACCGAACAACGCATATACGTAGGGGCTAGCGTCGCCCGGGATCTCCGTCCATGTTTCCGCAGGCAACGCCACCGTCGACACCTCTTCCAGCAACGCGGCCCACAGATCGTTGTCCCACGCAGATTCGAACGACTCTTCGCCCGCAGCCGTCATATCCCCGTCGTCGACCACGGGAACAAAAGCAGACCAACCGAAGGTGTCTGCGCTACCGTCGCCAAACTCAGTTGTATGCCACCGCGACGATCCCGTGATAGTCCAAGACGAAGGAACGCCTAGGCTCGATTCAGAACTGAAATCCGAGTTGGCGAAATCGGCTTCGTGTTCCTTCTGTGTGGTGAATGTCCAAGTGTAGTCCACCGTCCCAACTGCCATGTCGGCGGCAATGATCCTCACGGTCTTGCCCGCCTCATACAGAAACGGGCTTTCGTGTTCCAGCCGGACTCCGATCTGAACCGGAGACACAACGGTAAATGTTCCGCTCCACCCAGACTGGAAAGACTGATTGAGGAAAAGCACTTCTACGCCGTCAACGAACACGCGAACACTGTCAGGATCCGGCGTGTCGTCAGCGCCAATGAAAACATCAATGACATCAATCACGTTTACGCATGCAGCAAACGGCACAGGATATACAGACAAGATGACAGGATCGCTCATGCCACGATCTCCCATGTGTCGGCATTGCGAACCGTCACGGTCCCAAGCACAGGGAATTCAGCAAGACCGAGCGCAGCATCAAGCGCAACTCCATTCAACGCAACTCCGTCGACAGCGTAAATCTTGCGCACACCAGCCGTGTCGCGGATCACATTGAATACATCCGACAAAGCAACCTCGCCAGCGGGGTTGCCATCTGCGTCTTTGAAGTTAAATCCAAAATCGACATTCGTGTTCTGATTTCCAGCGTCGTCTTCCAAGGCGAAGAACGCCGTCAATGCAGCACGAATCGCATCTGCCGTCGTCGTCGGGTCCGCGCCAAACGAGAAATACACCGCAGCCGCAACGTTGATGGTCTTGAACGTCGCACTCGCGACATCAAGCCGGAACGTCACCGTGCTCGGCTTTGTCACGGTCGTGTTGACGTATACCGCTTCTCGGAGCGATTCTGACGCCGTGCCGCCGCCAGTCGGGATGACGTACAGAATCCCATAATTCTCGTCTAGCGTGCCATCCTGGTCTGACGTGAGCATGAGCGCACGCGCGATCCCCGTCACCTCGAGCGCGTGAATCTCGAAATCTTCCCGTGCGACCGTAGTCCTCGGCGCACGAATCGTTGCAGGGGCCAACAGACGAACGTCTGCGACCGTAGGACGGTCAGTACCGCCAGACCCGGCAGTCGCGTCCTTCACAAAAACCTGAACAAACCCGCCCTCCGAATCGTGGAACGACCCATCCACAATTTCGAGTGCGCCGTCTTCCACATTCCCGTCTGCGCCGCCGCCAGAAACGTAATACACAGTGATCACGCCAGCAGGAATCGCCCCGTTGATCCCGTCTCCGAACCGAATACGGGCGCGTTCGTCAGAATCGACGGAAACCATGAAATGGAAATCATCCGACTCGGATTCGAGGAAAGAAGACACACGGTCCCACCCGCCAGCATCCGTCACAACGCCAATCACAGAAGACCCAGCAGCTTCGTCGCTGAACGGATAGTACGTCAGGATATATTCTTGGTCTGGCCTTTCCGACGAATCAAACGTTTCTGTCCTGATACGACCATTGACAACTGTGCCATTGATTTCGGGCGGATCGGATTCAGCCGCAATCGTCACAGCCGAGATCAACTCGAAGTCAATACTGTCGGGTGCGGCCTTCGTTCGTACAATCGTTCCCATCGGAATCACAACGTCAGCCGAAGGAACCTCTGTCGTGTAGAACGTCACCGTGGCCGTAGCAGCAGATCGCCCTGGCACTTCGTATCCGATCAACTTGGCCAACGAGATGATGGACCGCAGCCGAGTCGCCGTAGCCCACCGCGATTCGTTGGCCTGCGCGTCTTGGTAGAACGTCAGCACGTCGCCGACGAAGCACGTCAACTCCATCATGATGTTCCCGAACGACAGAATCTCGAAATCCGTCCACTTCGGGAACACGGACCCAATGAGCGCGACCATGCGCGCACGCAAGGAATCGAAGTCCTTGTCCGTGTAGTCGACGCTCGTTGGGGTGATCCGTGCCACTTGTCAAACCTCGATTGTGTCATCGTTCGTGGGCTTCGCAGCCAAGGCCCACCGTACCCGAATCGACATGGTTTCGTCCGCAGCGTCGACACCGATTTCCTGCAACTTGACGGCAGGAACGTACTTCCGCACGGCGTCTGCGACGTAGACCAAGCCGAGTTCACGCGCGATCAAGTCCGTCTTCCCATGCCGCAGCAAGTAGACCTTGCTCCCAGCGTCCGGGCGCCATGGCAATTCCCCGCGAAAACGATGCGAGAACGCCCGCGTTCCGATGGCCTGCCCAATGAGAGCACGCGCCCGCGCCTCTCCGTCTCCGTGCGAGAAATCGCCCCTCCCGTCGCGACGCAGAGGGCGAATCAATCCGTGCGGTGTCGTAGTTGCCATGGGATCGTCACGCCTCTCACGGGATCGGAATCATCGCCCTGATTTCCTGCAATTTCTCGATCCCCGTCCGAATATGCCCGATTGTCTCAATCGGTTCAACAGCGCCAGCAGGGACCAAGTCGTTCACGTCGGGCATCGGTTCCATGCCGAGCAACCCGAGCATCGTGTTGATCATCGCGAAAATGGTTCCCAGCGCACGCAACGCATCATCTGCGTTCGCCTGGATTGAACGAACATCGTCTTCTTTGCACCGTACGAGTTCCCGAAGATTTCCATCGCCGATGATGTCGGCCCGTGCGGCACGGTGAGCCACGTCTTCCAGTTGCGAAACCAAATCTTCCATCTGGGCCACAAGGCAACTGAGAAACGTGATCAACATGTCGAAAATATCAAGCAGCATCAATGGAACAGACATCGACGGGAGCAGTTCCAGCAACGCGCCCACACGAATCCCGAGTTCCTCTAGGCACCCAGTTATCTCGGACGGGTCGAGTTCTATAATCGCCTTCGGGACAGCCGTGATGCAGTTGAGCACTGCGGAAAGGGTATCAATGATGTCGAAAATTGGCTTCAACGGGACCATGATCGGCTGTACTGCTTTCAGCAGATTCAGCGACATGGAACACGAGTTCTGCAACTTCGACACTTCGGAATGCAGCGCGGCGATTTCGACGCCACCGGGAAACCGGATCTTCAACGAGAGTTCCGCAGCGGACGGCAACCCAAGGCAATCAGGCAGGCTCATATCGGGTCACTCGTTGGGAGAACCTTCCGCCCGTTGAGCACGATCTGTGCGGCGTCGATTTCGACTTCACCGATGGCACGAATGTTCACCGCGGTTGCTGCGCTGATTGTGATGCTGTTGTCCTCTGCGTTGAACTCGATGTACTCCTCTTCTCCCACCGGCCTAAACTTCCGATTCACGATGCGCAGACGACGCTCGCCCGCGGTTTCGTCCAGCAAGATTTGGAACGTCTCGCTGCTCCAAATCGTAGCGAATTCTCGGTTTTTTGCGTCATCCGGGATATCCGCCTCAATCCAATGTCCAGGCCAGTAGCGCGGCTGGTCTACGCGGCCATGAAGAAACATCACATTCACCATCGCGCCCCTGCGAGGCGTACCGAACATTCCCACGCCGGTCCCGTTCGACCCGGCCCCAACGGGAAACGCCCATTCGCTTTCAGGCTCGACGACACCCGGAATCTGCACCTTGATCCGCTTCAGGCGCGGATCTACGTCAACGACAACGCCCTCGAACAACCCAAGCATTCTGGGCTCGGCGCTGCGTTCGTACTCTTCGTCGTGTCCGCTCAATCAGACCTCTGCAAACGCCATTGAGACGTTCTCGGATCAAGGACTTCTTTCATCTCGCCTTCGCCGGGCTTCTTGCCCGCATCGTTCACCTTGTCTTTTGCTGCCATCTCATCCGTAGACTCAGGCGACTTGCTTGGGCCGTCACGATTCAACTCGATTGACGACACGTATCCACTTCCGTCGATACTGTCATTCACTTTCTCGACGTAGTAATTTCCTGAAATGTACGCGCCGAAACCAACGAGTCGCGCAATCGTCGCAGCAAAAACCGGCGCAGCCGCACCCTCGATATCGATCTTCATCGTGAACCTGCGCTTCGCCGCTTGATCGAATCTGCGGTCAGCTTCTTCCTTCGCCTCTTCTTTCGTGGCGTGACTCGCAGCCCCGCCGCTGCTTGCCCCAAGCCCCTTCTCGACCTTCCACGTCGCGGTTCGAGGGTCCAAAACTTCATGAGTATCCGAAAGCGACGTATGGCCAGAATCGCCAGACTTAGCTTCCGTCTCAAACTGCTTCCCGGTTTCCGGGTCCAAACCCTTCAAAGCAACCGCACCCGTCGCAGCCTCAATGTCTGAATCCAGCCCCGCGCGCAACGCCTGTGCATCGGCGTCGGCGCCACGGTATCCAATCGAAACCGATGGCCTAGCATCGAGATTCCGCGGACCCCAATACATCCCCGTGTCGCGCACATTGAAAATGAACCCGTGGCGTCGCGCAAGAGACGCCAGAAACACAGCGTCCGTCACGCCGATCTGATTCACCGTGCCGCGCTTCCGCGTCGTCGCAGAAATCCTTGCAGCCGCGCCAGCGTAGCCGTTCTCCTCGGCGACCTGCGTAGCGACTTCCGAATCCGTCATATTCTTGAAAGCGCGTGTTTTCTTCACGCGATTCATGAGCGTGATCACGCCACGCGTTGTGATCTCGAGCGTCTCGAGACCACTGAACCCTTCCACGATCACGTCCCGTGGCGGCTTCATGTTGGCCAGCGTGCCCCACGATACCGTCAACCGTTGGCCGCGCCTCCATGTTGGATCTTCGAGAACAGACAAATCCTCGTTGTCGAACGAGAACTTTGCCTTGTCTGTGCCAATGTCCACGTCCTCGAACGAAAACGATTCAAGGCGCGCAAGATCAACCTCTGCGCCGTCTTTCAGCACTCGCACACGTCCCGGAAGTTCTGTCGGCAGCGCCATAACTTATGCCGATTCCAGGCGTCGACTCGACGCAAACACAACGTCCTGAATGAAATCCCATGAAGGGATCTGCAAGACCGTTCCGGCTTCGATTTTCAACGTCGGGTCGACAACCGGAACGGGTTGAAAGTCGGCCAGCACCCACCAGAGGCCGGCGGGCCTGTCGGTCAACCCCTCGTACGCCGCATGCGCCAGATGCCACCACGTGTCACCATCGCTTGCCACATACTCCGTCGAATCCGAACAAGACACGAACCGAACGGGCACACGCTCGGTCAAGCGACGCACGCCGTCGGCTCGCTCGATGCGGCAGAACTCGTAGCGGCTCATCTTCTTTGGCGCCATGAATCACCGCACCGAAAACGGAAGATAAATATCGTTGTGCAGCACAGTCGACCGCAGCGTACCTTGGTCGCGCATTTCGTCCATCATCACCGGAACATCCAAAACCTCACTGAATTGCACAGAAGCGGTGAAAACCAACGACCGCAGGTTTTCGTCGAAGAACTCGTGACTGAACGCGACAGACTTCATGACTGCGGTAATCGCAAGCACGCCCGGCCACACGAACAGCACTCGACTCGGCTGACCACCGCGTCTGCTCGGGACCGCGAGGCTATATAGGAATCTCCTGAAGTCGATCCCGTCGAGATCCTTCCTGTTATTCGTTCTGCGGATCAACTGATTCATCTCGAACAGAACTCGTTCGTCGACCACAAACTCAACGCCAACCGGAACCGCATCGGTGCTCGTGTACTGCAACCTTGGGGCAGCAGACCCAATCGCCTTGTGTTCTGCCCAATTGACCGTAATCCCCTCTTTCAACTGCGTCGGGTTGAGCGGCCACGATACAACTTCGCCTGTATCGACGTTTGCGATGATTCCATGAACTGCGGCGGTTGTGTCGTGCTTGCTCATCGCGCACCGTCAAGAAGCGGGCTGAGGAACTTTTCGTTGCTCTCTCTCCGACGCGCACGATTGATTGCCCTGCCGACCCTATCCCCATCAAGCGAAACATCGAGTTTCACATTGCGCATCCCGTCAACCAATGCTTGCGCAAGGTTCTGCACCTGCTTGTCCGACATCCCGGACTGTTCTGCGTCTGAAACTCTCCTCCGCGCGCGGGCGACATAAGCGCGCGTTTCCGCAGAAGACGCAGCCGCAGGCAGAGGAACAACGACGGGCTGAATGAATCCTGTCCGTCCCGCGATACCGCTGCCAATGTCACTCTGCCCGGGAATTGCCGATGGCCGAATCAGACCAGCGGAAGCGCCTTCCGCCGGATTCAAGCCCTGAAAAACTACGCTCCCCCATGTGTTGAGATAATCCGCAAACCCTGTCTTCTTTCCAAACACGCCAGCGAGATTGTCAATTGTTCCGGCAATCGCTATAGCCATGCCCATCACGATGTCGACAATTAATTTTGCCATCGCCAACGCGATGTTCTTCATTCCCGTCCAAGCACGCGACCAATCACCCGTAAAGATGCCAGCCAACAAATCCCAGACGCCAGAAACCGTTTCGTACAACCAAGTGAACCCTCCAGCGATCAAGCGAACCGCCATCCCGACCCAGCGAATCACGATTCCAACCGCTGCAACAACAATGGCTGCCACTGCACCGAAAACACTCCCAATGAACCCACCGATGGAATGCATCAAGTCCCAAATCTGGATTGACCGTTCCACGCTGTCGTCGCTGAACGTGAGCCCAAACGCCTTGCCGAGTTCAACCATCCCGTCAATGAATGGAGTCAAATCTGTGTCTTTGAAGACATTCGCAAACCCGCCCGTCAGACCGTCCCACAAATGTTTGATGCGCTCGACCCACACCACCCAGAACGTGATGTTCTTCTTCGTCCCCGGGTCTTCGTTCAACTCCTTGCGCAAATCACCGGAAATTTCCAGATGCTCCCAAACCTGCTTGAACCCGCGTGCGAACAACTTCGTCCGTTCGAGCAATCGATCAAACGAATCACCCATCCCGCTTGCATTTCGCGACACAAGGAACGACGCCAGCCACACCGCCCCGCCAATGCCAGCGATCCACGGCAAAACCACCGCGAGCGAAGCAGCGGCACGAAGCGCGAACACCCTTAAACCCGAAAAGCTCAGGCCAAGCATGACAGCGCCACCGCGCAGCAAATAGAACCCGCCAAGCAGGGCGGCTGTCGTGAAGGCAAGCAGAAGAAACGCAGAGATCACGTGCTGAATCGGCTTTGGCAAAACATCGAACGACTTGCCGAATTTCTCGATGGAAATACGCAGCGCTTCAACCTCGGGCCTCAGCACCTCGCCAAACGGAATACCCATGAGCACAGCAGTTGTCTTCGCCGACGCCTTCAACAACTGCATCTGGCCCGCGTAATTGTCGTTGATCGCCTTAGTGAACTTCTCGGCGGTCCCCGTCGACTGTTCCAACTCATTCCGCAGCATCTTGATGGCGTCGCGACCGTGATACGTCACGAGCGTACCCTCTTCCATCTGTCGGAATGTCGCATTCTGGATAGCCTTGAATGCGAGCATGCCGCGAGCGCCGAACGCTTGCTGAATCGTCCACTGCTCCTCTTGTTCGGTCACACCTTTCATCTTGTCGGTCAAATCCATCATGATGTCGATCATGTTGCGCTGCTTGCCCGTGCTCTCTTCGAACACCTTGACACCTTGAGCAAGAATCGCGTTCTGCGCTCGCGCAAACGAACCGACATGACGGAAAGCCTCACGAACACCAGTCGACGCAGAAGATGCTTCGATGTTCGCGTTGCGTAACTGTCCCAAAATCACAAGCACGTCATTCAATGGCTGCTTGTAGATTGCGCCGCTGACCGCAGCCTTCGCCAACCCCGCCTCGAAGTCGCGTGTCTGAAAATTTGTCAACTGCGTTGCACGCAACAACTTGTCCGTCACTATCGTTGCGTCAGTCGCAGCTAACTTGTAACTGTTCAGCGTGCCGACAACGGCAGCCGCAGCACCCTCCATCCCCAACTCGCCCAAGGACCCAGCCGCAAGCCGCAAGACAGGAACCAGCGTCTGCGTCGCCTCGGTCGCTGTCTGCCCAGCCGTCGCCAGCGTCTTCAGGCCCTCCACCGCCTCGATTGGAGAAAACTGCATTGAATAACCGGCATCAATTGCAGACTTCCGAACCTTCTGCATCTCTGCAACGGTCGCTTCCGTCACAGCCTTGACGCCCGCCAAGCCACGCTCAAACTCGCCCGCGTAGTTCGCCAAGCCGAACGCAGACCGCAAACCGATCACACCGACGCCGGCAAGAACGAACCCGTTTTTGAGATCACTCAGCGTGCGACGCATGCGCACCGCGCTCGCGTCAGTCGAAGTTTCGAGATTTCGGAAGTCGCGTTGAACCTGACGGAATGTCGCAGACGCCATGTTCACGGCGTTCAGCACGAAGCCCATGCCGAGATTATTCATGCCTGGCAGCGCTGACATTACGGTCTAAACCTCGCGTTTGAACACAGCGATGATCCTTGACATGATGCTTCGGTTTGCGTACCATACTTCTTGATGCCAGCCCCAAGAAAACGTGTCCACGTACAACCGTTTGTAGTCCAAATAGACCCACCAGCATTGGCTTGGCTCAGAACCGAATCGCAACGGCTTGATTTGTCGATCAGTGAACTGATTCGTCGAGCCGTTCGCAAACTCATGGACGAATCGAATCCTTGACAATCCTCTCCCATCGGATTCGGCTTAATCCGAACAACGTTCAGAAAACGTTTCTGGAGCGGTGCGCTGGAACATCCAGATTCACATACAATTGGGGCCTTGCGAGATGGATCCAGTTGTACAACACGGGGAGCAAGCCATCTTGGCAATCTCTCAATGCAGAACTGAACAAAATCAAATCCACTGCTTTTCCGTGGATGAACGAACTCCCGTGGGGAATCCGCAACAAGGCTCTTGCAAACCTTGGGTCTGCATTTTCTCACTTCTTTCGGAGGATACAGGCAGGTCAGACTCCCGGATACCCGAAATTCAAGTCGAAGAAACTTGCTGCGATGTCGTTTTCCGTCGATAGCCGCGAGGTAGGAATTCGCGAACACAGCGTCAGAATTCCTAAACTTGGATGGGTGCGGACGCGAGAACCGCTCAGATTCCCAGGCAAGGTTATTTCGACTCAATTCACAAGGAACGCTGGTCATTGGTACGTTTCGATCCAAGTCGAAGTCGACGAATCCCGTTGGTCCTACCCCCGCCGCTGCGAAACCCAAGCAGCCGTTGGTGTAGACCTCGGAGTCCGAGACCTCGCCGTTCTCTCCACCGGAGAAAAGATCGAGGCGCCACGCGTTCTGCGTGTCCGCGAGAAGCAACTTCGTAGACTGGACAAGGAACTGTCCCGTCGCACGAAGGGCGGGGCCAACTGGCGCAAGACCAAGGCAAAACTCGGGCGGCTCCATGAGCGAATCTCGAATGTCCGCAAGGACGTGACCCACAATCTCACAACGAGTCTGGTCAAGCGATTCCGCGTCATCGGCATTGAAGACCTGAACGTCGTCGGGATGATGAAGAATCGTCGCCTTGCCAAGTCGGTCATGGACGCTTCGATGGGCGAAGTGGGTCGCCAACTCGGCTACAAGGCGACTCTTGCAGGAAGCGAAGTCGTTGTTGCCGACCGTTGGTTTCCGTCCTCCAAGATATGTTCGGACTGCGGGACGAAGCGGGAAGGCCGCTTGAGCCTGTCGATTCGCGAATGGGCTTGCGAGTCCTGCGGCGTGGTCCACGACCGTGACGTGAACGCCGCAATCAATCTCAGAACCGCCGCCCTGGCGGGGATAGCCTGTCGTCAAGGAAGCGCTGGTTCCGGTCGCAAGACCGAGACGAAACTTCCTCTTGGGCAGGAATCGAGCAGCGTTGTTGACCTCGGTTGACATCGTTTAAGTCTCGGATGGGAGGCCCATGTTATTCATGCCGGGAACCATGGACATCGGCTTAGAACCTCACACGTAAACTGTCCCTAACGGCCCCCTCGCATCACTTCCCGTTGATCGCTTTGGCTTCGGCCTTGCGCTCTGCGTTGATCCGTTCCACCAGCCAATCCCGGTGCGCAACGTCCAACCCCAAGTAGTCGTCGCGCGTCATCGAAAGGCCAGAACCACCATGCTGATGCCACAACACCATGAACTCGTACTCTCGGGCAACATCTTCGGTCGGAACCGCGTAGGAGAACCCCAACAACCCCTGCGCGTCTACACCCTTTTCCCACTGAAGAAGTCCCGACCGAAAGGGATATCGACCTCTTGCTGCCTCCCACACGCCTGGCACTGCACGTCGATTCGCGTCACCACGCCGCAGTCGGCGGCATCCATCGCAGACCGCAGGGCCATCGAATCCGCAGCGTCGAGATCCAGCACCCATTCCCGAATGTTCCGCGCATCAACACCGGAAACCGAGATCAACTGCATCATGAACGACATGCTCGCACGTTCATCCGGTGATCGCGCGACCGCCGCCTCCATGCGCTCCTGAATGTCTGCCGTCTGCAACCTGAACGCGACCTCCGCGCCTGCGATCATGGTCGTGAATCGGTTGTCCGTCTTGAACTGCTCGAAACTCTCACGCGGCAACGCCCGCGTCGGAAGTTCTCTCGGGTCGACCTGCCACTTCACCGTCTTCGCGCACCGCTGGCACGGCACATCGAATTCGTACTTGCCCGGGAAGCTCGCAGACATGCATTGCATGAATGCCGAAAAGTGATCGCCCAGCAGAACCCGATGCCAGTCAATCGTCCCGTCGTCGTTGATCGCGCGTCTTGCCCCTTCGAGGCCCTCGTACGGGCCAGTGTCCAGCGTGCGCAGCCAAACCGAGCCAAGAACTCGATACGGCGCGTCGCCGACCTTGTGCTCGCGCTGGTCTGCCAGCATGTTTTGTTCTTTGACTTTGAGCCCGCGCATCACACCACGCAGGCCAGAAGGCAGGGTGACATCAAACTCGGCCATGGCTCAATCCTGTGGCGGAAAAACCGCCTTCTCTGCCTCGTTCGAGGCTTCGTTTTCGCCTTGCGACGAAAGAACAACCACTACGGCGTGACCAACTCCGACCCGTCGTGCGCCAACGTCACTTCCTCCATCGTCGCGTCGTTCGACGTGTTGTCCCAATCCCCGCCCTTGAACTTGATCGGGAACGCGCTGTCGATGTGCCACTCCCGCACTCGAATGCCGATCCGGTCCTTCTGCACGATGGTCAGATGGCGCTTGTACGTCATGACGGAACCCAGCCCATCGCGCACGGTCTTGAACCAGTCGTACACGTCGCGGTCAGACTGCACCACGCCACGCTTCAGCACGATGTCCGAAGACGAAACGAGGCCCGCCTGCTTGTGCGCACGCAGGGCGCCGCCTTCGCGATGCTCCATCACAGCGATCTCGTCTTCGAGACCGTCGCAACTGGTCCAGGCCGACCGACCAACGCCTTGGATCTCCACGATGAAGGAAAACTTCTGGTCGAACTCGCGCGGCGTTCCCAAAATCGGCATGACTGTCTCCTGTGCGCCCTGTGTTTGCGCCTCGAAAACCGAATGACAACCTTACACGGCGCCCAGAATCTCTTGCTCGAGCGCCCGCGTGTCTTGGCTGAACGACAGCACGATGAACTCTGCCGGGCTTGCCGTCGCCAGACCGACCCGAATGATCATCTTCTTCTGCGCCACGACGCTCGGCGGGTTCAGTGCTTCCGACGCGTCAATGAAGAACGCCGTGTCGGGATTCTGCGACGCGAATGCACGGTTGCGCATCTGCTCGAGCAAGTAGGCGCGAATAGTCCGGTACACGCGCGCCCTGGTTTCGCCGTCGTTGTGCTTGTGCCGCACCCACGAAAGCCCGGCCTTGATGGTCTGCTCGATGGACGAAACGCCACGACGCTCGGGAATCGACGGGAAGTTCCCGTTACCCTTCAGCGTACGGCTGCCGTCGATGAAGTACGGCTTCCCGTTCATCGGGTTGCACCGCGTCGGGTAGACGAGATCGCGCTTGCGTTCGTCGAGCGCCTCATCCGTTTCGAGGCCAACGACACCGATCAGGCGACCATCTTCTTCGCCGGCAGGCGCATCGTACACGCCGCCGACCCGGGCCTTGTCGGTCCTCGCCAGCGCCCCGATCACAGCCCCGGTGGGCGGAATCGTGATCGTGGTCCCAGAACCGTAGATCAACGCACTCGGGTTCACGACCTTCACCCACGGCCAGAAGATCGCGCCGTTTTCGGTGTAGTTCGTATACCCGCGCGAGGCCATGAGCGCGGCCATGGCAGACGCCGTCGTGCTCTGCGGAGAATCCAGGATGGCAAACAGCCGCCCATCCGACCGATCCGCATAGTCCAGCATCGCCAGTTGCATCGCCTGCGAAGTCTGCCCGGGAACCGCGAGGATCGTCGTCGAAGTTGCCGAATCGAACCCGTACATGCCCGTCAAGGCCGCTTCGTCGCCGATGTAGTCGGCATCGGCGATGCTCGTCAGGCCATCGTCGCCCGAGATCATCGAATACGTGCCGTTCGCGGGGCGCTTGTCGGAACCCAAGCCGAGATCCGTGGCGGCAATCAGATTGCTCCCGCCCGTTTCGGCGTTGATCACGTCTTCGACGTAGGTGTCGTCGGTCGAAGTCATGGACAGGTTCGTCCAGACTTCTTCCGTCGCGCCCGTCACCGAGTTCACGACCGAAAGGTTGAACTGCGTCGCGGTCCCGGAAGTTGCAGCCTCGACCACGAGTTGCAGGCTGTTTCCGTAGGCCCCGTGCGTCTTGCCATCGATCTGCAACGTGTCCGCTGCCGTTGCATCGGTCCCGGCGTGAGCCGTATTGTCGAAACCCATCTCATCGTCCATCGTCGACGCTGCCGTGACCTGGACGGACTTCGTGGAACCTGCGGTGTCGCGCTCCAACTTCACAGCCCCAGCGACCACGGTAGCGGTGATGGTCGAAAGCTGCCCGTTCAGCAGATCCACCATCTCCTGCGCCGTCACGGCGTCCACATCCTCGACGTTGCCAGTCCCAGACTCGTCTTCGCCCGCAGCATCCAACCCGAGTTTCGTGTCGATCCCCGCAGCGACGTTCGTCGTGCGAATGCGCGCTCCCGTACCCTTCTGGTCGGAAATGATCTTGACGTTGTTCGCGTCCACGGCCTCGACGTGGCAGCCCGTGAGTTGCTGATTCATCGTCTGGATGGCCAGGGCAATCGTCGCCTCGGTTGCAAACGAGACATCCTGCACGTCGCCTTCACCGACCTGAACCTCCATGGTCTCGTTGTCCATCGCGCCGAACAAACCGCCAGCGCCCGTCACGATCGCAGCCGTCGCGCTCAACGTCACCGTGCCATCGGCGCCGAGTTCGTTGTCCACGACAATCGTGCCGCCGTGCGCCAGGTTGAACGGCTCAACGCCGCTCGATGTGACCGAACCCTTCGTTGCGGTCCCGCCCGAAGCCTGCGCGATGTTCTTGGTTGCCTGCACTGCGGTCTGGGTGGAAGCGTCCGTGATGTCCGTGTGATGAACAACGCGCTTCACCCACGCTTCGCCGCCGCCAGCCAAAAACCACATCCGAATGGCGAGCGCCACATCGGAATTGGTTGTGAACCCGCCAAAGAGGCGAAGGTACTCTTCCCACGTCGTCAACTGCGTCGCCACGAACGGGCCGCGCTGCGTCACGCCAGCGATGGCGAGAACCGCCGTGTCGCGCCCCTGCATCGAGCGAACGCGCGGTTCCTCTTCCTGAATCACGATCTTCGATGCGAGCAACTTTCCAGCCACGCCGACCTCCTTACTCGTTCACGATGGCAATGGTCTTGGCGCGAACCGCTGCGCGCACCGAAGACGAATCGACTGCGGTGGGCGTGAATCCGCCGACGCTACCGCCTGCGGGAATCTTCACCGACTGCGCGATCTCACGCTTGCGCTCCAGCGAACCGTCGTTCTGCCGCACCAAGCCGGAAGTCGCGACGGTCTGCGTCGTCGCCAACTCGACATCCACCATGCGCGGCGGGCGAGAAATGTTCACAATCCGAATGCTCATGGTGCGCGCCTCCAGCGGAGTTCTTGATCGGTGCTACAATTTTTCAACGCCAACGTCTACTGTCTCGACATCGGAACCAGATCCAAATGGAGATTCGATATCGAATCCCATCACGGCAAACGCGCATTCGGCCCAGAAAACATTGGATCCAAGCGACCTTTCACCTTGGTCTCGGCTCTCAGGGTGGGTCTCCAGAACCAACGACCATTGCACCGACGCACCCTCGGGATCCGCGCCAGAACGCGCCATGCGCACATGACGACGACGACTGAAAAACTGCTCTACAGCGCCCATCAACGCAATCAACGTAAACCGCTCGCTCGCCAGCATTCGCAAGCCAAAGACCAGATCCACCGTCGATCCGATCCGATGCGATTGCCACACATCTCCCACTTGAACGTACACGTTTTCGTCTGAATGCAGAAACTTGTCTTCCCTCAACGTCGGGCCGTAGAGCACCAACGCCGGAAGTTCAGCCACCGCAGTGATGTCCAAACCGTCTTCAACGTCATCGTCGAAATCGGGATGCGTCGACAAACTCGTATTGGCCAAAATCCCGCGTTTCAACATCCTCAGCACGCCCCGCACAAGCCGAGGCAGTGGATCGTCAGAAGTCGCGTCCAGTACGGGCCGAGTCCACATCCACGCATCGGAAAGCGTGGCAGAATCTTGAACATCCCCATTGTCTGCCAAGTTCTCAACCAGCACGCCAACGACGGGAATCGGGTCAACATCGGCATCGCCGGCATACCCCGGGTCAATGCACATGATCTCGGTCGCGCTGAGGGCATATGCGACTTCAGACACCGTGGTTCCGAACGTCACACGAACCGTTTGAGCGACCGTTTCGCCATGCTCTGGATCGGCTGGAACGCGGAAACCTGTGCCAACAATGGCAACAAAACTACCGCCAACAGCGATTCCGGTTTCTGGCGTGAGCGATGTCAATCCGATAGCCATCGAAAGCCCTCAGCGAGAACGCCCGCCACCGTATCCAGTAGCAGCCCTTGCCACGCGAGCCGCCATCCTCGCATGAAACCCCGGAAACCGCTCATCGAACGCAGGCCCCAGAAACGGCCTTGCTGGGATCGTGATGATAAAAACACGGCTCGCAGGACCGGCGTTTCTTCCCAGCCTTCGCCCTACTGCAAGACCAGCCTTCCGAATGATCATCATCAATCTGCGCCACGACTTCTCTGTTGCCTTCACGGCGTACGGACCCGCGCCGAACTCGTGAATCCGGCCAACGTTCATGAGCCCTTGACCGTCCGAACCTCTCGCAGTCCGAAGTATGCCCACGAACCACACGCTCCCCATGTACCCACCGATTCGCATCGGATGCGTCGTGATCGCGCGACGCAAATCCCCTCTGCGAGCCAAAGCCTTTTTTCCACGGAACCCGCTGAACCTTCGATCCAGCAAGGTCAACAAGGCCAGCGGCTTGAACGGGTTCTTTTCTCCCTGGTTCGTGATGATTCTTCGCGCAACCCCGGCGAGGACTTTCGCCTCTTCCGCAACCCCGCGCTCCATCGCGGCATGCATGGCCAACGGCGCATGCGAAAACCATGCTGCCGCCATGTCCCAAGCGCCGACCTTCACGACGTTGATCACGCCACACCTCGCTCGCGCGACGTGAACACGCAGTACAGAAGATTTCGCTTCGGTGCGCGCATGTCCAAGCCCCACCCAACAGGGCGAGCTTCGACCAAATACGCGCCCGGCGGATCGGGTATCGTCTGAACCACGTCACCCGCAAGCGAACAAATCGCCGCCAGTCGCGTTCCGACATGAAGCGAGGCTGTCCCGTCTGGGTCGACTAGAGACATGCTCTCCAAGTCTCGAAAATGCATTGCAAGCGTGAACCGAATCGAAGGATCGTCGCCGGATGCCAGTTGGCGCAACGCCTCGAACTCGCCCGCCACGACTTGGCACGGGACCAAAATCGAAACTCGCTCTTTCCTGGCCGGGGCGCCGATCTGCGATCCGTCTGGGACGCGAATCGGTTCCCTGAAATCCCGGTCGTATCCAGACGTGAGCGCACCCGCGCCATCGGGATCGGCGTTCGTCTCCGTCGTGTCCAACCGACGAAGATCCGCCAAAAACCGCTGCATGAGGCGACCTCTCACGTGTCACACCGCTCCGATGTCAAAGGGGCGCGAATATGCTTCCAGAATCGAATCGATCTCGGGATCCCCCGTGAGATCCCCGATCACCGTCTTCTTGTTCGTCGGGACCGCCCGCGAATAGCTTTGGTCTGCCGTGCGCTCGCTTGTGATCAGGTGTCGGTTGCGGACATCCTCCGAATCGTCGCTTCCAACGCGAAACACG
>Ga0208245_1000632_pt1 | contig 27218 bp, 21 predicted proteins | sample RifOxyC1_FD_184035 | JGI IMG/M metagenome (GOLD analysis project Ga0208245, IMG submission 184035) | Soil microbial communities from Rifle, Colorado - Rifle Oxygen_injection C1 (SPAdes) | ecosystem: Environmental > Terrestrial > Deep subsurface > Rock core/Sediment | place: Rifle, Colorado... | reverse complement strand
GAACTGGTACCACTTATCGCCTGGGAGATAAAGTAAAAATCAAACTCATGAAAACCGATTTGAGAGAAAGACAAGTCGATTACATTTTAGTATAAATTTCAAACCAAAACCCCCAGGAATTTGCTTTGCAAATTCCTGGGGGTTTTGGTTTTGTACCAAAATAGTTTTTGAAAACTATTTTTCCTTACTATTTTTATTTAGCCCAACCTTCAGCTTCTTCAAATTTAATAGACAAGAGTTTAGAAATACCATCACGCCCCATAGTCACTCCATATAAAATTCCCGCTCGGGACATAGTTTCTCTATTGTGAGTAATCACAATCAATTGTGAGTCTTTAGCGAGCCTCTCAATCATATCGCCATATTTTTTAGAATTAGCTTCATCGAGCGCTGCATCTGTTTCATCTAAAATTAAAAATGGTGGTGGATTAACCTGACTCATAGCAAACAAAAGAGCAATCGAAGTCAACGCTCTCTCACCTCCCGACATCATATCTAAACCTTTTATTTTTTTCCGAGGTAAATTGACTTTAATTTCCACTCCCACTTCTTCTGTTTCTTCTTTAGTATCTCTTCTGTAAACCGGACTAGAAACCAAATCCAATCTAGCCGTTCCCCCTCCAAACATTAAAGCAAAATAACTAGAAAATTCTTGATTAATTTTTTGAATACCCTCTTTAAATTCGGTGGCAATTTTAGCTGACAATTCATCAGCGACCACTTTTAAAGACTCGGCGCTTTGTTCTAAGTCAGCCAATTCTTTAACTAAATAATCGTGCCTCTCTGTGGTCTCTTTAAATTCTTCCAATACTCCCTCATGACCCACCCCCGCATCCTCTAGTCGTAGTTTTATTTTTTCCATCTCTCGCCTTCTATCAACTTGGACCTCTCTAGGTTCATTCATATCAGGCACTTCTTTCAAGAGCCTCCTATAATCTCTTATTTCTATATCAACCAAAGTCACCCCCTCTTCAATTTCTCGCCTAAAATCTGCTTCTTCGCTGATTAAAGAATGTTCTCGATGAGATAAATCATTTAAGACAGCTTCGATCTCGCTTTTTTTGGCTCGCAATTCATAACGATTTCTTTCGGCTGATTGTAAATATTTTTTTTCATTATCTAAAGCCAGCTGGGCCCCAGTTTTTTCAGCAAAAAAGTGTGACGCCTTCAGCTCTAAATCAGCTAAATTTTTATTTAATTCCTCGGCTTCTTTTTTTAAAGAGAAAATTTTAACATTACTGTCTAAATTTTCTGTTTGAGTTTTATATCGATTAATTAACTTATTAATATTTTCCAACAATACCGCCACCAGATTTTTGAGTTGATTAAAATCAGTACAGTATTCATATTGCTGGACCAAGCTCGACATTTCATCACGAACCGAAACTATCTCCGACCACGGTACTGAGATATTAGTTTCTTCTTTTTTAAAATCTTGATGAGCCGTAATCGTGCCTTCAATCCGACCCAAATCACGAGCAATTTTATCTTTATCTTGCTGAACGCTAAAAATAGACCGTTCTAAAAATCTTAATTTATCTTCTTTATCTTTAAGTCTAGCGTCTGGGGCCGACAAATCTTCTCCCAACTCTTTTATTTTATTATTAACAGCAATTAACTCTTCTGTTGGCCTCTGTTTTCTATCATTAATTTCTTGCCTTTTATGTTTTAAATATTCTTCTTCACGAAATAAATACTCTAAATACAAAGTCTTGAGCCGACTCCTAATCTCGGCTGTTTCTCTAATTTTAGTAACTTGAATTTCAAGAAATTTTAAATGGGGTACAATTTCTCGGCGCAATAATTGGACTTCTCTAATATTATCTTTAGTTTGTAAAAGTTTTTTCTCCGTTTCCTCAATTTTCCACTGATAAACTTTAAGTCCTAAAGCATCTTCAATCATTTCTCGTCTATCACGCGGACTAGAATTTAAAATTTTATCAGCTTCTCCTTGGCTAATAATATGATGTCCTGACGAACCTAAACCAGCACCAGACAAAAGTTCCAGCACATCTTTTAGTCTAACAACTGAGCCATTTAAACTATATGTATTAACGCCATCACGATACACTGTTCTCGTGACCGCAATTTCATCATAATCATAAGGTAAACTTTTATCTCTATTATCAAAAACAACCGTCGCCGAAGCCCGGCCGGCTTCACCCCCAGTATGACCACCATTAAAAATAAGATCTTCACCTCTTTTGCCACGCAAAGATTTCATCGACTGCTCGCCGAGCACCCAACGAAAACCTTCAGCCACATTAGATTTACCAGAGCCATTGGGCCCCACCACACCAGTTACATCAGTATTAAAAGTAAAAACAGTCTTCTTGGCAAAAGACTTAAAACCAGTAAGTTCTAGAGACAATAATCGCATTGATTAATTTTATCACAAAAAGTGACAGGGAAGCTGTAGACAACTATTTATCCCAACCTTTTGTAGCCAGCGCCAACTGAGCAGCTTTTTGTTCAGCTTCTTGTTTAGAGTGACCTTCACCTTCAGCCACTAATTCTTTATCTAAATACACACCAACTCTAAACTTTTTATTATGATCAGGACCAGTCTCATTTAAAACCTCATAAGATGGAGTAATGGAAGTAAATTCCTGGGCTTTTTCTTGAAAAAAACTTTTAGCATCTTGCCATAAATTGCGCGCAATGATGTCAGACATTTTATACAGCAAATTACTTTCGATAAAATTAAAAGCTTGATCATAACCACTGTCTAAATATATCGCCCCAATAATAGCTTCAAAAGTATTAGCTAAAATATATTGCCGAGCCCGCCCAGTGTCTTTAGCTTCTCCGCGAGACAAAAGTAAATAATCATTAACTGAAAGTTCGGCGGCGGCTTCCGATAAACTAATAGTATTGACCAAAGACGCCCTGTAAGCGGTCAGTTCGCCTTCCGGTTTATTAGGATAGGTTTTATACAAGTAATCAGTAACCGCGAGCTCAAGGACCGCGTCGCCCAAAAATTCTAATCTTTCATTGTGGTCAGCTTCGGCATCACGATGCTCATTGATGTAAGACCTATGAGTAAAAGCCTGGCGCAACAAGCTAATATCATTAAAAGGAGTTTTGATAATATCTGAAAATTTCTTAAATTCTGGGTCTGTCATATGGTGTTATTTTTATGTGTCCCATCTTACTATTTATCGCAAAAGATGCAATGAGAGCCGGTTATTTGATCGCCTTAATCGCTTTAGTAATAAAGGGGACAATATCGTCATAGATTTTTAGCTCCACCACTTCAGGTAAAGTAAACCAACGACAATCATCAAGCCCACCTTTATTTTTCCCGACTGCTAATTTATCAAAATCGGCTTCACCACACTCAGCAACAAAATAATTAACTTGTTTACGAATCTTGCCCTTCTCCGGATCAGAAGCAATGTATTCATTTTTGCCTACAGCTTCTACAATCGATACTGGCAAAGACATTTCTTCTAAAATTTCCCGGACTGTTCCGGCTTCCACTGTTTCTCCGTCTTCAATATGACCCTTAGATAGCGTCCAGTAACCAAAAATATCATGCACTAAAGCCAAATGAATCTGGCCATCTTTTTTACAAAAAACTACAGCTCCACCGAGTTTTTCAATCGGCATTTCTTCATAAGGAATATCTTTCGGGCGTTTCTTTTTAGCTGGCACATCATTTTTACCGGGCTCACCCATTTCTTTATAGACAGCACCTAGCACTCCGTTGACGAACTTGCCACTATTTTCACCCCCAAAAGTTTTTGCCAGTTCAATCGCTTCATTAATAGCCACTCGCTCCGGCACTTCAGTTTTATTACCAAAAATAAGCTCAAATAAGCCAATGCGCAAAACATTACGATCAACAATGGCAATATTGGCTAGAGGCCAATCTGGAGCTGCTTTTTCTATAATATGATCCAATTTTTCTTGCTTAACCACGACCCCGTCCACGAGTTTTTTAGCAAACTCGCCACTTTCGAGACCTGGAGCTAATTCTTCTGTGATCCGAGTTACAATTTCATCGACATCACTAGACTTTCTAGCCCCTTCATGAAAATCCCACTCAAAAAGAGCCTGCATTGCAATACTTCGAGATAGATGACGATTGGCCATAATATAAAGATCTAAAAAACTAAACTGACAATTTTAAATTTAAAAAACTTAAACCCCAGACTAGGATTTAAGTTTACGCGCTGGCTTTACTGGTTTTCTTAGCTGCTTTCTTTTCAGCTTTAGCTACTACGTCTATAACTTGTTTACCGCGGTACATACCACAGTTTGAACAAGCTCGGTGACGTAAATGAGAAGCGCTACAATTAGTGCACTTCGAAAGACGTGGAGCGGTGAGTCCGTGATGGCTCCGGCGGTTACCGGTATGAGCCCGTGTGTGTCGCATTCGTACTGACATATTGGATTTAATATATATTAAATTATGAAAAAAGGCAAGAAAAAGCCCAGCTCCGACTCTTTGTAATAAAACCTTAAGACTTTTTATTTAAATCTAATTTAGTCAAAAAACTTCGGCGATGAATCTCACATATTCCATGCTGTCTAAGCGCTTCAATATGAACCTTGGTTCCATAACCTTTATGGCCAGCAAAATTGTAAGCTGGATATTTGTCGTGCTCCGCTACCATATGCCGATCACGGACCACCTTAGCTATAACTGAGGCCAGAGCGATGACGATTTCGGTTTCGTCACCGCGGATGATGGTTTTTTGATGGACGAAGACGGACGGCGCCCGAAGGGCGCCGTCTAATAAGACTAAGACTCCACCCCCCTCGGTTGCAAAAGGCAGTAAAGCTTTTTTTAAAGCTAATTTTATAGTCGGCACAATACCAAGATTGTCGATATCACTCGCCGAGCCATGACTATGCGCCATCACCACCTTGCCCTCTTTATGCCAAATTACTAATTGGTCAAAAATAAGTTCTCGTCTTTTTGGTGTTAATTTTTTTGAGTCTTTAATCCCCTGGGGAAATAAAAGCTGTTCAATCTCTGCCAAATCGGAAACTTTGACTCCGAAAGCCCCGAGCGTCACCGGCCCCGCTAGTGGCCCCCGCCCGGCTTCATCCACGCCAATTACATAATCATAAGTTTTACTAGAATCCATCAAAAAATTATACCACAGCTTTTTCATCACCTTTTTTCATCAAAATTCCCACGATTTGATATAATTAAAACCACCATTCCACCCAACCTTAAGGAGTGATATAGATTAATTAAAAATGGTTGGGCTTGGGTATGGATTTTTAATTAATCTATATCACAACGTTCACCATGTCATTCGTCCATCTCCACACTCCCAGCCACTATAGCCTTCTCGACGGTCTATCTAAACCCAAAGACTTTGTTAAAAAAGCTAAGGAATACGGCATGCCCGCTGTGGGCTTAACCGATCACGGCACTATGTATGGTGTCATAGATTTTTATGACACTCTCAAAAGCGAAGGTATCAAGCCTATTATTGGTGTCGAAGTCTACATGGCTATTCGCAGTCGCCATGATAAAGACGCTGGGGTCGATTCCAAGCGCTACCACCTCACTCTTTTGGCTGAAAACAATACTGGCTATCAAAATTTAATTAAACTCACCACCCTCGCTCATCTCGAAGGCTATTATTACAAACCTCGTATCGACAAAGAGGCCCTCCGCGAACATAAAGACGGTCTTATTTGTTTATCGGGTTGTCCAGGTGGCGAGCTAGCTCAAGCTCTAGCGGAAAATGATTTAGACCGAGGCCGAAAAATTGTTGAAGAATTTTTAGATATCTTTGGACCAGAACATTACTTTCTGGAAGTCATGAACCACCCTGAGGTGGAAAAAATTCAAAATGTTCACAAAGGTTTAAAAATATTAGCCAAGGAATACAACCTACCCTTTGTCGCTACCTGGGACTCTCATTACCCCAACAAAGATGACGCGGAGGCTCACGACACACTAGTCGCCATCAACACCGGCTCTGAAGTTGGTAAAAGTGGCATGAGTATGAAAGCTGGTGACTATTCTCTTATTAGCCCCAAAGAAGCTGAGGAAATTTACAAAGATTGGCCAGACGCCGTGGCCAATACGGTCAAAATTGCCGATCGCTGTAATGTGGAAATCACTTTAGGAGAATTTATTTTCCCAGTTTTTGATTTACCAGAAGGAATTAATGCCGATGATGAATTGCGACACTTAAGTTTAATCGGTATGAAAAAACGTGGCCTTGATCAAAATGAAAAAGCCATGGAACGACTAAACTATGAATTAGAGATTATTAAAATGAAAGGTTACTCTAATTATTTCCTCGTTGTAGGAGACCTTATTCGCTACGCTCGGGAACATGGTATTTACTACAACATTAGAGGCTCTGTGGCCGGTTCCATGACTACTTACTCTTTAGAAATTACTAAACTCGATCCGATAGAATATCAGATCCCTTTCGAGCGCTTCCTAAACCCCGAACGACCATCGGCGCCCGATATCGACATGGACTTCGCAGACAATCGTCGTGACGAGATTATTAAATATGCCGCTAGTAAATATGGGGCTGATAAAGTCGCCCAGATTGGAACTTTTGGTACGATGATGGCCCGTGGTTCCGTTCGTGACGTGGCTCGTGCCCTTGGCTACCCCTATGGCATTGGCGACCGCTTATCGAAAATGATCCCGATGGGCGCTCAGGGTATGCCAATGACGATCACCAAAGCCTTGGCTCAAGTGCCCGAACTCAACACCGCTTATGAGACCGAAACCGACACCAGACAGATTATAGACCTGGCGCGAAAAATTGAAGGCTCCGCTCGTCATATTTCTGTGCATGCGGCGGGCGTTGTCATCTCCCCTGAACCTTTAAATAAATATGTACCGATTCAATGGGACCCTAAAGGTGAGTCTATTATCACTCAATACGATATGTATTCGGTGGGAGAAGATGGGGTGGGACTAACTAAATTTGATTTTCTTGGTCTGCGAAACCTGGCCATTTTATCTGATGCTGTAAACTTAGTGAAAAAAGTCTACAGCATTGATATGGATATTGAAAAAATCCCTTTAGACGATGAAAAAACTTTCGCCATGCTCGGCCGTGGCGACACAGAAGGTTTATTCCAATTAAACGGCGCTGGCATGACGCGCTGGCTTAAAGAACTAAAGCCGACCACCATCGATGATATTAATGCGATGGTAGCTTTGTATCGGCCAGGACCAATGGAATTTATTCCGGAGTATATTAAACGAAAACATAATCCCAAACTCGTCGACTATCCTCACCCCGCTCTAAAAGATGACCTTGAAAGAAGTTACGGCCTCCTTATCTACCAAGAAGACGTGATGATGACGGCCATCAAACTGGCTGGCTATACTTGGCTTGATGCTGATAAGTTTCGTAAAGCGATGGGTAAAAAAGTACCCGAGCTGATGGCTGAACAAGAAAAAAAGTTTTTAGGTGGTTGTGTCAAAAATAATATCCCTAAAAAAACAGCTGAAGACTTATGGCAGCGAATTTTACCTTTCGCCGCTTACGCTTTCAACAAAGCTCACTCCGCTTCCTATGGCCGAGTCGCTTACGAAACGGCTTATATGAAGGCCAACTTCCCTGTGGCCTATATGTGTGCCTGTCTGACAGCTGAATCTGGCGATATCGAACAAATTGGAGTTTATGTAGGCGAGTCTAAAAAAATGGGTATCGCAGTTTTGCCGCCCGACATTAACGAAAGTTTCGGCAACTTTACTATCGCGAAGCACCCCACAAACCCCGACGAACAAACAATTCGCTTCGGACTTTATACTATAAAAAACTTTGGTACCGATATTGGTAACGCCATTGTGGAAGAAAGAAAAACTGGCGGCATTTTCACTTCATACACTAATTTTCTAGAACGTATTAACCACAAAAACTTAAACAAAAAATCTCTAGAAGCTCTAATTAAAGCCGGGGCTTTTGATAGCTTGGGCGAAGAACGCGGGGCTCTCCTCGCAAACCTCGACCCAGCTTTAGAATTTGCGCGCGAAACTCTAGCTGGTGGCGGTCAAAATTCTATCTTTGGAATTATGTCCGACCTAGCCACAGTGCCAACTTTTAAATTAAAAGAAGCTCTGCCGGCTCTCAAAAAAGAAGTTTTGACTTGGGAAAAAGAATTACTCGGCCTTTATGTTTCAGGACACCCTCTAGAAGAATTTAAAGATAAATTTTCTAAACAAGAAAATACTATTAATCATAATAAGAAATTACCTAATGGTACCAGCACCACTATTGGCGGTATTATTGAAGAAGTAAAAACTATTATGACTAAAAAAGGTGATCAAATGGCTTTTGTGAGGATAGCTGATCTATATGAACAACTCGAAACTGTTTTCTTTCCTGAAACTTATAAAAAATATAAAGAAATTTTATTACCAGATGTTTGTGTCGCCCTCAAAGGCAAAATCAATCATAGAAATGGTGAAATTAGCTTTTTAGTGGATGCGGTGAAGGTATTAGAATAAGAATTCCCTCAAAGTTAATTTTAAAACCCAAACCTACCCCTACCTTTTTAAAATTAACTTTGCTAATACAAAAATTCAGGTCTAAAGCAGACCCTTTTTAAAAATGTATTTTAGAAAACAAAAGCTAAATCTACCCCTCTTCATAAAACTAAAAATTCTGTTATGATATTTACATGAATGACCACAACCTAGAACACAAGCGCCATACCCTGGCCCACCTCCTAGCGGCAGCTGTCCTTGAGCTTTACCCAGACACTAAAAACACTATCGGGCCAGCCATCGACAATGGTTTCTATTACGACTTTGAATTTAGCACCCCCCTATCAGAAAATGACTTAGAAAAAATCGAATCTAAGATGCGGGAATTATTACCATCTTGGTCTACTTTTAGTAAAGTTGAAATAGCTCAGGATGAAGCTTTAAGTGAATACAGTGACAATGACTATAAACAAGAATTGATCAAAGAAATTACTGAAAAAGGTGAAGCTATTACTTTATATACTGTTGGTAATTTTACCGATCTCTGTCGAGGAGGCCACGCTGAAAACCCTAATACCGACATCACACCTGACTCTTTTAAACTAGATCGTATTGCTGGTGCTTACTGGCGCGGAGATGAAAATAATAAAATGTTGACTCGTATTTATGGACTGGCTTTCAATACTAAAGACGAATTAGATACTTATTTAACCCAAAGACAAGAAGCTGTAGAACGAGATCACCGCAAACTAGGCAAAGAGCTTGGTTTATTTACTTTTTCCGAACTAGTTGGAGCCGGCCTACCACTGTTTACTCCTAAAGGGACTTTGGTTCGTAACTTGATTATGGAAAAAATAAATTCCATTCAAGCTCGTTTTGGTTATGAAGCAGTCACCATTCCCCATATTACTAAAAAAGATTTGTACGAAACCTCTGGTCACTGGGAAAAATTTAAAGATGATTTATTTCATGTAAAAGGTGTGTCTGATGTGGAATTTGTAATGAAGCCCATGAACTGCCCTCACCACACTCAAATTTATGCCTCAGAAATGAGGAGCTACCGTGACCTACCACTACGTTTTTCAGAAACGACTATGGTTTACCGTGACGAACAAGCAGGTGAGCTCATGGGCCTAGCTCGCGTCCGGAGCATTACCCAAGATGATGGTCATGTTTTTTGTACTATGGACCAAGTAGAAACAGAGGTCAGGAATATTGTTCAAGTGATAAAAGAGTTTTATGGTTTATTAAACATGTTCGAAGACGGCAAATATTGGGTGTCTTTATCGGTACGAGATTCTAAAAATCTTGATAAATATTTAGGTCAAGAAAAGAATTGGAATACCGCTGAAACCATGTTGGAAAATGTCGCCAAAACTGAAGGTTTAAATTATAAAAAAGTAGAAGGCGAAGCCGCTTTTTACGGTCCAAAACTAGACTTCATGTTTAAAGATTCATTAGGTCGGGAACGCCAACTAGCTACAGCTCAGATAGACTTTGTGATGCCAGAGCGATTTGGACTAGAATACACAGCCAGCGACGGTAAAAAAGTGACACCTGTCATGATCCATCGCGCTATCGCGGGCTCCCTAGAGCGTTTTATGGCTATCATGCTAGAGCATTTTAATGGCGCCTTCCCCTTATGGCTCTCCCCTGTCCAAATTGCTATTTTACCAGTAGCTGAAAGTCACGAAGACTATGCGACTGAAATTTTAAATAAGTTAAAAGCCGAAGGTTTTCGCACTAAATTGTTCCCATCCGGTGACTCCTTAGGTAAACGTATTCACAAAGCTAAAAGCGAAAAAATCACCTACACTATAGTTATTGGAGATAAAGAAAAAGATTCGGGTAATCTAACTTTAGAAAGTCGGGATGGTAAAAAAGACATAGATCTATCCTTTGAAGACCTAGCCACTAAACTAAAATCTGAATTAGAAAACAAATAGAAATTCTTTTTTAGAGCCTTGCGCAGAGCGACGGCTCGAGCGGAGCAAATTTTCACCAGAAAATTATGTGTGCTCTAAAAAAGAAGTTTCTAAAAATAAGAATAAAAACTAAACGTCAATATTCGCCATTTTGGCATGAGTCTGAATAAATAGCCGGCGAGGTTCCACGTCGCTACCCATCAGCACATCAAAAACTTTATCAGCCTCTTCAGCATCTTCTATATTAACCCTCTTCAGAACTCTAGTGGCTGGATTCATAGTAGTTTCCCACAACTCTTCAGCATTCATTTCTCCAAGTCCTTTATATCGTTGCAAAGAAATTTTACTATTTCTCTTATTCACTACTTCTTCGGTTTCTTCCACGACTACCACTTCATCTATGTCTAAAACTTCAGCTTCTTTTTCTTGAGTCATCCCTCCAAGCTCTGCTACCATTTTATTTTTTTCCTCTTCAGTATAAGCATAAGACAAATCTTTGCCTTTTTTAATTTTATATAAAGGAGGCATAGCAATATACAAGTGACCAGCGTCGATTAGAGGTCGGTAATAACGATAAAACAAAGTTAGCATCAGAGTTCTAATGTGAGCGCCGTCGACGTCCGCATCGGAAGCAATAATTATTTTATGGTAGCGAAGCTTATCTATATTAAAAGTATCACCAATAGCAGCACCGAGAGCGATCACTACCGCTTTAACTTCCTTAGAAGCCAACATCTTATCGAGACGAGCTTTTTCTACGTTTAAGATTTTTCCTCGTAGAGGTAAAATAGCTTGGGTCCGACGATCTCGGCCAGTCTTCGCTGTACCACCGGCGGAATCTCCCTCCACAATAAAGAGTTCAGCTTCTTCGGCTTTTCGAGTCTGACAGTCAGCCAGTTTTCCTGGCAAAGTCATCCCATCCAAAGCCCCTTTTCGTAGAACAGAATCTTTAGCCGCCTTAGCTGCCTTACGAGCTTTTAAAGCCAGCATCGACTTACCAACAATTAATTTGGCATCATCAGGATTTTCCTCAAGGAAAGCCGAGAAAGCTTCACCAAAAACAGATTCCACTGCTCCTCGAGCTTCCACATTACCCAACTTCGCTTTAGTCTGACCTTCAAATTGCGGATCTCGCAACTTCACAGAAATAACCGAGACAATACCTTCTCGCACATCATCTCCAGTTAGATTTTCTTCCTTTTCTTTAATTAAATTATTTTTCCGGCCGTACTCATTTAAAGTTCGAGTGAGGGCAGTTCTAAAACCTGTTAAGTGAGTTCCGCCTTCAGGGGTTCGGGTGTTGTTAGTATAGGTAATTTCTTTAGCATCTAAATCATCGACATATTGCAAAGCAATTTCCACTTCAATTTCATCGGCAGAAGCCTTGTCAACATAGAAAATATTTTTGTGAACAGTTTTTTCTTTTTGATTGTAAAATTTAATCAAAGATAAAAGACCACCTTCAAAATAGAAAGTTTGAGCTGGAACTTCAAGACCCAATTCGCTCAAGTAAAAAATCTCATCGGTATCAATTTTTCCCGTATACCCTCTGGCATCAATCACTCTCATTCGAACCCCTTTAACTAAATAAGCCTGACCTCGAATATGATTTACAATCCGTGGCCAATCGTAAATTGTTTCAGAGAAAATAGTCGCATCTGATTTCCAAGTGATAATAGTACCGTGCTTATCGGACTTACCTACTTTTTTCACATCATATTGCTTTTTACCTTGTCGATATTCTTGGCGAGATTTAACACCATCTCGATGGACTTCAGCTACCAGCCACTCGGACAAAGCGTTTACCACCGAAGCTCCCACTCCGTGTAAACCACCAGAAATACGATAATTTTTCCCTTCAAACTTACCCCCAGCATGTAGCACTGTCATTACAGTTTCCAAAGTCGAAACTCCAGTCTTTTTATGCTTATCAACAGGGATACCAGTCCCATTATCCACCACCCGCACTACATCTCCTGGCAAAATAGCGATTTCTATTTCATCAGCGTAACCGTTCATCGCCTCATCTCGAGAGTTATCAAAAATCTCCACCACTAAGTGATGAAGTCCCTCAGGTCCAGTAGACCCAATATACATACCAGGACGCTTCCTAACGGGCTCTAGACCCTCTAGAACAACAATATCATCGGCACCATACTGACGGTCGGTATTTAAGGCTTTTTTAGGCATTCTTTATAGAGTAATTATTATAAATTTGTGCTCTCATTATAGCATATTGGGGTCTAAAAATGAAGAGAATTTAGCCTCTATTTTAGACTATAGAAACTATTTTTGAAGTGTGTTCTAATAACATTTTATCTCACTTCCCAACCTTGATTCTTAAGCTCCTCATACACCCCCGCCATCACCTCATTAATCTCTTTATCTTCCAGAGTTTTATCTTTAGCTTGGAAAACTAATCTAAACGCCAGTGAAGTTTTTACGTCGCCTTCCTTAGTGAACTCATCAAATAAAACAGGTCCAACAGTGAGCCAACTACCGGCTTTATTTTTAATAGTCTCCATAACTATATCCACAACAGTGTCTTTCGGCACAAACAAAGCAATATCACGAATAATTCTTGGGTAAAGCGAAACTGGTTCATAGGCAACACTATCTTTTATAAAATCATGTAAATTAATTTCAACTTCATTAGAAACTTCGGATAGAAGATTTAAAGGAAATTCCATAATGGTTTCTAATTCCCCTTTTATTACAAACGGGGACACATCAACCAAAAAAACTTCTTTAATTTTAGAAATAACTAAATCGATAGATTTATTATTAGTATGAAATTTAGATTTAGTATTTCCTATACCAATAGCGACATTAATATTTTCTTTCTCGTCGTCAAAAACGGTACCGATATCAAAAATAGCCACTGAATCTATATCAAATAAAACCGATTTTAAATTTAAAGCTATTTTTTCTTTAATAGAATTTGAAAGATTGGTTCGCAAAAAAGGACGATCGGAAGCCAGAGGATTCGCTAGTTCCACAGAACCTGTAGCCGAAAAAGTATAACCATAAATTTCAGAAAAACCTAAGCCAAATAAAACTTCACGCAGTTTTTGAGCGGCTAGAAAATTTTTACTATCATTGTCATAACTATTTTTATTAGGTAAAACACTAGGGATTTTATCGTAGCCATACAAACGCCCCACTTCTTCAACCAGAGTATCTGGCTCATCTATGTCGAGTCTATAAAGAGGTACAACCACTGCGATACTGGAGCCTGTCTGTTGTGGCTTGAAAAGAAGACGCTTAAAAATATCTAAAATATCAGTATCGGTTATTTTTAAGCCCAATCGGCTTTGAATATAGTTAATATCAATATTAATAGTTTTTTCTACCTGAGGCGACTCGTATTCATCTGTAATCGGACCAAATTTAGCTTCTGGCAATAAGTCTAAGATATGAAGAGATAAACTATTCAAACCTAATTCTGCAAACATAGGCGCTAAATTGTTTTCAAATCTCTTAACGGCATCCGTTCTAATACTGTGACGACCGGCACTGCGCCTGACCATCTTTGGGTCAAAATTAGCTGATTCTATAATTATATTAGTAGTGTCATGATCAACTTCTGCTATTTTACCACCCTTCACTCCAGCCAAAGCCAAAACATTTTTTTCATCAGCGATAATTAAATCTTCGTGACTTAATTCTAAAATCTTACCATCTAAAGTGGTCATTGATTCCCCGTCTTTAGCCAACCTCACAGAAATAGCCCCAGACACTTTATCAGCGTCAAAAATATGCATCGGCTGACCAATATCAAATAAAATGAAATTAGTTAGATCGACCAAGCTATTGATCGACTTACTACCCATAGAATTTATTTTTTCTACTAGCCAACTTGGAGATGGGGCAACTTTCACATTCTCTACTCTCCGGCCCATATAACGTCGACATAAATTATTTTCAACTTTCACTTGGACAGAAGTTACTCCACCGTCAACTGGCACCTCATTACTATTTTTAGTATTAAAATCTAAATTTAAAATCGCTGAAATTTCTCGAGCCACACCCAAATGAGACAAACAGTCTCCCGCTCGATTTGGTAAAACATCTATTTCTAAAATAGTGTCACCACTGGCTAAATTATTAATTTTTTCAACTTCAAAAATATGATTCTCTAAAGCTGTTTTTATACTCTCAGGTACCGGTATTTTTTCAGCAAAAAAACTTTGAAGCCAATTATAAGAAATTAACATAAACTAAAATTGATTAATAAAACGTAAATCACCCGAGTAGAAATTTCTAATATCATCAATACCAAATTTCATCATAGCCAAGCGATCAATACCACAACCAAAGGCAAAACCTTGCCACTCTTGTGGATCTATTCCGACTGCCTTCAAAACATTAGCATGAACTAAACCTGCTCCCAGAACCTCGATCCAGCCCGTTTGTTTACACAAACCACAACCAGATCCCTTACATTTAAAACAAGAAATATCTACTTCAAAACCAGGTTCAACGAAGGCAAAGAAACTTGGTCTCAATCTAATTTGAGTATCAGACCCATATAAATTTTTTAAAAAGTATTCTAAAGTACCTTTTAAATGAGCCACACTCACTTCTTTATCAATATACAAACCTTCAATTTGAAAAAACTGCGCTTCATGAGTACTGTCTGTAGCCTCATTTCTGAAAACTTTACCTGGTACAACTATCTTAATCGGTAAATTATCTTTATTGACCTCCAGATAACGGACTTGAACCGAACTCGTATGAGTCCGCATTAATTTTTTAGAGGATAAGGGTTTTACCCAGAAAGTATCCTGCATGTCTCGAGCTGGGTGATCGTCAGGAATATTTAAAGCATCAAAATTATGAAAAGAATCCTCAAGTTCTGGACCATCCGCAACCACAAAACCTAAATCTTTAAAAATTTTAGTAGTCTGAGTTATAACCTGAGATAAAGGGTGCATATGCCCTAAATTGCCTGTATTTTCCATATAAAGGCAGTATAAAGTAAAAACAACCAAAAATAAAGACGGGAAAAGATTTAAAAAATCTTAATGGAGCCAGCAGAGGGACTTGAACCCACAACCTACTGTTTACAAAACAGTTGCTCTACCAATTGAGCTATGCTGGCTTTAAAAAATAATTTTATAGATCTAAATCTCTGTTTCTCTTATCAGCTTTTTTAGCTGCTCGCGTAAACCATTTTTCAACCCGATGTAACCACTTACGACTTAACCTCAAAACAGATCTCACCAATTTTACCAGATAGATATAACTATGCCAAATGAATTCCTGAACGAAGATGACCATATTATAAGCCAAAACATCAGTTACTTTCTCAAGATATCTATAAGTCCGGCTGCGAGATGCTGGCCTCAAAGCCACTTTACCCTGACGAATAGCCACCACTCTCTGTAAGATGACAATGATTGTTATACTATAGCAGACAAATGTTGTCCACAATAAAAGGTTCATGGAGATATTTTACTCCCCGATCGCAAAGCGAGCTATTCGACCAATGTCTACACGCTCTCCAAATTTTTGAGTCGCAGACAAAACTAAAGCACTAATTTTCATACTAGGATCTTTAATGAAATCTTGATCTAAAAATTCTTCTCTATCAACCGGAGCCATAGCCGCTACATGCATACTCAGATCTGAGGCTAATTCTTTAAAATCAGCATTTTGAGACACGAAATCTGTTTCGCACACCAATTCCACCATAGAGGCTACATTACCACCAGCATGAATATAAGTACTAACAGTACCAGCTCCAAACTCCCGGTCGCCTTTTTTAATAGCAATTTCAGCTCCTCGCTCACGTAATAAGTTTCTAGCTTGTTCAATGTCGCCTCCAGCATCTTCTAAAGCTTTTTTACATTGAGCAATAGAGATGCCCGTTTCAGTTCTCAATTCTTTTACTTGTTCTAAAGATATAGACATAGTGTCAAAAATTAACTTGATAAAATCAATACAAAAAAACTCTAACTAGGCTACAGGATTTGTTTCAGGAGTTGCTTTGGGAGCATTTTTCTTACCCTCTTTATAAGCCTCCACAACTTTAGAAATAAAGTATTCAATACTTCTAACAGAAGCATCATTACCCACCAAAGCGTAATTTAAGTTTGAAATATTGCAATCTGAATTAGCTAAGCCAATAACAGGAATGTGCATTTTTATAGCTTCATTCATAGCAATAACCTCAGCATCAGAATCAATCACCAACATGGCATCTGGCAACTTTTTAAGACCAGTAATGCCTCCAAAATTTCTTTCCAAATCTTCTTTTTCTTTAGCAATTAAATTTCTCTCTTTTTTAGTATATTTTTGCAAAGCTCCATTCTCTTCATCGGCTTTGATCTCTTCTAAACGATTGAGTCGTTTTTTAATTTCACTAGTATTAGTCAAAGCCCCTCCAATCCATCTCTCAGCCACATAAGGCATATTGATTGATAGAGCACCAGCTTTTACCACTTGCTTAGCTTCGGCTTTATTACCTACAAATAGAATTTGTTTACTGTTTTGTCCTAAGTCACTAACGAAATCTAAAATTTTAGATAAGGATTCAGCACCTTTTTCTAAGTTTAAAATAGCTACTTTGTTTTTGTAACCAAAGATAAAAGTTTCGACGGATGGATGACGTCGACTTTTTGAGTATCCAAAATGAGCCCCGGCTTCGAACATTTCTCGAACCAAGGGATTATCAGATTTTTTATTAACAACAACTGTATTATCCATTTATTTTGATATAATTTTGGGTTTTTTAAATACCGTATGAGTCTAACAGAAATAGCCCTGGTTGGCAACTCTTACTCGGCCATAGGCTCGCCTTCGTTCCCTTTTTGCAGGGCCTCAAAAATGGGGTCGATATAGCCAGCAAATATCTTCTCAATCCCATGCCAAGACTCCTTGATCCGGTGATCTGTCACCCGATCTTGTAAAACATTGTAAGTTCTAATCTTTTCACTTCTATCTCCAGTCCCAATTTGACTTCGTCTTTCATCGGCTTCCTTCTTATGCTCTCTCTCAAAATGTAATTCATTAAGTCTACTTTCTAAAATCATCATGGCTTTTTCTTTGTTTCTACCTTGAGTTCTCTCACTTTGACAGCGAACAGCCAGCCCAGTAGGTCTATGAATTAATCTCACAGCTGTTTCTACTTTATTTACATTTTGCCCCCCAGCGCCACCCGATCGACATGTCTCAACATCTATATCTGCAGGATTAATGACTATAGATTGAGTCTTTCTAATCGGCATAATAGCGACCGAAGCGGTCGAAGTATGAACTCGGCCCTGTTTTTCGGTCGCTGGTATTCTTTGGATACGATGGACCCCGGTTTCAAAACGAAAAACATCGTAAACATTTTTACCTTTAATTTCAACCACCACTTCTTTGTACCCCCCTAATTCACTCAAAGATTCATCTGAGACCACGAAACCATAATTATGCATAAGGGCATATTTTTCATACATCTCTTTTAAATTCATCGCAAAGAGGGCTGATTCAGCTCCACCAGCCCCTGCTCTAATTTCCATAATAACTTCATTAATTTCTTCGGCTTCTTCCTCTTCTTTTTTGAGGATATCTTTTATATTATCTACAATCTGCGAAATAGTTTGCTCAAAAGCTTTAATCTCTTCACTAGCCATATCAGCCATATCAGGATCAGACTCAGCTAATAGTTTAGATTCTTCAATATTACTTATTAGTCGATCAAATTCCACCATTAAATACTGGGTCTTGGGATTAGACCTTAGATCATTAATATCGATATCAGGAAAATATTCTTCTGTTTTCATATTTTAAGTATAACTCTAAGTACAAAAAAACGCCCAGATTTCACCTGCAAACAAGTAATAAATTACTAGATCACAGATAACAGGCGCTAAAAAATTTACTTTTTAGTTTTAACAGTAGCTTTCTTTGGTTTTGCAACTTTAGTTTCTCCTGCTTTACTTTGTCGAGTTTTAAATTTCTCAACTCGTCCAGCAGTGTCCATAACTTTTTCTAAACCAGTAAAGAAAGGGTGACAGTTTGAACACACTTCCACATGGATATCTTTTTTAGTTGATCCAACAGTGAATTTATGTCCGCAAGCACATTCTACTGTAGCTTCGGTATTATATTGTGGGTGAATTTCTTTTTGCATGAATATATTATTGCCCAAATTGATTAGGCTTCATTTAAGCACAATTTTAGTTACCACGCAAGATGTCTATTTGAGCCTGCATATCTGTCGCTATTCTCATTACAGAATCACCATAAAAAGCATTGCGACTGTCGGCCCAGTTACCACCAGCATAATAACGCAAAGCGGCTGTTCTCTCGGCGGTATAGCCACCGCCAGCGGCTCCCAAATCTCGAAGTAATAACTGAGAAGCGGCAAAGGCGTCTAGTGGTCGCCATGGACTTGGCGGATTATTACCAGTCACAGCAGCTATTCTAGCCTTATAAGGCTCCCAAGTTGACGGTATAAACTGAGCCGGTCCCATAGCTCCTCCATAACCATAACTCAACGGGCAAGACAATGGGGTTGTTCTAGGATCTAATCCCAACTCAGCCACTATACGTAGAAATGGTGGTATGTCGCGAGTTGGATGCATAATCTGATCGTATTGTTTAGTAGCTGGATCTCCCGGCCTATTACAAGTACCTAAATTTTGACCAATATTAGTTTCTTGTTTCAAAATAGCTAGAGCAAAAGCTGGTCTGACCCCGGTCTTTGCACTAAGCTCTACCGCCATATCAACAGCTTGACCAAAAGTAATTGAACTAGTCGAATCCCTTAATTTAAATAAGGCGTTCCTGATTGCTGCCCTCTCCGCTTCCCGAGCAGCGATAATATTTTTATAGCCAGCCTCTTCGGTTTTAGCTATTGATAATAATCTTTTCTTTTCAGCTTCAGCTGCTTGAATCTTAGAAGTTTCAGCCTCAATCACTCTTTTAGCATCTATTTCTGCACTCTGCCGACGTTCCAATCCGACTTTTTCTTTAGTCGCCTCCACTTGATTATTACGCATCGCTTTAAATGAATCGTGAACATTGGACTGAATAAAACTAAAAGAATCTAAGTCTACAAAAAAACCAGATAAAGTATCTGTGTCCAAGACTACTTCAGTTAATGTAGTATTGTCGAGATTCCGAGTCGCCCGCAGGAGCTCCGACAGCGACTCTTTATCAGCTTCTATTTGCTCTGATAAAGTCCTAATGGTTTTAACCCGAACATTTATATCTCCCCCCAATCTTTCAATTTCAATTTGTTTTTGTCTGATTTTTAATTTAGCCTGACTGATTTGATAATTTAAAATTTCCACATCTCGAGCAATAGACGAAGTTTCTTTTTGTTTAGCATTAAGCTTGATGGTATTAGCGGCAATTTCTGCTTCCACACGAGCCAACTCTTTTTTGAGCAATTCTTCTCTTTGTTGTTTTTCTGCTTCAGACAAAGCTTGTTGAGCTAAAACGATCTGAGGTATACAAATAGTGCTAAGCGCTAACAAAACACCGGTGATAAATAAAGTTTTCTTTAAGTTAAAATTTTTCATACAGAATATCAGTATAGCAAAAATTATCGTCCCTGTGCCAGTGCACAAATAAAAAAGACCTAGAGTTCTAGGTCTTTTTTATTAAGAAATTTGAAGTTTAGAGTTAAGCTGCTTCACTTTCGTCTTCTTTCTTACCTTTCTTCTCGACTGCAATATTAGACAAATCAGGAGCTTCGGTTGTAGTTTCTACTTCGTCTTTTGGTTCGGAAACCAGAGCCACCACTTCTTCACCTTCAATCAAAGCTGTCACACCCTTAGGTAACACTAAGTCAGCCACTGTAATTTGACTATCAAAATCAACCAAAGTTGAGATATCAACTTCTATATCATGAGGTAAATCAGCAGGTTTCGCTTCAATAGGTAGCGCATGAATTACTTTAACCAACACTCCATTTAAGCCTTTTACAGCAGGAGATTCACCAACGAATACCAATTCAACATCTACTTCTACCATTTTATCTTTCTCAACAGCATAAAAGTCAGCATGAACAGGAAAACCTGATACTGGATTATAGTCTACAGCATAGACCAAAACACTTTTGTCGCCATCTGGGCTTTTTAAATCAATCACAGTTGACTCGCCGGCTTCTTTAAAAATTTTTTCAAACTCTTTTCTATCCACAAAAAATGGCGTGGCCTCTTCTTTACGGCCATAAACTATCACCGGCAATAAACCTTCGTTGCGGGAGGCTTTTAATTTCTTACCAAATAGGTCTCTTTTTTGAGCATTAAGCTTTAACATAACAGAGGAGAGTATATAATAAAATACAAATTTTGCAAGTTATTCCCCTACTAAATAGCGCTTAATATCAGCCTTGGTGCCTCCCACCTTTTTACCAGGGTTAAAGATATTTAAAGGATCAAAAATGTCTTTAACTTGCTGAAATAGAGCTACTAAATCCTCCCCGTACATCTGTTTTAAATATGGAGTTCTAATAATCCCGTCATTATGTTCCGCAGTAATTGACCCTCCAAAAGCAATGGTTAAATCATAAACTTTGTCTGACAATTCCAAAATAATGTCTTGACTAGCCTCATCTGTCATATCCAAAAGCGGTATAATATGAAAATTACCATCCCCCACATGCCCCGCAATGGTATAAATTAGCCGGTAATCATCTAAAATAGTTTGGAGTTTAGGTAAAAATTCTGGTAAGAATTCTGGCCTGACGATAATATCATCAATAAAGGGCGCTGTTCTTTTACCTGAAACTTTGTGTCGCAACAGACTGAAAGATTCATGACGAATAGTCCAATATTTTTTAGCTTCTTCAATATTGGTAATATGAGCAGTCAGCTTAAACTCTTTCAGTTCGCCAATGATTTTAGCTATTTTATTATTTATAAGCATCTCATCATCACCCTCCAGTTCTACTAGTAAAACCAATTGAGGCAACCCGCCTTTTAAAAACATTTTAAATTCGGGCCAAAAACTCAACATTAACCGGCCTAAATTTTTTATATTCATTTTTTTAGCCAACTGGGGCAAAAAACGAATCGCTAATTTAAAAGTATGATTATCGTAAGACTCGATACTGTCAGGATCAAATTTAAGCAAAGTTTTTACGATTTGACCCACTTCCTTAAGTGACGGCAAAAACAGCACCAATAATCGACTATGTTTTTCTACTGGTACCAACCCTAAAGTGGCTTTAGTAGTAATACCAAGCGTCCCCTGAGCTCCCACTATTAATTTATTCAAATCAAAAATTTCACCGTCCCACACATTCCACAAATAGTAACCGGCAGAATTTTTAGACACTTCGGGTTTCGCTTTTTGAATAATTTCTTTATTGGTTTCGATTAAATTAAAAATCTGCCGATAAATTTGACCTAAAAAATTATCTTGAGCCATTAGTTCTTCTAACTGCAACTTAGAAACGGGTCTAATTTCATATTCCAAACCATCGGCTAAAACTACATTCATTTTTCTAATATATTTTTCCGTCTTTCCGAAGCGCAGATTTTTTTCACCCCCAGAGTTATTACCAATCATACCGCCGATAGTATTTAATTCTCGCGAAGCGGTAAAACTAGGTAGAATTTGATTAGTCTTTAAAGTTTCCCGATCAAAATCTCTATAAAAAGTACCCGACAAAGTTTCTGCCTCATTTCCATTCACCACCACTTCACCTTGCATATATTTAACAATATCAACCACAATAGAATTATTTAAAGGTCCACCCGACATACAAGTACCCGCTGCTCTGACTGTAATCGATAAATCGGGATAATCTTTTTTATATAAATTTACAATCGATACCAATTTCTGAATATCCGCCGAGTTTTTTGGATAGACCACGAGTGCTGGTAAAATTTCAAACAAACTCGCATCATGACTATATGATTTTAAAATCTCGATCTCATCACTAAGATCACCAGATAATTCTCTGGCCAAGTGATCAAAGACAATTTTTGGAAAAGCCATGGTAATTAGTTTAAGAAGCAAATAAAGTTAGAAACTCTGTCGTCTTTTTTTCGATCGCCGTCACTACTGACGACATGATTTTATAAGCAGCAATCTCATCGGCATTTTCCTGAAGGGACAACTTTAGAGCATCTTTATAAGCAATCCTCAGATCAGTATTAATATGAATAATAGAGATACCAGAGGCGATCGAGTCTTTAAAATCGTCTGAAGTAATACCCGACCCTCCATGAAGCACCAGTGGGACGCCCGCTGTCTGTCTAATTTGTTTAATAAGCTCTGTATCTATTTTAGGATTGGGTATATCTCTCAAAACTCCATGTAAATTACCCACTGCTGGCGACAATAAATCCACTCCTGTTTGTCTGACAAAATCTAAAGCCAGTTCTGGAGTAATTTTCAATTCCTGATTTAAAATATCTGCCGGGATTTGATCAAAAATTTTACTCGATGTACCAATATAACCAATTTCTCCTTCTACTAAAATATCAGGGTTTTTTTCTTTAACATAAGATACGGCCTCTTTAGTAAAAGCAATGTTTTCATGAAGAGGTAATTTACTCCCATCAACCACAATAGCGTCAAACCCAGCTTCCACCACTTCTTTCACCCCCTCCATAGTATAAGTATGATCGGCGCTCAGAAAAATAGGATGATTAAATTCTTGTTTTAAACTATCAACCAGCGCCCTGGCATTTTTTACTCCAAAAAAATTTCTCTCACCTTCAGATAAACCTAAAATAATAGGTAATTTAAGAGAAACAGCTGAATTAACCAAACCCTTAAGGGTTTCTATATTAGCAAAATTAAAGTGACCTAGCGCTTTTTTTTCAGCTTCATACTCGTGGATCAAATCAATGAGTTTTATCATATGTGAATATTCTATCATAGACACCAAAACTCGAGAACTATTCATCTTCTTTTAAATACTTTTATGTTAAAATAATGACTAATCTTCTTAATTGGTTATCAAAATCTAATTATGGACAAAACTTTTAATTTTATCTCTATAGGCGACATTGTGACCGACGCTTTTATCACTTTAAAAGAAAGTGAGGCTGAGGTCGTTTGTGATAATACTGGCAAAGCCTGTAAAATTTGTATGAATTTTGGAGACAAAATCCCCTACGACTCAGTGACTGTGGTACCTGCTGTCGGCAATAGCCCTAATGCTGCCGTTTGCGCGCACAGGCTTGGTTTAAAGTCAGCAGTCATTACCAATATTGGTGATGATGACGATGGAAAGGAAACTGTCAAGGCTTTAAATAAAAATGGGGTTGATACTAGTTTTGTCACTATTCATAATAATAAAAAAACTAATTATCATTTTGTACTCCGACTAGGAGCCGAACGCACTATTTTGATTAAACATGAAGACTATCCCTATACTCTACCGGAAAATTTAGATCATCCCGATTGGCTTTATTTAAGTTCTTTGGGTGAAAATTCTCTACCTTTTCACAAGATAATTTTAAAATATTTAGCAGAAAATCCTAAAGTTCGTCTCGCCTTTCAACCGGGAACTTTTCAAATAAAATTAGGTTTAGATAATCTAGCCGACATTTATAAAAGATCGTCTCTATTTTTCTGTAATGTCGAAGAAGCTAAAAAAATTCTAAACGAAAAGGATGCTGATATTAAAACTTTGGTTAAAAAAATGTACGACCACGGACCTCAGATTGTAGTGATTACCGACGGACCAAACGGCGCGTACACGTACGACGGCATGGAAATATGGCATATGCCTATTTATCCTGATCCCAAACCCCCAGTCGACCGCACTGGCGCTGGCGATGCTTTTGCCGCTACTTTTACTACACTCATCGCCCAAGGTTTATCGATACCAGAAGCTCTGCGTCGAGCCCCGATAAACTCCATGTCAGTTGTTCAATACATTGGTGCTCAAGAAGGACTACTCTCGGTTGAGGCTTTAGAAAAATATTTAGACGAGGCTCCAGAAAATTACAGATTAGAAAAAATAGATTGAGAACAATCCCCCGCAGGCGTAGCCTGCGGGGGATTTAACTAATTTCAATATAAAAAATAAAACCCCACAGTGCGAGCCGATCACGATGGACGGGGCCGAGCACTGGGGGTTGCTTAAAAAAACAAAAAACGAATGGAAACGAGTCTACTCGGGCTCGCCACGAAGTATCATATACCTTCGTCTCACTGAGATATCCTCCTTTCACCAAGTTCAGGTTATCGCCGCCGTTCGCGCGTCCAGGGAAATCAGCGGGCCGAATTGGCCGTGTCGCCGCCGTGGGTCATGCCGTGGTCGATAATATCGCAATTACTCTTTTTCGATCGCAGGTCTCCGGCCGCCTGCTGGCCCGAACAGAAAATGCTGGGGGAATCATTGGAACGATACACTGTGTTTCTCCTTCTATTGTTTTGATATATAGCTTTCATTAGCCTCTTCTGATTGGAGCTTGGGGTTTCCAATAAACTTCAGAAAAACTAACAATCGCCTTAGCACAAGAAACATCTCGTGCTTTCTGGATATATCATAGCATATACACAGACTTTGTCAAGCAATTTTTAATTAAAATCCTCTATACTCAAAAATATGTTGATAAATAAGGCTTTTTGGGTGTAAAGAAATAAAGACCCCAACACCGAAGTGTGGGGCCTTATAAAAACTGCGCAACCGGAACGGGTTTACGATGGTGAGTGAGGCGCAATGGGGGTAGGACCCAAATGGTGGGAACCTGTCGCCTCTATGACCAAAAAGACTTAGGGGGAGCCTATAATGATCGACTCTAACACGGCGGGATACGTGCCCACCTGACCGCAGTCCGATTACGCAAGAACTGATTTCCGACACTATTATAATAAATATTTTTAAAAAGTCAACTACTTCTTGCGTTTTTGTATTTTCTTCACCGCTTCCACAATATCGGCCACAGCTAAGCCATAATGGTCTAAGAGTTCAGCTGGTTCACCGGATTGACCAAATAAATCTTTAATGCCCATAATTTCCATTGGTACCGGACGCCCGCTAACTAAAAATTCCGCCACCGCGCTCCCCATTCCCCCAGCCACCTGATGCTCTTCGACTGTCACCACCGCTCCTGCTTCTCTCGCCACTTTTTCTATCGTCTCTGTGTCTAAAGGTTTAATAGTATGTAAATTAGTCACCGAGACCACAATACCTTCGGCTTGCAATTTTTTAGCAGCCAACAAAGCCCGGTGTACCATTTGCCCACAAGCAATAATCGCTACCTCCGACTGGTCTGGATTAATTAAAATATTAGCTTGGCCAAGTGTAAAAGGAGACTCATCTGTAGTCACTACTACCGATTTATTGCGCGCGAGGCGTATATAAGCCGGCTTGCCGGTACTAGCTAAAGCGATAGTAGCTTTTCTAGCTTCTACAGTATCGGCAGGTACTACCACTTCCATGCGTGGCAAAACTCTCATTAAGGCAATATCTTCAATCGCCTGATGGGTGCCACCGTCGGGCCCCACTGAAATTCCAGCATGAGAGCCGACAATTTTTACCGGCCGATCATTGTAACAAATAGTAGTTCTAATCTGTTCCCAGTTACGCCCCGGAGAAAACATGGCATAAGACGAAGTAAAAGGAATTTTTCCCATGGCCGCCATTCCTGAAGCCACAGTCACTAAATTTTGTTCCGCCACCCCTACTTCCACAAATCGCTCAGGATATTTGTCGGCAAATAAATTCATCCGCGTCGACTCCACCAGATCAGCACATAATGCGACCACTTTTTCATTAATAGCCCCTAATTCGAGTAAACCCTGACCGAAGCCATCACGAATAGGTACTTGCTCGACTTGCAAGTCAAAAATTTTAGAATTTAATTTTTGATCAGGGTTTAACATATTTATTCATTTTCACTTTTAATTTTTCCCGCGAGCGTCCGTAATTCCGCTAAAGCTTTTTTACCTTCTTCTGCTGTCGGCGGTTTACCATGCCACTCATACTGCCTCTCAAAAGCATGAACGCCTTTACCGGGAATAGTATTAGCAATGATGACCGTTGGCCGACCAAACACGGCCTGAGCTTGATTAAAAGCATCGACAATATCTTCAAAATTATGTCCGTCTATCACAATGACATGCCAATTAAAACTCTCAAATTTATCGGCCAGTGGTTCCAGCGGCATAATGTCTTCAGTATAGCCATCAATCTGAATATTATTTCGATCAATAACTGCAATTAGATTATGTAATTTATATTTAGCCCCAAGCATAACCGCCTCCCAAGTATTACCCTCTTCTAACTCGCCATCACTTAACAAAGCGTAAATATAACGACTAGTATTAGGCCCAAAATCCATCTGGTCAGACAAAGCCATACCAACCGCTTGAGACAAGCCCGCCCCTAAAGGACCAGAGCTCGTTTCTAAACTGGGTAAATATTCACGATGAGGATGCCCTTGTAGCCTAGTGCCAAACTTACGGAGAGTCGAGAGTTCAGCCACGGGAAAATAGCCCGCATGAGCCATTGTCGCATAAAGTACTGGGCAAATATGACCATTTGATAATACTACTCGATCTCGATCGACCCAGTCTGGTTTTTGCGGATCATGTTTTAAAATATGAAAATATAAAGTAGTAAAAATATCAGTCATGCCAAGTGGCCCCGCGGTATGGCCAGAGCCCGCAGTGACTAAAGACTCAATAATAGAAGTCCGAATATTATTGGCCTTCAGGGCTAAAAATTCTTTTTTGTCATCAGTCAAAATAGACATAAGAAAATTATATTTTTTTAAATTGTTCAAAAGTATCGACCGGGTCTACACTATTCCACAGTGCTGAACCCACCACTACACTACTAGCACCAGCAGCTAGAACTTCTGAAGCTATTTCTAAATTAACACCCCCATCAACTTGAATCACCCCTTCCGGCCACATCTCTCTTAAATTTAGAAATAGCTTCA
>Ga0208245_1000631_pt1 | contig 27234 bp, 20 predicted proteins | sample RifOxyC1_FD_184035 | JGI IMG/M metagenome (GOLD analysis project Ga0208245, IMG submission 184035) | Soil microbial communities from Rifle, Colorado - Rifle Oxygen_injection C1 (SPAdes) | ecosystem: Environmental > Terrestrial > Deep subsurface > Rock core/Sediment | place: Rifle, Colorado... | reverse complement strand
CGCCCCGTTTCGCCTACGCTGAACGGCGGGAAGTTGTAATGCAGCAGGAACTTGCGCATCGAGTTCTGGAACATCGTATCAACGATCTGCTCGTCTTCAGAGGTGCCGAGAGTGACCGTCGCGAGTACCTGGGTTTCCCCACGTGTAAAGAGAGCGCTTCCGTGTGTCCGGGGCAGGATTCCGGCTTCCACGGAAATCGGACGAACAGTTTTTGTGTCGCGGCCGTCGATCCGGATCTTCTCGGTCAGGATCATTTCCCTCATGAGATTGTATTGCAGCAGTTCGAAAGCTGATTTGATATCGGATTCGAGTTTCTTTGCCGCTTCAGGATCACTCTTGGCGAGATCAGCGGGCAGCAAGGCTTCAAGCGTCGACTTTTTCGATTTGTCGACGAGTTCGTATCGTGTGTGCTTGTCCTTCGTCTTAAGCGCTGTTTGAAGGGCTGACTTCGCGAGCTTTTCGACCTGCGTTTTGGTGCTCGCTTCCACGACACTTGGCGTGAATTCGCGTTTCGGCTTACCACAAAGGTTTCTGAGTTCGTCGACGATCTTGACGACGTTCTTGATTTCATTATGTCCTCGGATAATCGCTTCGAGGACTTCTTCTTCGGGAACTTCCCGTGCGCCGCCCTCGACCATCATGATCGCATTGCTGGTGCCGGCGATCAGGATTTCCATATCAGTTTCGCCGCTATCGATCTGTTTCCAGGTCGGGTTCACGACGTACTGGCCATTGATTCGCCCCATTCTGCAGGCAGCTGTCGGTCCGCTGAACGGAATATCCGAAATGTGAAGTGCGGCGGAGGCTCCGACCGCAGCCGCGACATCGACGTCCGCGTCGAGATCAACCGAAAGCACGGTCGCGACGACCTGGGTGTCGAAAAAGTAGCCTTCCGGGAACAAAGGCCGGATTGGCCGGTCAATCATGCGGGCAGAAAGGGTGGCTTCTTGAGTCGGGCGCCCTTCTCGTTTGTGAAAACTGCCCGGGATTTTTCCGGCAGCATAGAATTTTTCTGAAAACTCGACGGTAAGAGGGAAAAAATCAGCGCCTACACGCGGCGTTTGGGAAGAACATGCTGTAACAAGAACTCGGGTGTCTCCGTAGCTGACCAGCACGGAACCGTCGGCTTGTTTGGCGAGTTTGCCTGTTTCGATACTGAGCGTTTTGCCGCCCATCTCGCAAGATACACGATGAATCATAAGACCCTCCTCGGGCTGTGATCAAAATAAGATTGAAAATAAACGGACTCGAAACAACAGGGGCTTACTTCCTGAGTTCGAGTGACTGAATGAGCTGTGTGTAGCGATTCGGATCGTTCTTCTTCAGATACGTCAGAAGACGACGACGCTGACCCACCATTTTCAACAAGCCACGACGAGAGTGGTGGTCTTTTGGAAAAGAGGTGAAGTGACCGTTGAGTTCATTGATCCGATTTGTAAGGAGGGCGACTTGCACTTCGGGAAGTCCCGTGTTGGTGCTGTTGTGAGCGTATTTTTTTACGATTTCCAATTTCTTTGCTTTGATTGCGGTTTTGCCTGCCATGTTCTTTCTCTTTGATACTGACTTGAAGGATCTCAAGTGATTATATGTATTTATATTTCGGTCAGGAACTAGCATGATGCCTGGGCCGCTGTAAAGGAAGTTTTTTCGGCTGCTACAGGGTTTGTTTTAGAAATTCGCGGAGCTTATCGATGACCCGAACTTCGATCTGACGGGCTCGCTCGCGGGTGAGGCCATATTTGTTTGCAACCTCCTGTAATGTCTTAGGTTCTTCAGACAAGAGTCGCTCTTTTAAAATTGAAAGTTCCTTCTCGTTCAGGAGTGTTTGAAATTCAGGAAGTTTGGAGCGAAGCATCGCCAGGAGCTGTTCTCGTTCCAGAATCCCATCAGCCGACTCTTGGCTGTCGGCGAGGAGTTCGAGATGTGAATGGCTGCCGCCTTCTGAGTCGATCGGAGTGTCCAAAGACATCTCGGTTCCTCGCCCGGAGAGGCGCTGCTCCATCTCGATCACGTCTTTTTCGCGGACGTTCAATTTTTCGGCGAGAAGCTTCGGACCACTCAGGAGGCCTTGTGCTTCGAGCCGCTCTTTTTCTCTCATTAGGTGATAAAATAGCTTTTTCTGTGCTTGAGTCGTCCCGATTTTCACCAGGCGAAAATTATCCAGCAGGTACTTGAGAATGTACGACCGAATCCACCATGAGGCGTAGTAGCCGAGCCGCGCACCCTTGGTGGGGTCGAACTTTGAGACAGCTTTCATCAGTCCGATGTTTCCTTCTTGGATGAGATCCAGCAGGTTCGAGTAGTACGTCCGGTATTCGAGTGCGATTTTGACGACAAGCCTGAGATTAGCCGAAACGAGAATGCGAGCGGCCTGCATATCGCCTTCACTTCTTAATTTCATCGCCAGCCGGAATTCCTCTTCGGGATCCAGCAGAGCATAGCGGCGGATTTCCTCAAGATAACGCCGCACTGGGTCGTGCACGGAGCTGGATACAAGCTCCCGTTCCACGACAATTTCGGTCGACGGTAGCGTTGAAGCGCTCTCGGCGATTTCGGTTTCCGATGGTTCTACATCGTCATGCAGTTCGGGAGGAGTATCGGTTTCTTCATCATCTTCCGGCCCCCGTTCGAGCTCCGGCTCTGGGTGACTCGGGTCCAGTCGCTCGGCTGGGAGTACTTCGGGGTCATGTAGAGCCGCGGGCGACGAATCTTTGACGCGTTTCTTGCCCCGAGTGGTTCGCCTTTGCGAGGGGCCGCGCTTTTCAGTTGAACTCGGTTTGTGCTTCATCGAATTTCGTCACCTATGATTAAAACTATCCGGTCCGTATTAAATTTTCTATAATAGATGAACGATGGACTCAAGTGACACCGATTTTTCAATCAGCGGGATTGGAGTCGCAATGGGTGAAACCCGCGAGATTTATCTGAAAGTCTCCGAGTCCTATCTCGCGTCTTCCATTCAGATACCGGTGACAGTGATTCGCGGTCGAGCCCCGGGACCCACGGCTTTCGTTTTGGCGGCGATTCACGGCGATGAGATCAACGGGGCTGATATCGTGCGGCGGCTTATGTTCGACATCGATCACGAAAAACTGTCGGGCACCCTGATCGCGATTCCTGTCGTGAATATTCCCGGTTTTCTGGCGCAGTCACGGTATCTTCCGTATCATCGGGATCTGAACCGTTTTTTCCCGGGCAAGCGTAAGGGCAATAATGCCGAGCGGATTGCCGCACGCCTTTTCAACGAAATCATTTTGAAAAGCGACTTTGGAATCGACTTGCACACCGCCGCCGACGGAAGAGTCAATCTCCCGCATATTCGCGGCGACATGACCCATCCCCGCGTTCGGCATATTGCGCGCGCCTTCGGGGCAGCAGTTCTCGTCAATCAGGCAGGTATGCCTGGCTCACTGCGGCGGGAAGCTACCGAAGCGGGTGTGCCGACAATTCTCTTCGAGGCCGGCGAAACAAGGCGATTCTCGAACCGGATCTCGGCCGCCGGGCTTCGTGGCGTGTTGAACGTGCTTTCGGAATTCGGGATGTGGCCCGCTCACGAGCAGGAGCGGCCGCCTTTTCAGGTGATTGTCAAAGCGAGTGAGTGGATTCGCGCGGAAAAGGGCGGAATTTTGGACCTGAACGTCCGGCCCGGCGATCTGATTTACAAAGGCGACGTGATCGGGGCGATTCTTAACCCGTTTGGAAAAACCGTGACTCAGCTTAGAGCACCGACGACCGGCATTGTGATCGGGGTTACGACCGCGCCCTTGACGGTTCCCGGTACCGGGGTAATTCATGTCGCCCGTTTGAAAAAGACGCTTCCACTCGTCGAGCGTTCGTTGAAGAAGAGTGGAAAAAGAGCGAGGAGGCGTTTATGAGGCGACGCTCCCCGTTCTCTCTGCGGCTGTGGCTCTTTTTCGTGCCCGCTTTGTGTTCCTGTTCCACGATGACGACCCCCGTACTGAGGCATGAAACCGGAGAAGCGCTCGGCGCGAAACGGATCAAAGTCGCGGCAAAATACGAGAGCAGCCGTATTTACACCTTTGTGCCTTCTGGCTCGCCGGTGAACGGAATTCCCCAAGAAGGACAGATTTTTCAAGGCAGTCTTTTTGGATTACAGGGAACCGTCGGGGTCATGCAGAGGATTGATTTTCAGCTCGGCTGGTTTCTGTCTTACCACGGAGCTGGATGGCGCGTTGGAGGCAAGTATCAGATTCTTCGCAAGAACCGGCTGGCCGTCGCCGGGATGCTCGGATACGGCGCTTACTCGAGCTCAGGAACGGTTTCCTACTTTACGGCGATGCAGCCGCTGGAAATAGATCAGACTCTTTCGGCGAATACCGTGGATCTTTCAATCCCGGTCAGTTACCGCCTGACCTCGGGTGTGGCAGCCTACAGCGGGTTGATGTTGTTCCGTTCAGGTATTACAGGGACAGCGGGAGGAGTTTCGGTTTCCGGCCTTACCTTTGACCTGGGATCTAATCTGGGGTTTCGTTTGAATATGGATCAGTATGAAGCCGACATCGAAGCGGCGTTCCTTCGGATTTACGACCCGTTCGTCGATGGTTATCGGATCGTCCCTTATGTCGGAGTCTCGGTCGGGATTATCTTCTGATCCTCGTAGCTATGAAAGGTTTGGCCAGAAATGCGATCGAAGCCCAGTTTTCAGAAAACCGTATTCGGGAACAACTTAACCCTCGTCACCGAACGGCATCGGTTTCAAAGTTTGTCGATCGGAATCTGGGTCAGAACCGGAACCCGATTCGAACGGCCCCGAGAGGCGGGGTTGTCGCATTTTCTTGAACACATGCTGTTCAAAGGAACTGAAAGCCGTTCCGCTTTGGACATCGCCCGTGAGGTTGATCAGGTCGGTGGTGATTTCAATGCATTTACCGCGCGTGAGTATACCTGCTTCCATCTGCTGCTTTTGAACCGTGATCTTGAACTGGGGCTCGACATTTTGAGTGATGTTCTTCTCAATTCGACGTTCGACTCCGACGAGCTCGAACGGGAACGCAAAGTTATCCTCCAGGAAATCAAGATGGGTGAAGAATCTCCAGAGGAGATGGTGCACGACCTCTTTTTTGAGCTGGTCTATGGTCGTCATGGGCTTGGGCGCCCGATACTCGGAACCGAGGCCAGCGTTCGCCGGATGCGCCGGGCGGATGTCCTTCGATTTTTCAGAAAACACTATTGCCCTGAAAGGATGATCGTGTCGGTGGCCGGTGACGTTTCCCATAATGCAGTAAAACGTCGGCTGCGGTCACTGATCAAGACGAGCTGGCCGGGACGTCCGGGGCATCGTCAATCACGCGGGGAACTCGGCTTCGAGCCGGCGCCGCGTTCTCTCAAGGAAGGCCGATGGTGGGTTGAACGGCCGATGGAACAGGTGCACATGGTATGGGGTATCGAGGGACCTACCTATGTTTCGCGTGACCGCTTCGCCGCGTTTCTGCTGAATGTGTATTTGGGCGGAGGGATGAGTTCGTCATTATTCCAGGAAATCAGGGAGAAAAAGGGGCTCGCTTACACGGTTTATTCCAGTTTGTCGCCGTTCATGGATTCAGGCGTATTTTCGATTTATGCCGCAACCGGTCCCAACCAGGTTCCCGTGTGTCTTCGCCTGATCGAGGAATGTGTTGAGCGGATGAAGAGAAATCTCCTTTCCGACGAGGAACTCAGGACCGTGAAGGATAATATCAAGGGCACCATTCTTCTTTCGTCCGACAGCGTTGAATCGAGGATGTCGAGTATCGCGATGAATGAAATCTTCTTCGGCAAATACATGGGTGTGGACGAAGTCTGTGCCCAAATCGATGCGGTTACGACCGATGATGTCCGCCGTCTCGCGCGCAAGCTTCTGCGCGGAGAGCGGCGCAGTCTCCTTTTCGTGGGGCCTAAACCGACCCGTCAGATGCTCTCGAAGCTTCACGCTTCGCGGCTGAATCGATAGCGGGGGCGTTTGTCGAGGAATTTGGCCTCGGGTTTTATCCGGTTTGTTTTTTGCGCCAGATCAGGTAACCGACGGCCGCACCACCGATCAAAATCGGGAGTAGCGGAAGTGACTTCTTGCGGGCCGGTTTTTGGTCAGCCCCGCCCTGGATTTGTGAATTCGGGAAGACCGTGGTTTCCGACATCGTGATGGGCACTTTGGTGGCGTCAAACAGGTTCGAGTTCTGTGGATTGGCGTTCAGGCCCATACCGGGCTTTCTGAATACCTTGAGCGTTTTGACCATATTATCGAAGTCCTCAAGGTACTGCTGGTATTTGCTCTTGTTGATGGAATACGTGACAAGAACGCCGATATCGCTTTTCACGGTCGCCAGATATCGCGTGTAGAAGCCGGGGATTTCGGATTCCAAGTGCAGTGAATCGACCCAAGCATGATTATTGATGTTCACGTTCTTTGCGTACTTCATAACTGACTTAACCGGTCTGCCCGTGACGCTTGTGTAGCTTTTATCGGCTTTCAGGTAGGCGAGGTATTGATCCAGGCTGTCCTGATCGCCTTTCAATTTGGCTGCAAGCACGATAATCGCGTCCCGTTTCTTCGCCTCATTGCTGCTCTGGCATACCCATTCCGCTCCTTCGAGATTGCATTGCCACTGGGGCGGAAGTTCAAATTCAGTGAACTGGTTCGCGAACTTTACGGCATAGCTTGGAGTCGGAAGAAACACGCTGACCCCGATTGCCATTCCCCAAAGCCAGCTCATCTGTTTTTTCATCTTCTACTCTCCTCGCTTTATTGAACGGGCTGTCTGGCGACGAATCCTTCTTCTATCCAGACCTCTCTGAAGTACTCCGTTATCGTCAGAACCGCTTCCTCAGGTTTTACGCTCGAAACGCGACCACGGGCTATGGCTTCTTCGGGAGAACTGCGACTGGAACTTTGTCCACCGGGTTCGCCACCGGCTGTGCCGCCTTGCTTTAAGCTAAAGATATCAAAAATCTGACCGACTGCCAGCCCGTCGTTGGAACCTTTGTTGATCTTGACCAGGTTCAGACGGTCATTCGCGCGCAGAACCCGCGCCTCGGGAACCGAACTGTGATAATATACAAGGCCCTGATTGGAATGCCCGTATTCCATCGGCGTCATCTTGACGGGATTCTCCGGATGCTTGCTCGCTGTTTTCTTCCCGAGTTGGAGCTGAAATCCGAGACCGAACAGGAATCCTTGTGGTGCATTCTGTCCTGAAATGCTTTTCGCCCCCATGAACGTGAGTCTCGCGCGTCCTGATACGTGATAACCGACTTGGCCGCGAATGCTCGCAAGAGAAGGGTTCACCGCATTCGTTACATAGCTGCCCGCCGTACCAAGACTGGCAGCCGGGCTTCCGATTCCCGGGTCCGTCTGAAGTGAGTAGACGCCCATGAGGCCTGCGGAGCCGAGAAAGCGGTCGCCATTAAAACGAACGTCCATTGTCCAAGGAATTGCCGATGAAAAGTTGTTCGTACGGCTGGTAAACCCGGCTCCGGATCTGAGTTCGACCGGGTAACGCGCTTCGGAAGAAAGAGGCAGGCGTAAAAAGCCCCCAGCCGTTATGTCCGTGGAACCGTCCCCCACGTATGGAGACAAATTCAGGGTTGATAGTGAATTGTTATAGGCCGGTATCGCGACTTCGAGTTGGAGGTCGAGGGAAATTTTCTTGTCGATCAAACGATAGTTGGCGCCCACCGTCTGATCTGTAAATCCGAAGGAGCTGCCAGCCAGGAGTTCGTGATCGACCTGAACCCGTGCCCAGCTGACGGTCCCGTAAAGCGTGAACTTCTGGGATAGTCCGGCACCGACGTGAAGATCAGCACTCTGTCGAGAGTAGTTCCGGAATCCCGGCGGCAACGAGGTGCTTCCGTACGCGTCATAGTTCTGATTGGTTGAATAGTTCGTAAACTGAGCCTCAAGGCCCAGGATTCTTTCGGGTTGGTGCCGACTCTGCCATTCGCGACGGTAGAACTCCGCGCCACTGGTTCGTGGAATGGCGAGAAGCAGCAGGAAGGCGAACGGAAGTTTCAGGTTTTGCCGCTGATTCGGGGAGAGTCGCTGCATTCCTTTAAAGATTGCCACAGCTTGTAAGGTGCGCCCAGTATTTTTTAGTTTTCGTGCTTGCGGGTCAAATGCTAGCGTTACGCTATGACGATTTACGATGATTCTCTGGAATTTCATTCTCGCGGACGAAAAGGCAAAATCGAAGTGGTCCCTTCGAAACCCGTTTCAACGCAACAGGATCTTTCTCTTGCTTATTCGCCGGGAGTGGCGGGCCCTTGCCGGGAAATACACGCTAAACCTGACCAGGTTTACGAGTATACGGCGAAGGGGAATCTCGTAGCCGTTGTCTCAAACGGAACGGCCGTCCTTGGGTTGGGCGATATCGGCGCCCTTGCCGGAAAGCCTGTCATGGAAGGCAAGGGGATCCTGTTTAAGAAGTTCGCTGACATCGATGTTTTTGATATTGAGCTGGACGCGAAGAACCCGGACGACATTATTCGAGCTTGCGAAATGCTGGAACCGACTTTCGGCGGGATCAACCTCGAGGATATTAAGGCTCCAGAATGTTTCTATATCGAAGAAAAACTCAAGAGTAAGTTGAATATTCCCGTTTTTCACGATGACCAGCACGGAACGGCGGTGATCAGCGGAGCGGCTTTTCTGAACGCGCTTGAGGTCGTGGGTAAGGACATTTCGAAGGTGCGGGTCGTGTTCTGTGGAGGGGGCGCTGCGGCTATCGCCTGCGCCAATCTTTACGTGAATCTCGGGGTCAGACTCGAAAACATCCTCATGGCCGATTCCAAGGGCGTGATTTACAAAGGCCGAAAAGAAGGGATGAACCCGTACAAGGAAAAGTTCGCGGCCGAGACGGACAAGCGAACGATCGCTGAAGCGCTGGATGGCGCCGATGCCTTCGTAGGAGTTTCGGTCAAAAACGGCATTTCACCCGAGATGCTGAAGAAGATGAACAAAGACCCAATCGTCTTCGCGATGGCGAACCCGGATCCCGAGGTGTTGCCGGAGGACGCTTACCGCGTAAGGCCGGATGTCATCATGGCGACCGGCCGTTCGGACTATCCGAATCAGGTCAATAACGTCCTCGGTTTTCCTTTTATCTTCAGAGGTGCCCTCGATACTCGCGCCAAGGCGATTAATGAAGAAATGAAAATGGCCGCGGTGCGTGCGCTTGCGCAGCTCGCGAAGGCAGGCGTGCCGGATGCGGTTTCGCGTGCTTACGGCGGGCAGCAATTCAAATTTGGAAGAGAGTATCTCATTCCGAAACCTTTCGACCAACGTGTGTTGCTTTGGGTCGCACCCGCCGTAGCTGAAGCCGCCATGAAATCAGGGGTGGCGCGTTGCACACTCGACCTTTCACATTATCGTGAGCGGCTTGAAGGATTGCTCGGAGCAACCTATGCCGTTATGCGCGGAATAAAGAAGCGCGTCAGTACCGGCCACGAGGAGGGCCGTCGCGTCACGATCGTGCTTCCGGAAGGGGAGCATCCGAAGATCCTCCGCGCGGCCCAGACGATTCGCGACGAAGCCATTGCTGAGCCAATCCTTCTCGGTAACGCGGAAAAAATCGAGCGGAAGATCAGAGAACTCGGAGTTGAGGACGGCCTGAATGGTGTTCGGATTGTTGATCCCAGCGGTTCTGAGAAGCTTGATCTTTACGCACGTCACTTTTTCGAAAAACGGCAACGCAAAGGCGCGACACTGGGTCTGGCCCGCCGGATCGTCGAGCAGAATAATTATTTCGGCGCCATGATGGTCGAAATGGGAGATGCCGACGGCCTGCTGAACGGAATCGCGCAAAGCTATCCCGAAACGATCCGTCCGGCCATTCATTGTATCGGAGTGAAACCCGGATTCCAGCTTGCCGGAATTTACATGATGGTCTTCAAGCGCCGGATACTCTGGTTCGCGGATACCACGGTGAATATCGAGCCCACAGCCGAGGATCTCGCGCAGATTGCAGCTCAGACAGCGGATTTCGTGAAGGGGTTCACGATCGAGGAGCCGCGGGTGGCGATGCTGTCATTTTCCAATTTCGGTTCGAACAACCATCCGTTCGCGCAAAAGATGGCAAAGGCGACTGAGCTTGTTCGGGCCCGAATGCCTCAGCTGATCGTGGACGGAGAAATGCAGGCGGATACGGCCGTTGTTCCTGATATCTCGAAGTCGAGCTTCCCGTTCAACCGGGTCCCCGGGGATGCCAACATCCTTATTTTCCCGGATCTCCAGTCCGGAAACGTCAGTTACAAACTTTTGGCCCGCATGGGGGCGGCCGAGGCGGTCGGACCGATTCTGATCGGGATGAAGAAGCCCGTATCTGTGCTGCAACAGAATTCTGATGTGAATGACGTGGTAAATATGGCGGCCATTACGGCCATGGAAGTTCATCTGAGCAGGAATCAAAACAAGGAGGGGTAGTATGTCCGGACGAAGTCGTGAAAAGGAAGTGATCCTGACCTCGTTAGCACCGCAGCCGATCGGGCCGTATAGCCAGGCGATCAAGGCAAACGGGTTTGTTTTTTGTTCGGGGCAGATAGGACTTGATCCCCGGACCGGGCAGGTGGCCGGTCCAGATGTCGAGACTCAGGCAAGGCGGGCTATGGAGAATCTGAAAGCTGTCCTGGAGGAGGCCGGGGTTGGTTTTGATTCGGTTGTGAAGACCACCATTTTTCTCAAATCCATGAGTGATTTTCCGCGTGTTAATGAAATCTACGGATCATACTTCGGGGACTCCGCGCCAGCGCGTTCTACAGTGGAAGTTGCACGACTTCCCAAGGATCTTCTCTTTGAAGTGGAAGCGATCGCGATCGAATAATCTGGCTTAGGCCGATTTCGTTTCAGCTTTATAGGTGCGCTTGAGCGGGCGGACGACAAGTCCCGCGCGGATACAACGGGTGCAGACGCGAACAGTCTGGGTAGTTCCCCGAACAACCGCTTTCATCCGCCTCAGGTTGGGGAGCCAACGCGTTTTTGTCTTGATGTTCGAGTGAGAAACCTTGTGTCCGGTTGTGGGACCTTTTCCGCAATAATCACAAACACGTGCCATGGCTCTATCCAATTCCTTTCGGTGAAGGGACCCTACCCTAGTGGAATCCCTTGTTTTTTGCAAGAGTGAAAAGCGGCTAAAGCCCGGACGGCCAAATTTCCGCAAATCGAAGTTAACTTAGAACTTTGTTTCTGGCGCCCTCCTGTGCGAAAAAAGAGGCGTGAATCCATCTGACTCGAACGAACTCGGCACTTCACCCCTGGGTACAGTACGACGCGCGGCCGCGGTTCTCGCGATGCTACTGGTCGGAATGATCTTAGGGGTCCTGACCTTAGCCTTCTTTATGGCCGGGGATCTTTATGAATATCAGGATACTGTCGATGGGGTCCATCTGCCTTCCGTCGATGCGATCGTGTGCCTTGCGGGGGGGCGCGGCCGGATCGCCGCCGCCGGGGACATCTGGTATCGTTATCGAGAATCACGGAATCATCTCCCTGAACTTTATCTTTCCGGCCTCGGTCCGCAATCGACCTGGAATCTTCTCGGCCGTCAATTTCGCAGCGGGGTGCGGGACGTGATTCGTCCTGAAAACGTCATTATTGAAAAAGAAAGTTTCAACACAGTCGCGAACGCGCGTTGGCTGGCGCGGTACGCCGTGGAGCATAACTGGAGCCGGATTCTTTTGATGACATCGCCTTATCACATGAAGCGGGCGCGGTATATTTTCGAGCGCGTCGCTTCAGGTATGGGAAAACGTCTGGCCATAGAAACTCTATCCGTTTATCAGGAGCCGTTCGAGCCAGGGGAGTGGCGTACAAATTTACACGGAATCAAAGTCACGGTCATCGAGTACGTGAAATGGGTTTATTACCGTTATTTCTGGAAACCTGAAACAGGCATGTAAGTTGCCACAGCTCCGGATATGGAGCCCCTTGTTCTACAGCTAGCCAGGTTTGTCACGGCGGCTGAATTTGAGGACCTATCCCCGGAGGCCGTGGAGCAGCTCAAAATCAGGATTTTGGACGCGCTCGGTTGTGCCATCGGTGCCGTTGAAGGGGACCCCGTAAAAATCGTGCGAAAGCACGTGAAGGATCTCGGTGGCCGGCCGGTGTGTTCATTGATCGGAGGAGGACGGACATCTCCAGAGCACGCGGCCTTTTATAACAGCGCTTTGGTGCGGTACCTGGATTTTAACGACAGCTATCTCGCCAAGGGCGAGACTTGTCATCCCAGCGATAATCTGGGGGCGATTTTAGCGGCTTCTGAGTATAGGGGCGGAACAGGAAGCGACCTGATTCTTGCTCTCGCCATAGCCTATCAGGTTCAGTGCCGGTTAAGCGACGAGGCTCCGGTTCGCGCCAAGGGCTTTGACCATACCACCCAGGGCTCGTATGCCGCCGCCGCTGGCGTGGCGAAGGCGCTTGAGCTCGACATTGAACAGACCGCTCACGCAATTGCAATCGCGGGAACGGCATACAATGCCTTGCGGGTCACTCGAACGGGAGAACTCTCGCATTGGAAGGGACTCGCGTATCCAAATACCGCTTTCGGGGTCATTCACGGCGCGTTCCTCGCGATGGAGGGCATTACCGGCCCCCTCGAGGTTTTTGAGGGAAACAAGGGCTTCATGGATTCCATCGCCGGTCCTTTCGAAATCGACTGGGATTCGGAAAACCTCGAGCGCGTCACCCGGACGATCATCAAACGCTATAATGCCGAAATTCATTCTCAGTCGGTTCTTGAAGGGATTTTCGAATTGAAGGATCGCGAGAAGTTCTTGCCTTACGAAATCGAGCGGATCGAGATCGATATATTCGATGTCGCCTATCACATCATCGGTGGCGGTGAAGAGGGCCCGAAAACCACGATTCGCACGAAAGAAGAGGCCGATCACAGTCTGCAGTACCTTGTCAGCGTCGGGTTGCTCGACGGCGAGGTTACGCCCGCGCAGTTTCAACCGGAGCGGATCGTGGCGGATGATGTACAGACTCTTCTCACTAAAGTCATTGTAAGGCCCTCTTCTGCCTACAGCCGGCGGTTCCCTGAGGAGCTTCCGGCGATGATCGCGGTTCATCTCAGGGGTGGCGAGGTTCTGCGAATCGAAAAGACTGATTATGAGGGATTCTTCACGCGTCCGATGTCGTGGGAATCCGTGGAACGCAAATTCAACCGTTTGGCCAGTCCGTTTTTGAGCGAGAGATTGCGACGAGAGTGGATGCAGGTCATCCGCGACCTCGAGATTGTCGATCTCTCGGACCTGACGGAACTTTTCAGAAGAGTCCATCTCGTCAAACTGCGCGCAGCATAGGAGCAAAACATGGAGCGACAAAGAGCTTTTCCGTTTATCCGAATGAATGAGCCGGAACCGAAACCACGTTCGCGCGGAATTACCGAAATCCGCGGCCCTTACTACTCTGTCATGGGTCCGAACTATCTGAAGGATGTGCTCGGGACGATGGATCGTTACATCGACTCCCTGAAGTTCGCGGGCGGTTCTTTTTCACTTATGCCCCGAAGTGAAATCCGGAATCTCATAGAACTCTGTCACGAACATAACGTGCTCGTTTCGACGGGGGGCTTCGTCGAGTATGTGCTCACCCAAGGCCCCGATGCCGTACGGGCCTACGTCGATGAATGCAAGTCGTTGGGGTTCGATATCGTCGAGCTTTCTGCGGGGTTCATTACGATTCCGACCGATGACTGGCTACGCCTTATCGAACTGGTGCGAAAGGCCGGTCTCAAGCCCAAACCGGAAGTGGGAATTCAATTCGGAGCGGGGGGGGCCAGCCGGGAAGAGGAGCTGAAAGTCGAGGGGACCTCTGATCCCGGCTGGGCGATTGCACGTGCGAAAAGGTTTTTGGATGCCGGCGCGTACATGATCATGATCGAGTCGGAAGGCATCACTGAGAACGTAAGTTCCTGGCGGGTCGACGTTCCTGGAAAGTTTGTCGACAATCTGGGTCTTGAGAACCTGATGTTTGAGGCGGCAGATCCGGACGTATTCAGCTGGTACATCAAAAATTACGGGCCTGACGTTAACCTATTCGTGGACCACAGTCAGATTGTTCAACTGCAATGTTTGCGTGCAGGGATCTGGGGCGTCCAGAGCCTTTGGGGTCGCGTCATTACCTATCGTGACAAAGAAGCGGTATCGAGTACGCGGATTGCAAGTTAGCCGTTCGTCGACGCCCAGGGTGGCGGACGAAATATCAGGGAGAATAACCTATGGACGCGTTGCAGCTTTTGAGGACCGATCACGAAAAAATCCGGGCGCTCTTCAATGACATCCGGCACGCGGACAGCAAAGAGTTGAAACGCGAAATTTTCGATAGGATCAAAGACGATCTCGATCTTCACGCGCATATCGAAGAAACGGTCTTCTACCCAGCTTTCGCGGATCGTGACGAGTTCGAGGAAATCATCGATGAGTCCTATGATGAACATCAGGAAATGACGGACCTGCTCGAGGAAATTGACGAAACGGACATTGATGACGAAACGCTGTTCGATGATGACATCGAGGAGCTTGCGGAAAATTTCGAATACCACGTGAGCAAAGAGGAAGCGGAGTTCTTTCCGATCGTCGGTCGCGCGCTGACGAAATCGCAGTTGGAGGATCTGGGGAGATTGCTGGACGAAGCCAGACAGAAGCTCGCGGCGGCCTAGGCGGCCCGTTTTCCTGAATCACTGGCTTCGAGAGATTTCAGTTGAATGAATTGCGCCAAGTCCGAAGAACGCAGGAGGCCGATCAGGCGATTGCCGTCCGTCATCGGAAGGACGCCCAATGGCGCGGTCGCGAGATCCGGAATCACGTCTTTCAGAAGTTCCGTGAGCTCGACCGATCGATTCGCCGTGATCTGAACATCTCTGACGTAGGTCCTGTCTCGTGAGTCTTTTGGAATCATTTTGATGCTATCTAGGAAAATCAAGGCCGGCGAACCGCTCGCGGTTGAAACCGGAAGTACGGGCGACTTCACGCGCATCATTTCGCTGGCCGCTTCGTCGATGGATTGGGACTCGTGCATTGGCGTGAGTCGGACGCCGAGGTCTCCGACGCGGATGTTTCCAAGTAAACCACGGCTGATCAGCATCGAGAGCTCCGCTTGAGCGGCGCTATATATGAAAAACGCGATCAGGATAAGCAGGAAATTGAAAGTAAATGCGCCAAAGAGTCCGAGGACCCACGCGAAGACCCGACTGACATTCACCGCAGTCCGGGTCGCGCGCAGGGTGCCGACGCGTGTCGCCAGCACCGACCGGAGTGCGCGTCCTCCATCGAGCGGAAAAGCCGGAAGAAGATTGAAAACGGCCAAGGCAAGATTAGTATAACCGAGCCAGTGTCCGAAAAGTATGAGGTCAGGTGTTTCGGCCGAGCGATTGAGTAAGTACATGAGGGCGGCTATGCCGAGACTCACGACGGGGCCGATAATGGCGAGCTTGAATTCCGAATATCGGCTTTCCGGAATACGACTCATCTCGGATACGCCCCCGAGCATCATCAGCGTGATCCCTTTGACTTGAATTCCAAGCGATTGGGCGGTTAACGCGTGGCCGAATTCGTGGAGCGCGACCGACACGAGGATGGCCAGCGAAAACAGGATTCCCCAGGACAGTCGCCCCAGGGTCAGCTCGTATGGATCCACACCGGCGGATTGCGCCGCGAGCGGAAGCTGAAGGACGGCGATAAAGGTCGTATACGCCAGAAGAATGAGCAAACTGATGTGGATTTTGAGATCGATTCCCCTGATTCTGATAACTTTCCAGCTGGCTGTTCCGAACATTTTCGATCCTCTTGGTGTTTACCAATCTGACTGCAAGACCGGAACCCCGCTATCAATGCGCGCTTGCCATGCTTCTGGGGAGATGGCATTCTGCGTCCGTGAACTTTGAAGCCTGGTTTCAGTCAAATCACCCGTCCGGACTGCCTGAAGCATCTATTCCGAACCAAAGCATCGAGGCAGTCCTGCGGCTCGCCGCCGAGGGGGCGACCGTCCCATTCATCGCCCGTTATCGAAAAGAACAAACGGGCAATCTTGACGAGGTGGCCGTACAGTCGATTCTGGAAGCGAAAGAACGTTGGGACCTCGTCTTGAAACGCCAGGAATTCATCTTGGGCGAGATCGATCACCAAAAAAAACTTACCCCTGAATTGAAAGAGAAGATCCAATCGGCCTTCTCGATGAGTGAACTCGATGATCTCTATCTGCCTTATAAGCAGAAGCGGAAAACCAAAGCGGCGCTGGCTAAAGAAGCCGGGTTGGATCAGCTCGCGGACTGGATTTGGAACTGCGGGCATGGTCTTGAGAATCCTCAGCCCGGACAAACGCTCGAGATCTGGGCGTTTACGTTTCGAAATGAGACGAAAGGATATCCCGATGCTGCTACTGTCATTGATGGCGCCCAGGACATTCTTGTTGAGCGCCTCTCTGAAATAAAGGAATTGCGGCAGTTCGTCCGAAGCACCGTTTTCGAGAAAGGATTTCTGCGAAGCAGCAAGGGTGAAAAGGCGAAGCCAAGCAGTAAATATGAAAATTATTTTTCATATCATGAGAGCATTTCGTCTTTGAGTGAACCCAAGAATTCGCATCGGTATCTGGCGGTCAGAAGAGGCTGGATGGAGGAGGAGCTGGTCCTTTCGATAGGAGGCGCACCGGAGGACGCGGCTTTCGACGAACAACTGTTGCGGCCCTTCGAGGCGGCTGCCTGTTCTGTTCAGGATTCGCCGGGAAGTGCTGTTCTTCTCAAATCCGCGCGCTTGGCTCTGAAAGCCCACGTACTGCCCAGTATTGAAAATGAAGTTCATAAATCATTGAAAGAAATCGCCGACCAGGTCGCAATTCAGGTTTTTGCCGAGAATCTTCGCAAGCTTTTGATAGCACCTCCGTTTGGCTCGAAAGCGGTGCTTGGCGTGGATCCCGGAATCAGAACAGGCTGCAAAGTCGCCGTTGTCGACGAATCGGGAAAATACATCGCGAGCACGGTTCTCCATCTCCAGACGGAATCAGAAAAAGAAAATGCAAAAAAGTTGCTCGTGGAAGCGGTTCGGACCGGCGGTATCAGCGCGGTCGCGGTAGGGAATGGAACGGCGGGCCGCGAGACGGAACTTTTTATTCGTAAGACATTGAAAGATGCCGGTCTCGAAATACCGGTCGTCATGGTGAGCGAGTCCGGGGCCAGCGTTTACAGCGCGAGCGAGGTTGCGCGCGAGGAGTTCCCGGATCTGGATCTCACGGTGAGGGGGGCGATTTCGATTGCGCGCAGGCTCCAGGATCCTCTTGCCGAACTGGTCAAGGTTGATCCGAAGAGCATCGGGGTCGGACAATATCAGCATGATGTATCGCCCCAGGCACTCAAGAGGAGTCTTGAGTTTGTCGTAGATTCCTGCGTCAACTCGGTCGGCGTGAACCTGAATACCGCATCCGAACATCTTTTGGCTCATGTGTCCGGCATCGGGCCTTCACTTGCGAGGGCCATCACGACGCGGCGTTCGATCAAGGGTCTCTTCCGGAATCGCACTGAGTTGCTCGAGATTCCCCGGTTCAGCGAAAAGGTCTTCGAACAAGCCGCCGGTTTCTTGCGGATTTCTGACGGTGATCAACCCCTCGACGGCACCGCCGTCCATCCGGAGCGCTATCCCTTGCTTGAGAAATTGGCGAATCGTCTCAACAAGAGCGTTCGCGACCTTATGGGACCAGGGGTTCAGCTCGTCAAAGCGGATAAGACGTTTGCCGAGGAACTCGGTAAATTCACGTTTCAGGACGTGGTGAGTGAATTGGAAAAACCGGGTCGCGATCCGCGTGACCAGTTCGTCCCGTTTCAATTCCGCGATGATATTCACGAAGTTTCGGACCTGAAGTCGGGAATGGTCTGTCCGGGAATCGTGACGAACGTCACGAATTTCGGCGCTTTTGTCGATATCGGCGTCCATCAAGACGGCCTCGTTCATATTTCACAGCTCAGCGATCGATTTATCAGGGATCCCCGCGAAGCCGTCAGTCCTGGTGACCACGTGCGTGTGCGAGTGCTCGAAGTCAATTTTGAAAAAAAGCAGATTTCGCTGACCATGAAAGGACAACAGGCCGAACAGCGCGCGCCCAGGCAGCAGCAGGAAAGGGGGCGCCCCGATCGCCGTGACGATCAGCAGCGTCCGATCAGGCACGGTTTGCGTTCGGAGGCGAAAGCTGGTCAGGAGCGTCAACAGGCTCCGGGCAGGCACGAGCCACAGGGCAAAGGCAAACAACCGTTGCCACGGAAACCATCGCGGCCGCCCAAGCCCGTGTTTACGAACAACCCGTTTTCCGCCCTCGCGGGTCTGAAGGTGCGAAATTCCAAACCCGACCCCAAGTCCGATCGTTGAGGTTGGATCGGGACGGGCCAGGTGCGGGAACGGCTGGAACTTCCAATTGACGCCGCTCTTCCCCGTATCGGGGAGGCGCTTGCCGTTTCTCGCAATATCGTCATTCACGCTTCTCCCGGTTCCGGAAAGACGACCCGAGTCCCGCCTTACCTTTTAGATGCCGGTTGGCGCCGGCCAGAACAGGAGATTCTCGTCCTTGAGCCGCGAAGACTCGCGGCCAAGTGGGCCGCTCGCCGGGTTGCCGAGGAACTTGGAGAATCCCTGGGCAAGACAGTGGGCTATCAATTTCGGTTTGAGAATGTCGGGAGTTCTTCCACCCGGCTTCGATTTCTGACCGAAGGAATGCTGATGCGCCGCTTATTGAGTGACCCTTTGTTGAAGGGTGTGGCCGCCGTGGTACTCGATGAGTTTCACGAACGTCACCTTCAGACGGATCTTGCAATCGGGTATCTCCGCTGGCTTCAGCAGGGCGAACGCAAGGATCTCAGACTCGTGGTCATGTCCGCGACCCTCGATCATGAAGCGGTCGCGGGTTATCTGGGGAACTGCCCGGTGACAAGGGTTGAAGCCAGGCGATTCCCCATCGAAGTCGAGTATCTCCAAGCGCCGGCGGCAAAGGCAATCGAGTTCATGGTCCGGGATTCCGTTCGCGAGGCGGTTTCGAACGGGGCGGAAGGCGACTTCCTGGTTTTTTTACCCGGAATGGCTGAAATCCGGAGATGCGAGGAACTCCTTCGATCTCTCGATTTTGGGCGCTTCATTGTTTTGCCGTTACATGGCGATCTCTCGAGAGAGGATCAGGATCGCGCCATGCAAAAGGGCCCGGACCGGAAAATCATTCTGGCGACCAACATCGCCGAAACATCTCTCACGATCGAGGGGGTAGGCGTCGTGATCGATAGCGGGCTGCATCGGCTTGCGAGCTATTCCTGGTGGTCCGGGCTGCCCTCCCTCAAGACGCGCGCGATCAGTCGGGCGTCGGCCGCGCAGCGAATGGGAAGGGCCGGACGGACCGGGCCGGGCCGATGCTACAGACTTTATACGAAAGGGGACTTTGAATCCCGCGCGCCCTTTGACCGGCCGGAGATACAACGAGCGGATATTTCCCAATCTTACCTCGAATTGAAGGCACTCGGGGTATCACGAGTGGACCTGTTCCCCTGGTACGAAGCTCCGCCTAAGGAGTTATTGAAAGGTACACGGGAGCTGCTTTTTCGGCTGGGAGCGCTGGAATCCCTCGACGAAGACGCAAAGCTGACCCGCCTCGGCCGCGAGATGACTCTGCTGCCCGCTCATCCACGTTTGGCCAGAATGCTGCTTGAAGCGCGGAGGAATGGTGCCGTTCACGACGCACTCAATCTTGCCTCTCTCATTCTTGAAGGTGAACTCGAATCCCTGGACGCCCTTGAGGCAGCGATGTCTTTCGAAAACCGCGTTCGAGCGGGGCGCGGCGGAGGGCGAATACTGAAGACCCGCAGGCATCTGATGAACAGTCTCGGTCCGGTGCCGGAGTCCAAGGGGCAGGATGACGGAACCGCCTCGGAGGCTCTCGCCCGAGCGGTGCTCGTCGGCTTTCCTGACCGCGTTGCCAGGAAAAGAGCGATTCCGAGCAATGCTTCCGTCAATCGTCAGGGTCGCGTGGGTCCGGCCCATGTGCCCGTCGTCGAGCTTGTGTTTGCGACCGGTGGCTCGGCAGTTGTTGAAAACGCCGGAGTGCTTGCTTCATCTCAGGCTGGCGAGGCCGGCGAGACTGGCTCTCCGGCCTGTTTTGTTGTTCTTGATGTGCAGGAACAATCTTTTCAAGGCGAAAACCGGAGCCGTCTTAAAATCCGTTCAGTATGTCCCATCCGCGCTGAATGGCTTTTCGACATGCAGCCGCTTGGAGTGACTGAAAACGACGAGGTGGCTTGGGATGCGGATCGGGAGGAGGTCGTCAGACTTTCCACCTTGAAATATGATCAGCTTTTGCTCGCGCAGTCTCGAGAGAGTCCGCGAGATCCGGAGCGGACTCTTGCCGTTCTTTTGAAGTCAGGACTCAAGGTTGATCCTGAACGGATGGAAACGATGGGATCCGGCGACTGGGTTCAAATTCTCGGAGCGTTACAAAAAGGGGCAGCGGCTTCTGAGTCGCTTGAAAGTTTTTTCGCGCGTCTCAGTCTGTTCTCTGAATTTCAGGCGAAAACTTCTTCTTGCCTTTCCAGCGCCGAACACGCGCATTCAGGCCGGGCGCTCTGGAATTTCATAAAACCTCTGTTTACCGGTGTCACTCGTTTACGGGAGCTGAAGGAAAAAGACATTGCCCAGGAACTCCGGCACGCTCTTTCCGGAAGTGAGCTTTGTGCGGCGCCGGGTCCCGGAATAGACGCACTCCTGCCCTTGTTCGTCGTGCTTCCGAGAGGCCGCCGGGTGAAAATCCACTACCAGCTCGGACAGCCTCCCTGGGTCGAGTCTCGAATCCAGGATTTCTTCGGAATGAAAGCCGGTCCGACTGTGCTGCAAGGACGTGTTCCGCTCACCTTGCATCTTCTCGCCCCCAATCAGCGCGCGGTTCAGGTGACCTCGGATCTTTCGGGATTTTGGGAGCGCGATTACCCCGCTGTTCGGAACGAACTCTGCCGGCGATACCCGAAGCACGCCTGGCCTTTGGACCCCCATTCGCCTCCGAGTTCATCAGCAAGGGGCGGTCAGAGGTAAAGGTAACGCAAAGTGAAATGCGCGACTGGACTGTCAACGGGCCCGGGCGCGGTGCGAATCGGATACGAAAGCATGAAATTGACCGAGAGCGGCGGAATATTCAGGCTTAAACCGCCGGTATATGAAGACGCGACCCTTTTGCCGGCGTCTCCGGGGTTTCTGTACACCGTCCCGAGGTCGCCGCCCACGAGGCCGCGAAGAGGCGGAAATCCGAACAGAGTTCCGATCGGAAATCTGATCTCGCTCTTCACGGCCGCGAGGTAGGTTCCATAGAGTCGGTTATCGAGAAAAAAGTACCCTCGAAGGATATCATCGCTCGAAACGAGAAACGCATTCCCGAAGTCCTTCGCCCATGCGACACCGGTCATTCCCTGAAGGGCGAGCACCGTGCGTCCGGTAAGCTGGAAGTACTGCGCGACATCCAGACGGACGCGCTGTGCGGTCGCCTGACGTCGCGGGAAGAAGCTTGTATCCGACTCGACGAGGATTCCAAAGCCGCTGACCGGCCCCGTATATGCTTCATACAGAATTCCATCATATCCGAGGCGAACGATGGGCCCGAGATGAAACTCAGACCCTGGATTGACCGCTTCCCATTCGGGAGCGATCACGGGATCACTGATATCGCTTCGTTTTACCGCGCCTATTCTCAACTCAAGGTCAATGTAACTGAACGCCGCAATCGGATATTGGAGTGCCCCCAAAACTCCGTATTCGCGATGTAAATATGTTCGTGTGAAATCGTCGGTATGGAAAATCGTGTCCAGGCGAGGTTGAACAATTCCGTACGCGCCGGTCGTCCATTTCAGGCGTCCGACTTCGCTTGAAAAGAAAAGGTAGGCGTTCGTGTACTTCAAGCTGCCCAGCACGGAGAATTCACCCGAGATATTGTAGTTCCTCATCAGATCGCTGACGCTTGCCGCGATTCCGCCCACGCTGCCGCTTCCGAAATACGCGAAGAGACCGTCGATACGCATGCCGGAGGTTATGAAGGGCCTGTAACTGTGTATCTGTGACTCTGGAATTTCGGCCAGTTCGGGCGACCACGGCGCCGCTGCCGGGCTCAGTCCAACAGGTCCCATCAGCTGAGTGGAATCGATCTTTCTCGAGCTCACATTGTCTTTTATGATTTTGCCGAAGTTCTCGAACCGAACCAGGCGGTAACGTCCGCTTTTGAATGCGAGAGCATAGAGCGATCCGGCTCGCACCTTCGGGTAAAGCAGTCCCGTCTTCACGTCGGTCAGAGTGAATGATGAACCTCCGGCCCACTGGTGGATCTGCGAGCTTCCGGTTTCCCACGACTGGTACACGAAGCTCGGTGCCCCGACGTTGTTCAGCCATTCCGGGGCGACTTGTTCTTTGCCAGGCGACGTGAGCTGTCGGAGAGTTCCGGTTTTCGGGTCGATCGCAAAGATGCCTTCCTTGCCATTATCAGTTCGATCGGATGCGGCGAGCAGCTTTCCGTGATTCCAATTCAGGGTTCGCCAGTTGTAGTGGCCGTCGGTGAGTTGTTTCAAGGGCGACACTGAAAGATGGTTTGGAATTCCTTTTGAAAGATCGAGAACGTAAACATTCGTCCAGCCCTTCGGCGTCAATCCGACCAGCGCCAAGGATTTTTCATCCGGGCTGAAAGCGATGGAGCTGACCTGGATGAGACCGTTGGCATGCAGCCGAGTCCTGATCGGATCGAGGAGCTGAATTTCTCCGGAAGGATCGCGCAAGATCCGGCGGGTTTCGAGTTCTGGACCGGACGTCGTTTCCACCATATAAGAAACGAGGTTTGCGGACACGGTGACCGTCGGGTTTTGGAGAAAATAGAGGCTGAGCAGATTTGGCTGGCGATCACGGGCGCATTCGATTGCCTTTTTGGATTTGAAATCGAAGAGACGAATCGAGGCGACTCCGATGAGCGGGTCGACCTCGCGATAGACGAGTAGGTTACCATCGGGAGAGAGATCGAAGTAGTCGAGGTTTTCACCTGGTTCTTTCATGATCACTGCATCATCAATTTGTTCGCGGTGCTGGTCCGCCTCGTGTTGGTAGTCACGCTTGAGATAATCCGTCCAGCGGGTCTCGATCTCTTCCGGGGTTCGCTTCAGGTCGGCGCTAACGAGTTCCTTAAAACTCCACGAAACCTTTCCTTCACCAGTCGCTAAGTGATCCAGAATTCTTTGACTCGTTCCGGAACCGAATTCCGTCTCCAGGAATGTGATCTTGGCTTGGCCGATTTTGTACACATGAATAAAATCGAGGGCGCCGTCCTCGAAGAATCCCGGAACAGAATAATCCCGTTTTTTGTCGGGATTCAGGATGACATCCCTCAGGTACATCCGGGACTCCGGGTCCATTCCATCAAGACTGTGGTATTCGGCCATCCCTTCGATGAACCAAAGCGGAATCATGGTCTCCATTTCGGCGGCCCGGTATTCGTCTTTTGACTGAAGCTTTTGAACCTGGAACTGGTGAATCATTTCATGTTTACTGACGTGATCGAATGCCCGCGCTTGTCCCAAATAGGGAATCGCCATCGTCGCTTCAGTCGTGCTCGTGATGCCTTGAACCCCTTCGGTGATGAAGAAGATGTTTGCCTGCTGGAAATCCCGCAGAGACGTGAAGAGGAGATAGGAGAATTTCTTGGGAGGCGAAAACTTGAACAGCTTCGTGAGCGCTTCGACCTGCGCTTGAATCCTGGGCACGACGAACCGTGCCGTCCAAAGCTCGTCTTCATAGAAGAACAGGCGATATTCGCTCTTTCCCGCCGCGAGATCAGTGTAGTGCCAGTTAAAGCTTCGCCAACGCGGGTCAGGTTTCCCGGGGTGACGGGGCGCAACGAATGCTTGCGGGAAAAGTCTCGAACCTTCCGGGTTCAGCAATGCAGCAATGCCGACCATCTGTGCTTTTGCAGTGCTTGCGTTGAGCAGTACGGCGAGTGCGGTGCCGGTTTTTAAAAAGAAAACGAGGGTTCTTGCCAAGCTGAGAAGACGCATTGCAAGCCTGAATGCAGGGGGCGAGCCAGTAGAGACTCTTCAATATCCTAATCGCTCTGAATATGGGTTTTTGTTTCCGAACGTCCCGAATGAATCCGGTATTCACGGAGCTTGGTGTAGAGGTGAGATCGATCCATGCCGAGTTCGAGAGCGAGCCTGCTGATGTTCCCCTTCATTTTGGAATACTCATCAGCAAGAATTCCCCGCTCGAATTCTGCGACGCGGTCGTAGAAGGTGCCCTCTTTCGGCACCGGGTCAGGCGCTGGCGAATTGGCTGGGCACCTGACCGCGTCGCGAAATTTGGGCGGAAGGTCGGCTATATCGACTTCCGGGCCCTCAACCATTGCAACCAGGTAAGAAACGAGATTTCCGAGCTCCCGGACGTTTCCAGGCCATGAGTAAGACTGAAGTAAAGCGACGGCCTCGGGTGTAAACCGGAGATTCGCTGCTGATGCAGGCTGTTTCGAGAGGAAATGTTCCACGAGAAGCGGAATGTCCTCTTTTCTCTGCCGAAGTGGCGCGAGGTCAATTGGCAGAACGTTCAGGCGCTGCAGCAGGTCATCCTTGAATTTTCCTTCACGGACCATCTGATCAAGATTTTTGTTTGTGGCGCAAATAACCCGAAATGAGAGCTGGATAACCCGGGCGGAGCCAAGTCTCACGACTTCTCTTTCCTGCAGAACGCGGAGCAGTTTCGCCTGGATCTCAAGTGGCATGTTTGAAATCTCGTCAAAATATACGATTCCGCCGTTGGCTTCCTCGAATATGCCCTTCGTCGATTTTTCGGCTCCCGTGAAGGCTCCCTTTTCGTGGCCGAAAAGCAGGCTTTCGGCGGTGGAACTCTGAATCGTCGCGGAATCGACCGCGACGAACGGCGCCAAAGAACCGTCCGCGAGTGTTCTTCGTAATTGCCTTGCGACCACCTCCTTGCCTGTCCCGGTCTCGCCCGTGATAACAGCATTCGCCGGACTTAGCCGGATCCGCTCGATCGTTTTTCTCAGAGCTGAGATGTGCGGGCTGCGGCCGACGAGCACATGTTGCCGCTGCTGAGCGAGAACTTCGAAATTCTGCTGCTCGCGCCGTTGCAGGAGGGACCTTCGTTCCAGAGCACGAGAGATGACGTGCGTCAGCTCGTTTTGTTCGAAGTCTTTGACTACGTAATCAGTCGCGCCGAGCCGCATGGCCTCTCGAACAGCATTGAAATCCGTGAGACCGCTGCTCATGATGATTGCGATATCCGGATCACACTCCTTGAGACGCGAAATAGCGCGAAGCCCTTCATCGGAGGTCCTCATCTGAATATCGAGCAGAATGGCATCGAAAGGATTTTTCGACAGTATCGCGAGCGCCTCGTCGGTATTGTAGGCGGATCTGCACGCATAGACATTTTTCAGTGATTGCTTCACCGCGAGATGAAAAAGTTGGTCGTCATCACAAATCAGGACTTGAGGGGGGCGATCCATCGATATTCCCGTCAGGTAAAAAAGGCTTGGCCCTATAACTCCTAACGGGCACTTCATTCAAGCCTGTAGCTTTCCACCACCATTTTCAAGGGGTTTTGTGGGGATTTCCCGACGAAACCTGATGAATCCGTTCGTGCTCCACTGATTCTATTTATTCCGAATCGATTACAAGCGGTCGATTCCTAAGCACTTTTGCGCTGGACCGGAATCCGGACGTTTTGACTGAAAATTGGATCGTCCTTTGCTCTAGGGCGAGCCAGTTCTCATCGACATCACCGGCCGGAATTGCCGGATTGACCGAACTGAATGAAAAGAGGGGTTTATGAAAAAGTATTCAACGGAACTCGAAAAGCTGGTTCAGATTGCCCGACGGAGTAATGCCAACGTTCTTATCACCGGGCCGACAGGATCGGGCAAAACTCACCTGGCTCGAAAAATTCACGAGCAAAGCGAGCGCAAGCTTAAACCGTTCATCAGCGTGAATCTCGCGAGTCTGCATGAAGGAACACTGGAATCGGAACTATTCGGCCACGAGCGAGGCGCCTTCACGGGAGCCGAACAAAAACGTGTCGGCCGTCTTGAACTTGCGAACGGAGGCACAGTTTTTCTCGATGAAATCGGGGAACTTTCGCCGCGCCTTCAGGCTCGGTTACTCGAGTTTCTGCAGTCCAGAACGATCTCGCCGGTCGGCAGTAATCGTGAAAGCCGTCTTGATGTTCGTGTGATCGCCGCGACTCATCGGAATCTTGCACGTGCAGTCGCAAAGGGGGATTTTCGAGAAGATTTGTTTCACAGGCTTCGGGTGATTTCGATCGAGCTCAAGCCGATCCGTGAACGGTGGGGGGAACTGGACCAGCTCGTTCATGATTGCATCGAGGAGTTATGCGCGAAAGCCGGGCGCTCTGTTTTGCGGATTTCGGAAGGCGTTGCTGAAAAACTTGAAACGTACGAATGGCCCGGAAATCTGCGCGAATTGCGCAATGTTTTGGAATATGCAGTCCTCGCCGGTGATGGGCCTGAAATAACCCTTGCCGATCTTCCACCATGGTTTGGAGTTGATGAGCGGGCGAGCGGTCACGCGGGAGCCTTGGCTGGGGCGGGTTTCGGGGTGGCTGAAGTTCAATTACCGCTCGACTATCACGATGCGCTTTCGAGTTTCGAGAAGATGTTCCTCGAACAAGCCCTGAGAAGATTTCGCGGGCGGGTGAATTATACGGCCCGCAGAATTGGAATGAACAAGACCACATTAATCCGCCGAATGCGTTCTTACGGGCTTGGATCGGAACTGGAAACCACCGCTCACGTGGACAAAACGAAAATCTCTTGAACCGACACGCTGCGTCACGAAATATCGCACCTTTTCTCGGGAAAAACGGCCAAAATTGGAGCAAAGGGATTTTTAGAAATCGGGATTTGCCGCGATGCATCGCACGTCTTCTGACGCTTTTTGAAAAAAAACGAGCGGAAATGAAAATAAATGTTGCGCCGAGAATGCGTCTTCGCTATTTAAACGAACCTCGCCGCTGAGATTCAACGTGGTTTTCTGCTGAGATGCAGTTGAATGCAAACGATCGAGGCGGCGAAGGTGCTTCGGTACCAGTTCTTCGGAACCCAGTTCTGCGGAATTTAGTTCTTTGACAATTTAGGATGAATTTTTTGAAAGAGAAAGTGGGGGCGAAAGGCAGCCTACTTAAGTTCGAGTGGTGAAGGTTATCCTTCGGGATGGTTGGAGCTGAGCGAGCGATGAGTAG
>Ga0208245_1000627_pt1 | contig 27267 bp, 26 predicted proteins | sample RifOxyC1_FD_184035 | JGI IMG/M metagenome (GOLD analysis project Ga0208245, IMG submission 184035) | Soil microbial communities from Rifle, Colorado - Rifle Oxygen_injection C1 (SPAdes) | ecosystem: Environmental > Terrestrial > Deep subsurface > Rock core/Sediment | place: Rifle, Colorado... | reverse complement strand
CGGTCGGCCACTCCCGTTTTGAAAAGATCTTCCTCGAATTTCGGGAGCTGCCCCGTGCCCGTCATCGTCGGACGATTCACCATGAAGGGGGGGATCACCTCCCGATAGCCATGCTCGCGCGTATGCAAATCAAGCATGAATTGAATCAGGGCGCGCTCGAGCGCGGCACCCGCTCCCAGGTAGAGGGCGAACCTCGCCCCCGAAAGCTTTCCTGCGCGCTCAAAATCAAGAATGCCCAGTTGTTCGCCGACCTCCACGTGTTCCTTCGCCTTGAAACTCATTTTTCTGGGCTCGCCCCACTTGCGAACTTCAACGTTCGAGGAACTGTCTTTTCCGCTCGGAACATCCGCGTGCGGGATATTCGGAATTCGCAACGCGAGATCCTTGAACTGCTCCTCGGCACCCCGAAGCTGGTCATCCAGCGCTTTCACCTGATCCCCAACGGCCCTCATTGCCGTTACTTTCTTTTCGGCCTCGGCGGCCGCGGCAGGGTCCCCCTTGGCTTTGGCCTTGAGCTGCGCGATTTCCTGCGTCACGGAGTTTCGCTGTGCCTTGAGCCGCTCCGTTTCCTGAATCAGCTCCTTGCGCCTTTTCGAAAACTGCGAGATCCGGCCAATAAGCTCCGGATCGGCATTTCGCCTTTTCAGCGCGGTTTCGAGTTCACCCGAGTTTTCCTGGAAGTATTTTGGATCCAACATTCGAATAAAGTACCACAGCGAGCAGCCGGGATAAAGGCCGGGGCTCGCGTGCTTACTGATACCTCTCGAAAAGAGCTCGATCCGGTGCGTCCGGTTCCATCTGAAGATACTTTCGAAACGAGATTGCCGCGCTCGCCACGTCACCGGAATCCCGATAAGCCATTCCGAGTCGTTTATGAATGATCGGGTTTGCGGGGTCATAGACGAGAGCGGCCTGGTAGAGGGCGATCGCACCCTGGTAATTCTTGATTAAATAGTTCGCATAAGCCGCGAGTTGCTTCGGCTCAGGGTCTTTGGGCCTGAGCTGCATGGCCTTATTGTAAAATGTGATCGCGTTCACATAATCACCCGCCTCGACCAACTCTTTTCCCAGGTGAATCATGGTTCGATAGCTTGCGGGGTTATTCTTCAACTCCGTGCGAAACTCCTCGATGGCGGTCTTGTGGTTTCCCATGATTGCGTAAAGCTGGCCTTTATAGAAATGCAGATTCGGGTACTTCGGATAAACCATGTATATTTTTGAAAGCTCTTCCGAGGCTTTATCGTATTGCAGCTTTTCGGCAAAAATGGCGTATCTTTCGAGATATCCCGAGGGATCGGAAGGGTTGCGATCAGAATAGGACTGATACGCCTCCAGTGCTTTGTCGATCGCCAGGCGTTCGCTCCCGCGCTTGTTCATATAGATCTGGCCCTGCAGCTTCCAGGGATAGGCGTAATCGGGATTTGCCGCCATCGCCTGCTCAACATTCTGCTGCGCCTGCTCCCACGCGCCCTTCTGAATCTGAAGTTCGGCGATCGCGGATAAAAGCTCGGCGCGGGCCGCTGTCCCTTTCTGAAGCTCATCCTGAAGCATCGTTATCGCGCGGTCGATACCCTCGGTGGCGGCGATACATTTCGCGGTTCCCACCAGGGCGTTGAAATTCAGAGGGTCGAATCGAAGCGCGAGCGCGTAAAAGAACGGCGCATCCTGGTAACGATTCGTTGCAAGGAGGCTGTCCGCATACGCGATATAAACATCCGGATCGATCACATCGCGTTTCATCGCGTTTCGGTAATGAATCTGCGCGTCCCTATGCTGATTCTGCTTGGCATACATGTCGGCGGCGGCTTTATCGATCGCGCTTTGAGGAACGGGAAGGCTCCTGAACTTGTCCATGGCCTTCTTCGCCTCTTCCCATTCATAACTCTGGATCAGGACCTTGATATATTTTGACCAGACATCGATGGAACTCGGCGCGCGATCCGCCGCCAATTTGAAGTTGGTCCTCGCGTTTCCGAGATCGTGCAGAAGAACGAACATATCCCCCATTTTCACGAGCGGAAGGGGTGATTTATCGTTCACGTGCCTGGCTTGCATGAACTGGATCAACGCTTCCTGGTACTTGCCGGCCTTGACGAGCTTCTCTCCTTCGCCGAGAAAATAGTACATTCGCGCGTCGCCCCGGTAAGACTTGATCGAGTCACCCGCCTTTGCCCGCAACGTGTAGAGCTCGAGGAAGTACTCGTGATTTCCTGGATCAATGCGGACGGCCCGCTCCATGTAACCCATCGCGATATCAAGCTTGTTATTCTGCTCCTGAAAGATGGCGTGTAGATAATACGCAAGCCCGAGATCCTTGGGCGCGAGCAAACCCGGGTTATCGGTCAGAAACTGAAGATGCGCGCCGGCGGATTTCAATTCGCCCCTGCGGTTAAGAAGATCCGTTATCCTGAGACGTGATTTCGCATGATTCGGATTGAATCGAATCGCTTTTTCGTACTCCCGGAGAGCCGCATCATAATCGATCAATTTTTCCGCCACGAGCCCGCGAAGGTGGAAGAGCTTCGCGCTGAATGCCTTCTGATCCGGGAACTGCGCAAGATAACGGGCCGCGCTCGCCGCATCGCCGCGATGATAAAACGCCAGCGCGAGGTAATAGAACATCTCAATCCCGAATTGCTGATGCGTTTTCGTGTACTCGACAATGCGGTTCTGGGCGGCCTCGGGTTTATTGATGGTAATATAAAATTCGACGTCGCTGATGACGGTTTCCGGAAGATCGACGGCCTTGGCCCGCGACATCTCGATCAGTTTCGAAATGACGGAAAAATAGTTTTCGTCCTTGTTGGAAGAGTCAATCAGGTTCAGATAAGCCGATGCGAGCATCGCGAGAGCTTTCACGTTCTTCATGTCGTAACTTACCGCGCGATGAAGCTTCTCGGCTGCCCTGCGATATCCGAGAACCGTGTCCGCCAGATACGGGCGCAACGCTTCCTGATACAATTTGGCGCTCTTAGCCGGATCTCCCTGTTCCTTGACGTACTCCGGTAAGCTAGGCCGAATCGGATGAAATTTATACGGCTGCTTGAGCGGTTCAGCGAGAAACAGCTCATACCCAATCATCCCAAGAACAATCGCGATCATAGTCGCTTTCAGGACTTCCCTTAGTTTTCCGGTCGGCTTGGGGATGATGCTTTGTAAGGACGATTTGGCGATGGATTTTTGAAAAACAACGGTTTTTTCGGTCGAGATTTTACGGCTTTCGAGCAGAAGATTGTCTTCAACCGCCGGAAAATCCAGAAAGGGGTCTGCCGGAGCCCGGCTTTCGTCAGCCGCTCCGATCATTTCTGTCTTTTCATCGCTCGCGTCGGGAAGGGGAGGTGGCTTCGGCGCGCCGCCCGGCTGGCCGGGCGCCGGATCCGCTTGAACGTTTGGATTCTTGTTCTTACTGAGCGTTTTCAGCTCAGGAAGCGGAGCCAGACTGCTGCTACCCGCGAAAACATTGGTCGCGCCCGGAAGCACCCGCGGCGAACCGGCGGCTCCGCGCTCGCTGCTCTTCGTGTTCTCTCCAAGAACGCTTCCGCGAACCCGCCGAACAAGAGCCGTTGCGATTTCCGGAATGAGATTGATGTCCTTCCATTCTCCGCTCGGGTACTCCCGCGCGATTTCTTTCCCGACGATCTGGTTTTTGGCAATAAGAAGACACACTCGCTCAATGTCGAGAGGACCCAGTATACGGCCTGAAGCGAGTTTAACTTTATAGCGCTTTCCGCGCGACACCAGCGGCCCTCCATGAGGGCTCGGATATCTAAAGACTCGTTACAGCCTTTTTGGCGGCCGCAACAATTCTCGCCGGCAACACGCCAATCTGCAGCGTCAAGATGACCATTGCCGCAATTGCCGCAGCCGACCATACGGACACGCGCCTCCGGACCGGCACTTCATCCAGAGTATCGCGCATGTACATATAGACCAGAACCCTAAGGTAATAGTATACCGAAATCAGGCTGCAGAGCACGCTGATAACAACGAGCAGTATCTCATTCGCCTGAATGGCTGAGTAAAACAGGACGTATTTTGCCGAGAACCCCGCCGTGGGCGGAATGCCCGCGAGTGAGAACATGAATATCGCCATCGAGAACGCCAGCCAGGGATGCCGTCGCGAGAGGCCCGAAAAATCGTGCAGGTTCAGCCGTCCATCATTCCGGGCAGCGAGGCTGGTCAAAATAACGAAAGCCCCCAAGTTCATCGCGGCATAAGCCGCCAGGTACATGAAAACCGGAGCATAGCCCTGTTCACTCAGAGGTCCGGCAATCATCCCGACCAGAATGTATCCGGAATGAGCAATCGAGGAATACGCGAGCATTCTCTTCAAGTTAGTCTGAGTCAATGCAATGACGTTTCCGATCACCATGGTCAGCACGGCCGAAACCCATAGGATGTCGTGAATGTGGTTTTGAATGACGGCCGAAATACCCGACCCGTATCCTGTTGCCCCGTATCCTGTTGCCCCGTATCCCGTTGCAATGAAAACGCGCAAAAACGCCGCAAAGGCTGCCGCCTTAAGCCCGGTCGTCATGAAGCCGGTCACGGGTACGGGGGCCCCTTCATAAACGTCCGGCATCCACATGTGGAACGGAACCACCGCGATCTTGAATAAAAATCCAAGGACCGCAAACCAAGCCCCAATCGCGAAGACGGGCGTGACGCCTTGGCCAGAGGACGCCTGAAGATAAGCGAAAATAGCGCGAATGCCGGTGGACCCTGTTGCGCCATAGAGCAGCGCCACGCCATAGAGCAGAACCGCCGATGCGGCCGACCCCAGGATGAAATATTTCATCGCAGCCTCATTCGAGCGTCGATCATTACGCCTGAAGCCAACCAGTGTATAAACCGCGAGGGACATCAGCTCGAGCGCAATGAACATGACGACAAGATCCAGTGCTGAGGCCATCAGCATCATTCCAAGGGCGGAAAACAGAATCAGGACGTAATATTCAGGTTGCTGGAGCACTTCGTTGTCCAGATATTTAAGAGAGGACGCGGCTGTGACGAGAGCCGAAACGAGAAAAATAACGCAAAAAGAGTTCGCGTACGCATCTGAACTCATCATCCCGTTGAAAAGAAGCGTGGGCGGTTCTCTCAACAGGGCAAGTGCCGCGACCGTTCCGGTAATGGTGCTGAGAGCGAAAATCAGGAAGACCGGCCACTTCGACTTTACGACTCGCGAAGCGCTGAACAGGATCGCGAGCAGCGTGCCGGCAAAAACAAAGAGATAGGGGCTGAGCGCACGCAGCTGGTCCGGAGCAAGGGCGAGTAATTCGGGTCGGATCGTTTTCAGCGCTTCCATTCTATTCCTCTTTTTCCTTCAATATGGCCGAAAGCTCCGCGCTATCCCGGGGATTCAGCGCCTCCGCCGTTTCGATCCGAACCTCTCCTCGGCTTCGGGCCACAAATCGGTCAATCGAGGGCTCGAGCTTGTCCAGAACCACGTTCGGAAATATGCCCATCACAAAGACCGCCACGATAAGGGGGGCCAGGACGAGCGCCTCACGTGCCGAAAGATCCGAGAGACCCTCATTTTCTTTCTGCGTAATCGGGCCGTACATCACGCGCTGGAACATCCAAAGCATATAGACCGCCCCGAAAATCACGCCGAGCGCGGCAACACCGGCAAGCGCGGGACTGGTTCTCCAAGAACCGAGGAGAACCAGGAATTCGCCGACGAAGCCATTCGTTCCCGGCAGCGCCATGGATGAGAGCACGATGATCATGAAGGCGATCGCGAAAACCGGCATGACCCGTGAAAGTCCGCCAAAGTCACCGATTTCACGAGTGTGCCGACGTTCGTAAATCATACCCACCAGAAGGAACAGGGCTCCGGTCGAAATCCCGTGACTGAGCATCTGAAAATATGCGCCCGTTGCGGCGATCGCATTCAATGAAAAGAGCCCCAGAATCACGTATCCCATGTGACTGACGGAGGAGTAGGCGACAAGCTTCTTGATATCCGGCTGAACCATGGCCACCCAGGCGCCATACACGATCGCAACCGAACCGAGAATCATGAATGTGACCTGATAGTACGCGACCCCGAGCGGCAGGATCGGGAACGCGATTCTCATGAATCCGTAGCCCCCCATTTTGAGAAGAATGGAGGCAAGGATCACACTTCCGGCCGTCGGCGCTTGCACATGGGCATCGGGCAGCCATGTGTGCAAGGGAAACAGCGGAACTTTGATCGCGAACGCGAGGGCGAACGCGAGAAAAAGAACCGACTGCGTCGCCAAAAACGTCCCCCCGTTCAACTGCAGCTTATAAAGGCTGACGAAGTCCATGGAATACGCGCCAAACTGGATTTTATGCTGATAGGCGAGATAAAAGATTCCGACAAGCATGATCAACGAGCCAAGCATCGTGTACACGAAGAACTTCATCGCCGCGTAAATTTTTTCCCGTCCTCCCCAAACGCCAATCAGGAAATACATCGGAACGAGCATGGCTTCCCAAAAGACGTAGAAAAGGAAGATATCCAACGCGAGAAATGTTCCAAGGATGGCCGACTCAAGAACGAGAAGAAGGAAGTAGTATTCCTTTATTCTCTCCTCGATGGCATTGAAACCGCTCAAAATCGCGACCGGCATGAGAAACGTCGTCAGCAACACCAGCCAGAGACTCAATCCGTCAACCCCGACGTGATAGGAAATCCCCAGCGCCGAAATCCAGGCAACGTTTTCGACCAGCTGAAACTCCGGTCCCGCGGGCGCATATCGCATGTAAATCATCGCCGAAAGCGCAAGGGTAAGAATCGCCCCGAGAAACGCCCAAATTTTCACAAGCGCGCGGCCGAAGCCGTTCGCGCGGGTTCCCGCCGGTATCGCGAGCCCAAGAATGGCCCAGGCCAAAGGCAAAAAGACAATCACCGTCAAAAGATGTGAATCAAGCCACGCCATAAAGCAAGTACCCCGCAGTGACGAGAATGCCGATTAGGATCACAAAAGCGTACACTTGAATCGACCCGGTCTGGATCAGGCGCGCCGTCTGGCCCGTCCATTCGGTGGCCTTCCCAAAACCAAGAACCGCCCGATCAATCACGGCGATATCAAATCCTCGCCAAAGCGCGAGTGAAAGACGGTAAATCGGTCTGATCAAAACAAAACCATAGACCTCGTCGACGTACCACTTGTTGCGCAGGACTCCCGTTACCCAGTCCCAACGCTCCTTGATTCTGTCAACCCTGGCGAGATTCGCATACATTTTCAAGCCGATGAAAATTCCCAGCGCTGCCGCGGCCGTACTGACCAGCATCAGGAGCCACTCCATTCCAGAGCCACCTGCCGCAGCGGCCGCGTCATGGGGCTGCCCAAGAACGGGCGAAAGCCAGTGCTCAAGCCAATTCAGGTGAGGAATCGCGATAAACCCGCCAATGACGCTCAAGACCGCCAGAATCTGAATCGGAATCACCATGACCGCGGGGGCCTCATGTACCCTGAAGCTTTCGCCTGGTGTCTGCGCGGACTTCTGAAATCTCGGCTTCCCGAGAAAGGTGAGGGAGAAGAGCCGGGTCATATAGAAAGCCGTAAGGACCGACGTGAACAGCGCCAGGGCCCAGAACCAGACCGACCCTTCCGGCGAACTGTAGGCTCGCCAGACAATTTCGTCTTTCGTGAAAAACCCGGAGAACGGCGGAATGCCTGAAATAGCCAGCGCCCCCGCCGCGAAGGCAAGAAACGTTTTCGGCATTTTTGTCTTCAGGCCGCCCATTTTCGTGATGTCCTGCTGTTGATGCATTCCGTGGATGACATTTCCGGCGCCGAGAAACAACAGCGCCTTGAAAAACGCGTGTGTCACCACATGTCCGACCCCGGCCGCATATGCGCCAACGCCACAGCCCAGGAACATGAAACCGAGCTGTGAAATGGTCGAGTACGCGAGAATCTTTTTGATGTCCGTCTGCGCGACCGCGATACTCGCCGCGAAAAGGGCCGTTGCAAGACCGGTGATCGCGACGACATGCAGGGCGGTCGAAGAAAGATCATAGAGGAAGTTCATTCGGGCGACGAGATACACGCCAGACGTGACCATCGTGGCCGCATGAATCAGCGCGGAGACCGGCGTGGGCCCCGCCATCGCGTCGGGCAGCCACACGAAAAGCGGAATTTGCGCCGATTTTCCGATGCAGCCGACGAACAGACAAATGCAAACAGTCGTGATCATGCCGATGTCAATTCCGGCGGCGCCCGCTTCCTGCGCCTGTTGCACGAGCGTGCGAAGCGCGGCGATGTCCAGCGTGCCGAATTTCGCAAAGATAATGAACATGCCGATCATGAAGCCCACGTCACCGATGCGGTTGACAATGAAGGCCTTCTTGCCGGCGCTGGCCTTTTCCGGATCCGAATACCAGTAGGCGATCAAAAGGTAGCTGCACAGGCCAACGCCCTCCCAGCCGAGGAACGTCAGCGGCAACGAGCCGCCGAGCACGAGAACGATCATCGAAAAACAAAAAAGGTTCAGGTAGGCGAAGAATTTGGCGGGTGTTTCATCATCCTCCATGTAGCCGATTGAATAAAGATGAATCAGTGTGGCAACGCCCGTAATGAACAGAAGAAAAATCGAACTGAGCGGATCCAATCGAAACGCAACGTCTATCGAAAGATTCCCGATCGTGAGCCAGTTGAAAAGAACGTCCTCGATCACCCGCTGGCCGACCGGCATTCCCTTGAGCCGGACGAAAAGGAGAAGCGAAGCGAGAAACGAGGTGCCTATCGCGGCGGACCCGACAAGACCCGGAATGAGTGAGCCGGACCGGACTGAGCGGGCCTGAACCAGAGCATGCCAGAGGCCATTTGCGAGAAAGCCGATCAGCGGAAACAATGCGACAAGAAAAAGCATGAACTCACTCCCTCAAGAGTTGAATTTGGTCCGTATCGACGCTTCTCAGTGTTCTGAACATCGCAACCACGAGCCCCAAACCCACGGCCGTTTCGGCGGCGGCGACGGTGATGATGAAAAATACGGCCACCTGCCCCCCTAGGTTCTGAAGCTGTTTGGCGTATGTAACGAACGTGAGGTTCACCGCGTTCAGCATCAGTTCAATGCACATCAGAACAACGAGCACATTGCGTCGAATCAGCAGGCCCGTGAAGCCGATAAAGAAAATAATCGAGCAAAACGACAGGACGACCCATGGCTCAACCTGGTTCATTTCGCCTCCTTTGATTTCTTTTCGACCGCGCCGCGTTTGGCGATGGCAACGCTGCCAACGATCGCGGCGAGGAGAAGAACCGACGTCAATTCGAAAGGCAGCACGTATTCGGAAAATAGCAGCTCCGAGAGAACCTGGGTGTTACCGCCGGCGGCTTGAACGTTTTCCGGGGAAAACGGCCCTGGCTGGGCCGGCGCCGACGCGCTCCTGAAGACACGGCCGAGCAGAAACACCATCCCGAATGCGCCGAACGCCGCAAAGACCCCAGTCAAAACCCGGCCCCGTTTGTAATCAAACGACGCCTGTTCGACGTTCAACAGCATGATCACGAAAATGAACAGCACCAGAATCGCGCCCGCATAGATCAGGACCTGAAGCGCGGCCACGAGATGCGCATCCAGCAGCGCGTAAATTCCCGCAAAGGAAAAGAACACCACGAGAAGGCTGAACGCGCTCGCGATCGCGCTTCGATTCAGGATGACAAGAAGCGAAAACAGAATCGACGTCCCGGCAAACACATAAAAAAAGCCCGGCGAAATATTCATCACTTGTTTCCCCGCTGCTCAAGTAAAAAGGCCTTGTCATAAACCGATCGCTTCACCGAACTCATCTCGTAAATCGTACTCAGTTTGATCGCGTCCTTCGGGCAGGCCTCCTCGCACATTCCACAAAAGCAACACCGCAGAATGTCGATTTCGAACTTAACCGGATATTTTTCCTTGTCGGGCCGCTCGCCCGCTTCGATGTGAATGCATTCGGACGGGCAAACGGTGGGACAGAGCATGCACGCGGTGCAGTTCTCGACGCCATTCGTTGCCTTGATGTAATGTTGTCCGCGAAACCGTTCGGAATACCGGCGTCGCTGTTCCGGATATTGGATCGTGACCTTCCGGGAAAAGAATTTCCGGATCGTGATCCAGAGCCCGAGAATGACTTCGAACAGGTAAAACCTCTGAAAAAAGGCTGTTTTCCGTTTTACCAGCATAACTCAAACCCATCCTTTATAAATCAACGCGGCCGTAACACAGATGTTGGCGAGGGAGAGCGGGAACATCACCCGCCAGCCGAGATCCATGAGCTGGTCATAGCGAAACCGGGGCAGAGTCCACCGGACCCAGACGAAGAACCACATGAAGAAAGCGATTTTCACCGTGAAGGAGATAATTTCGAACAGAACCCGAATCGAATCGTGAGTTGTCCCCGTCAAACCAAGGGCTCCGAGAAGCGTCCCCATTCCCGGAAGAAGCTGGTAGCCGCCAAAAAACAACGTCACGGCAAGCCCAGAGGCGACAGCCATATTCATATACTCAGCCATCATGAACGTCGCGAATTTCATGGCGCCGTATTCGACATGATATCCAACGATTTCGGGCTCTCCCTCGGGAAGATCAAAAGGAAGCCGGTTCGTTTCGGCGAATGCGGCTGTCAGGAAAACCAGGAAACCAATTGGCTGAACGAAGATCCCCCACTTCGGAATGACAATCGGGCCCAATGACCAGAGCGCGTCGCTTTGCAGTTTCACCATTTCCCCAAGCTCGACCGTCGAATAGATCATGACCAGCCCGACCACCGACAAGCCGAGCGAAACCTCGTAGCTGATCATCTGAGACGAGCTTCGCATCGCGCCGAGGATGGAAAAGCTGTTATTTGATGCCCAACCGCCCATGATCAAGCCGTAAACCCCAAGGGAGGCGACAGCGAAAATATAGAGAAAGCCGACGTTCAGATCCGCGGCCTGCATCGGGATCACCTGTCCGGCGATCGTGATCGGACCCGCGAACGGAATCACGGCGAAGGTCATGCATGCCGGAACAAGCACAACGACAGGTGCGATAAAATAATAAAACGGCGAGACATGAGCGGGAACCCGATCTTCCTTAAAAAGGAATTTGATCCCGTCGGCCACGGTTTGCAGCAACCCGAAAGGACCCACTCGATTCGGCCCGCGGCGAATCTGAATGAAACCCGCGCCCCGCCGCTCCACCCAATTCATCACCGGTGCCACGCTCAGAAGCATCATGATCACGAAGCCTGTTTTCGCGAGTATGGCGATCCACTCGAGACTCATCGGACGCTCCCCTTATGATTGATCCAGGTCATCAGAATTTCCGGAAGTCCCTTGCAGCCATCCGGCGGCGCTATGGCCCGACGGAACGTCTGCTCACGCCCTTGAAAGTTGACAACGGTTCCGTCCTTCTCGGCAAAGGTGACTCCGGGCAAAACCGCCGCGAAGTTCTCCACTTCGTTTCGCTTAAAAACACCGATTCCGACTATTTTCGACAGTTTCAATTCGGGCAGAACCGCGCGACCACCCCTGATAATCAGTACGGCATCGGTTCCCGCCGGAAGCTTCTCAAACCCGCTGTAACCAAGCTTCTCGAGACCATGAAGATTCGCGGTACGGCTTTTTCTCTTCAGGATTTTATCCGCCGGCCCGTCATCTGCGCCGGAGATGATCTCGGGCGTTCCGAAATGGAAGAACGGCGCACCGGGAAATTTTCCCGGAAGAAACTCGTCACGAAGGAGCAGGGCCTCCTGCTGCGTGAGATCCGAGCCGACAAGAATCGCCGGTTTCTTCGCGTTCATCGTCTCGCGAGCCGTTTCGATGGCGCGCGCCCAGTTCGCGATCTCGAGTTTCCCGTTCACCCTCACCATGGGGCTGACGACGCGATCGGTATCGTGAATATAATGGAAATTGAATCGGCCTTCATCACACAGCCAATATTTGTTTACCTCCAGGTTTTCGCGCGGGACGCAGCGATAGATCACATTTCCGTCCTGGTGTATTTCCATGTTACAGCCCCGGGCGCAGGCTTCGCAGGTCGTTGGCGTCTTCTTAAGAAACCAGACGCGTCGCTTGAATCTGAAATCCTTCAGCAGGAGAGACCCGGTCGGGCAGATGTCGGCATAATTACCCGCGTAATCCGTTTCAAGCGGACGTCCATCGATCGTGCTGATCTCGGTCCAGTTCCCTCGCTGCGTGGCGACCATCTCGTGAATTCCGGCGACTTCGGTCCCGAACCGGATACAGCGCGTGCAATGAATGCAACGGTTCATGTTTTTCACGATTACGGGCCCCATATCAAGGTCCACATAGGTCCGGCGCTCTTCCGTCATTCGCGTGTGCGGATCGCCGTATTCGAATGAGTAATCCTGGAGATCGCATTCACCGGATTTGTCGCAAATGGGACAGTCCAGCGGATGATTGATCAAAAGATATTCCGAAACCGCTTTCTGGTTCTGCACGGCGCGCGGGGACCGCGTTTTTACCACCATCCCGCTCTTCGGCAGGGTGGCGCAAGCCGGCTGTAACTTCGGCACGTTCTCGATTTCGACGGAACACATCCGGCACTGGGCCACGACCGAAAGTCCCGGGTGATAACAATAATAGGGAATTTCGATTCCGACCTTTTTAGCGACTTCGATCAGGTTCTGACCCGGAACGAACTCCACCTCTCGTCCGTCAATCACGCATGTGGGCATTTTCCACCTCGGATGTGAGCCTCAAAATCAGCCCGGAACTTCGTGACGAAGCTGATGATCGGGCCCGCTGCGGCGTCCGCTAACGCGCAGAGGGATTTCGCGTTCATGTTATCGGCGATCTGCAGAATCAAGCCGAGATCCTGCGGGTGTCCGCGACCGCTCTCGATCCGGTCGAGAATGTCCTGGGCCCACTTCGTCCCCTCCCGGCAGGGTGTGCACTGGCCACAGGATTCGTGGGCATAGAACCTGACGATCCGCGCAAGCAGACGGACCAGACAGTAATCCTCGCTCACGACAATCATGCCCGCGGACCCGAGCATCGAACCTATTTTCAACATCGGGTCGATATCGGCAACCACGTCGATCTCGTCCGCCCGGAGAACCGGCGCCGATGAACCGCCGGGAATCACCGCTTTCAATTTTTTGTCCTCGAGAATGCCGTGACAATAATCATAGATCAGCTGACGAACCGTCACGCTGCCGGATTCGAGTTCGTAAAGTCCTGGCTTTTTCACGTGTCCCGACACTTCATAAATCCGCGTGCCGCCGGAATTGGTGATGCGGCCGAGTTTTGCGTACCAATCTCCTCCGCGGTTGAGGACGAAGGGAACCCCGGCAAGCGTTTCGACATTATTGACGACAGTGGGTCCGCCGAAAGCCCCCGCGATTGCGGGGTACGGCGGTTTGACCCTCGGCTCGCCGCGCCGGCCCTCGAGTGAGTTCAGGAGCGCCGTTTCCTCTCCGCAGATATAGGCCCCCGCGCCGCGATGGATCGTGATCTCGAAGTCGAATCCCGTGCCCATGATATTTTTGCCGAGATAGCCCGCCTTTTCGGCCTCCAAAATCGCGGCCTGAAGAATTCCGGCCTCGCCGACGTACTCTCCGCGGATGTAGATATACCCGACATGTGCGCCGATTGCGTACGCGCCGATTGCCATTCCCTCGAGAACCAGGTGGGGCGTGTAGCGCATGAGGTCGCGGTCCTTGAAGGTTCCCGGCTCGGACTCATCGGCGTTGCAGATGAAATATTTCGCCTTGGCTGATTCCTTGGGAATCAGGCTCCATTTGACCCCCGCCGGAAATCCGGCGCCACCACGTCCGCGGATGTGCGCCTTTTTCACTTCGTTGATAACTTCGTCAGTCGACATTCCGAGTGCTTTTTTGAGTGCGGAATAACCACTCATGTTTTTCAGGTAGTAAGAAAGCGGGCGTGCTTCTTCGCAAAAGTGCTGGATAAAGAGGGTCTCGGGCTGACTGTCTCCGGATGGCTGTTCGGGGGGCTGTTCTTGCTCCGACATCGCTCACTCCAATTCGTCGAGAATCCGGTCAAGCTTCTGGACGTCGAGATTCTCGTGGTAGTCTTCATTAATCATCATCGCCGGCGCGGTACCGCACGCGCCCAAACACTCCTCTTCATGAATCGTGAACTTCTTGTCCGGCGTGGTTTCCGCCACTTTAATGCCGAGCTTCTTCTCGCAGTGTTCGAGGAGCCGTTCGGCTCCTCGCAACGTGCAGGACACGTTCGTGCAGACTTTGATGTGGTACTTGCCGACCGGTTTGAAATTATACATCGAATAGAACGTCGCGACTTCACGAACCTGAGCCGGATGAATTTCGATGTACTCGGCGACTTCGTCCATTACGCCGGAAGATAACCAGCCGATCTCATCCTGGGCGGCGTGAAGCGCCGGCAGAAGCAGCGCCAACTTGCTCGGATATCGGGGCTCCAGCTTTTTCATGGTCGCATAGAACTTATCAGACAGTACTTTATCGGCCATATTGGTTCCCTTTTACCTGTCAATCTCGCCCGCGATCACATTGATGCTTCCGAAGGTGGCCACCATATCGGCGATTTTGAGACCTCTCACCATAAGGGGGAGCGCCTGGAAGTGCCAAAAGGATGGTCCGCGAACCCTCATCCTGTGTGCCTTGCTTGATCCTTTGCTCACGATATAGAAACCAAACTCGCCGTTCGCGGCTTCAAACTGGGTATAGGCCTCGCCCGCGGGAACCTCGAACCCAGTCATGAAAAATTTGAAATGATAGATGAGGCCTTCCATCGTGTTGTAGACGACATCCTTATCTGGAATTCTGACGCGCTTGTCCTCACACCAGATCGGTCCGGGCTTAATGCGATCCGCGCATTGGGTGATGATGTTCAGGGACTGCCTGATCTCCTCGATCCGCACGAGATAGCGGCTGAAGATGTCTCCTTCCGTCGCGTAAGGCACATCGAATTCCACATCCTTGTAGAACATGCACGGCTGGTCCCGGCGCAAATCGATGTCAATGCCGGAACCGCGCGCATTGGGTCCCGAAAAGCCGTATTCGATGCACTGCTCTTTCGTGATAACACCCACTCCGACCGTTCGCTTCTGCCAGATCCGGTTCATCGTGAGCAACCGATCCATTTCGTCGATGGTCTTGCGCGTGCGTTTGACCCAGGCTTTGACGTCTTTCTCCCAACCTTCCGGCGCGTCGGCCATCAATCCGCCGATTCTGGTGAATGAGGTGGTCAAACGAGCGCCACAAAGCCTTTCAATCAGGGTATAGGCTTCCTCGCGTTCATGAAAACCATACAGGAAGTACGAGAAAGCGCCGATGTCGACCGCGTTAATCCCGACGCAGACCAGATGATCAATCACGCGAGACATTTCACTGCAGATCATCCGAATCCAGATCGTCCGCTCGGGAACCTCGATTCCCATCAGTCGTTCGACGGCCATGGCATAAACCGTATTGTTGATCATGGCGGAAACGTAGTTCATCCGGTCCGTGTAAACGATGTACTGATGATACGTGCGGTTTTCGCCCATTTTCTCTTTTGCGCGATGGGTGTATCCGAACTCGCCGTAGGATTTTTCGATGGTTTCACCGTTAAGCTTGGCGACGAGCCTGAAGGCACCGTGCATCGCGGGGTGAGTGGGCCCAATGTTGACGATTGCCCGGGAGTCCTCCCAGAGATCATCCGGATCCCGGTCGAGAGCGCTCTTGTGTATCGTGTCGGTCATCGGCATCGCCTTCCTGAATCACTCTTCCAGAAGAGCTGGGTCGGCCAACTCGGGTTCCGTAAAGATTTGATAACCTTTGAGTGGAAAATCCTTCCGAAGCGGATGGCCCACGTACCGTATATCCATCAGAATCCGACGAAGGTCGGGGTGCCCGGCAAACCTGATGCCGAACATGTCGAAGACCTCCCGCTCGGACCAATTCGCCCCGGGCCAGATCGCCGTGGCGGTCGGTGCCTCCTCGCCGTCCCTGAGCCGAACTTTCAGACGGATCCTGACGAGCTTCGTAGTCGAGAATAGATTGTAGACGAGCTCAAATCGCGGTTCGATGGACTCGTCAGTCGCAGTCAGATCGGAAAGAAAGTTGTATTCGAATGTCGAATCGGTTTTCATGAAACTCAGGACATTCAGGATACTTTCCTTCTTCACGTAGATGATCGGAACGTCCGTGGGATAGTCCGGCGGCATTCGCGTTTCCTGGATGTTTTCTCCAAATCGATGCCTGAGCGCGCTGATTTGTGTTTTCCAGAGTTCCCCGAACTTGGGAACCCAGTCTCCGAATGTCGTGGGTACGAAGTTTCTGATATCGGTGATTTCCATCTTTACCCCTGTGGACTTACAATCAGACCCTCTGCCGCCGCTGAGCGTGTGTGTCGCCTCGCGAGATCTTCTCCTGAAGACTCAGCAACCCGTGAAGAAGATTCTCCGGGTTCGGCGGGCACCCCGGAACATAGACGTCCACGGGAACGACCGTGTCGATACCCTTGAGAACACAATATGAATCAAAAAGACCGTTTCCGGAGCTGGCGCAGGACCCCATCGAGATGACCCATTTGGGCTCAGACATCTGATCGTAGATCGTACGTAAAACAGGTGCCATTTTAAGATTCACCATCCCGGCGACAATCAGAAGATCGCTTTGTCGCGGAGAAAACCTGACCACCTCCGCGCCAAACCGCGAGATATCGTAATCGGCCGCGAGCGTTGACATCATTTCAATTCCACAGCAACTTGTTCCGAACGGCAGCGGCCAGAGCGCGTTCTTTCTTCCCCAACTGATGAACTGCTCGAGTCGCGTTGTCAGAAAGCCTGTTGATCCGTCTCTCATCGCCTCACTCCCAGTCCAGCGCGCCTTTTCTGAGGACATAGAAATATCCCACGAGAAGAATCGCGAGGAACACACCCATTTCAAACAGAATGAATGAATTAATGCTCAGGTATTTCCTGAATACGATCGCCCACGGGAAAAAGAAGATAATTTCGACATCGAAAAGCAGAAACAGTATCCCGACCAGGAAAAAACGGACGGAGATGCGATGCCGCGGCTGTCGAATGGAGATTTGCCCGCACTCATACGGCGAATCTTTTCGTCGATTCGGCAGTTTTGGGCCAAGGAAATGGGAGGCCAAAAGTGCTCCGATCCCGATCGCCATACCCAGGAACATAAGAAGCAGTACCGGTATATAGGCCATGCTAATCGAAACTTATATCCGGAGCCGCGCGGAGCGCGCTACCACAAAATATACTGAATCGATTTTGCGGTCCACGCGAGGGCCTGTTCGGCAAAAATTCCCGTCAAGAGAACGGGAATCATCAGAACAGCCAAAAACGCGTGGCGCGCGTGATTCGTGCCCATCGTGCAATTTGCGGTGCGATCCGCGGGGTGTTGGGACGCGGATTTTCTGAAGTCTCCGATCAGACAATAGGAGAGACGGGCTACGGATACCGTCGAAACCGCCATTGAAACAATGGCAACGACAGCCAGCGCCATCCAGTGTTGCCGAAGGGCCGCGCCGATGAGCGTAAACTTCCCGATGAACCCGGGCATGGGCGGTAAACCAACCAACGTGATAAGAAACAGAATCAAACAAACACACTCGGGTACTGCCCTGGCCAACATTCCCTTGAGGTCCTCGAGCCGATCCGATCGAAGCTCGTCCATCAGGAACGAAAGAACGAAGAAAATGCCGGTAATGGAAAACAACTCGATCATCAGATTGTAGAGCAGCGCGGCAATCCCGACGCTGTCGAGGACGAGAACGCCCATCAGCAGATGTCCTGTTTCGGCGACGATAAGCGCTGCAACCATTCGTTTGGCACCGACCTGGCGCATGGCGAGAAACGAGCCGATTACCATCGAGAGCCCTGCGGCGAGCGCAACGAGACGGGTCCAGTCGAGCTGTCCGAGAACTTCCCATTGTCCTTGCGTCAGGGATGGCTGGGCAAAAAGAACCAGCAGGAATCGAAGCGCTATGACAAACCCCGCCGCCCGCGAACCAATTGAAAGAAACGCGGAAACCGGAGTGGGAGAGCCCTCCAGCACGTCCGGGGCCCAAAGATACATCGGAAATGCGCCCAGCTGAAAACTGAGAGACAGAAAGATCAAGGTGAACACCACGAGCGACACCTCTCTTGAAAGCGGTGTCGCCAGAAGTGATCTGTGAATTTCATAGATGTTCAGAACGTGCGTCGCCGAAAAGAGAAGAGCCATTCCATAGGCCAACAACCCCGCGGATACCACGCCGAACAGCATATATTTGAATGCGGCTTCGTTCGAGAGGGGTGATCGCTTCGCGTAGCCAGCAAGAAAATAGCCGATGATGTTTACAAACTGAAGCGAAAGGAACGCCAGGAGCAGATCCGTTGAAGACGCCGCCAAACACATCCCGAGGGTCGCCGCCAGAATCAGCACCGTATACTCGGCCCTTTTGTTCGGACTGATCTCGCGGGTTTGAATGGCGACAATGATCGAAAGAACCGCGAGTGAAATGAAGAAGAGCCTGAAGAAGAATGAAAGGCCGTCAATGGAAAGGGTGTTATTGAAAACCTGGCTGGGTCCGTACTTGTAGGCGAGAAAGCTTTGAATCAACGCACTCGCGAGTCCCATGAGGGCGGTGATCGAAATGAGCCTGTACCTTTCGCCGTGATACGTGATTTCGCCGATCACAACGAATCCAAGCGTCAGCGCAATCAGGATTTCGGGCAAAATCAAGATAAGGTCTTTCACTCGTTCCCTCTTCCTTTTCTCATTTTGACCCCTCCTACTTCACCGTCGACAAAAGAGTCAGGACCGTGGGCCTGACCAGCTCAAGAAGCGGCTTCGGATACATTCCACAAAACAGCAGCCCGGAAACCAGCGGCAACAGATATGCCTGCTCCCGAAGCGTGAGGTCGCCAAACACGCCCATTTCGACGCTGCTGTCGCCCAGAAAGATCAGCCTATACATGACAAAGAGGTAATAGGTCGCCAACAGAACCGCACAAAGGGCCAAAATAACGGCGAGCGGATGCCCGGGATAACCGCCGATCAGGAGAAGGGAGTGTCCCACGAAACCGCCCAGACCGGGAAAGCCAAGCAGCGAGGCCACGAAAATTCCTGAAATCACCGCCATCGTCGGAGCCCGGGTCGCGATACCCCCGAGCGGCCGGGGACCACCATCTTCGCGCATGAAAACGGAATGGCCGGCACGATCATTCAACAGCCCCGAAAAGAGCCCGAAGCCCGCCAACCCCAGTCCAAGGACAAGCTGCTCATATACCGCTCCGACCACACCGGCCGAATTCAGTGATCCCACGCCGAGCAAAACAAAGCCGACCTCGCCCACGCAGAGAAAAGCAAGCAACAGCCGGAGATCGCGCTGCGCGACGGATGAAACGCCGCCGACGAAGAGATTAATCGCGCCCACGGCAACAATGATGTTTCCCGCCGCGAGGAGGCTCTCGGGAAATAAGGTGTAGGAGAGGCGCATGAAGATATAAATCGCGACCGGAACGGTAACCGCCGAAAGAGCGACGAACACGGACGGTGGCGCCTCGCGCGCCGCGTGCGTGAACCAGCTGTGCAGCGGCCAAATCGCGGCTCTAAATGCCAGGCCGATCGCGATCAACGAGAAAGCCACGACAGAGAGCGAGAACTCATGACCAAGAATTTCAAAATTCTTTCCCGTGAGCTTCGCGTTGGCGAGTTCACGAAGAGAGAAACTATGCGGATCGACGGAGTAGTAAACCAAAATCAGCGCCGCAAACAGGAGGGCGTTGCCGATCGATGCGGCGACAACCGATCGGAAGGCCGCTCCCTCGCGTCCGGGACCACCCCAAATTCCGATCAGGAAATAGAAGGGTAGGGCGCTCAGAGCCCAAAAAAAGAAAAGCAGAAAAAGGTCTTGGGCACAGGCGACGCCAAAGAATGCCGTCTGGAGGATCAGAAAAAGCCCGTACATTCCACGCGCTCCGACCTTCTGATTCCATTCTGATGCGATCAGGACGGGAAAAATGATGGAGACCAGCAACACGATGAGCGCGTTCAGACCATCCACGCCCATGTCATAGCTGATCGCATAGGACCCGACCCATTCGAGGATTTCGATCGCTTGGAGATCCGCCGTTCCCCGCTGCATGGAAATGACCAGGACAAAGCCACAGATGCTCGCGGCAAGACTCGCGGAGAGAGCCATCCACCTCGCGACCATATCGGAACGGATACCCCTGATTCCCGGCAAGAAGGCCTGAAAAAGGGCTCCGACGAGCGGAAGCAGTACCATCGAAGAAATCAAATGATTATTCACGTTCTTTTCCTCAACCCCTCATGAAATGTAACAGCATGGCCATCCCCGATCCGATCCCGAACAGCAGATACCATTGAACATCGCCGTTCTGGATCAGCTGGAACACTTTGCCCGGCACCTGCACGACGTGGGAGACGGCCGCGTTCAATCGCTCGGAAATTCTATTGTCCACGTCAGTGAACGCCGCGGCGGTATTGCGGATCAGCCGAACCGCCAGTGTTCCGCCAAGTCTCCCCGCGAATTGTTCCCCGACCGCCCACTCAATGAAGCTCCCCGTCTTTCTCATCATTTCGAGAGCCCAAAGACCGAAGCGATCGACTCCGTATCCGGAGGCGAGAAAAGCGGAAAACCGCGGGAACGCCCTCGCCACCTGCTGAAAGAGATCCAATTTCCTGCCGCTCGTCCAATACGCCGTCGCGAAAGCGACGGCATGAACTCCCAATAAAAGCCAGAGCGCCGATGATAGCGCTTCACCGTTGCCGAAGCGGTCTCTCGCCGAAGAGGACCTGAAAAGAATATCGAACAACGAGGCAAAGAGCCTGTCAGGGGCGTCCCAAAGCGCTTCTCCGGAGGCCGTTCCGGTCCAAACAAGTCCGAGCGCAAGCACTATCAGAACGAATGGCGCGCTGATCGTGAACCAGGAAGCATCACTGATGGCCTTCACCCTGGATGCATTCCAGGCGAGCTTCCAGCCGTGAAGAACAAAAAGAAAAAAGACGAACCCAGCCACGAACTCGAGAGCCGATAAATCCCATACCGCAAGCCATCTCAAAATTCCGCCAGCGGACACGAAGCCCAGAACGCCCGTGGCGGCCGCCACGGCCGCGAAACAGGCCACCCTTATCCAGTCTGATTTGGTTCGGTTAGAAGCCCCTTTGGGTCCCTTTACTTCGAACGCGGAAACCGCGATCGAAAAAGCGGCCGCCCCGAGCGCGAGGCCGATGAGAACAGCGGTGGCCACCCACTGTCCAGAAAACGCGAGCGTAGAAAAGACGACAGAGAAGCCGGCCGAAATCCAAAGACTCAGCCCTTGTCGTCCTTGCGTCTGAAGGAACCCGGAACCGATCGTGAACAGCGCGGAACCCAAGGCCACCCATCCGAAGACCGGAAGAATTCCGACGCTTCTAAACTGCGGCTCAAGCCGGATGAGGACGCCGAAAACAGAAAGCGCCGGCAGAACCTGATTGAGCACAACGCGAAGAACAGGGGGGCTTCCCGAAGATGTGATAATCCAGCCGGTCAGCGGAAAGGACTGAAGCTGAATGAAGAGTCCGGCGGCAAGAAGGCCTGCTCCGATCTCGTCTGAAGAACCGGGGAGCGCGGCCCAATTCTCCGCGTTCGCCCAATCCAGGGGCGAGCGGGAACCGGCCAGGATGCATGCCCCGAGAAACGCCAGGAACAGTCCCCAGGACTTTTCCCAACCGAACCGCATCGCGACATTCGCCTCGTCATCCGTGTCCCACCGCGACCCGAGGGAGATAAACCCGCCAAGAATAGCGAGACCGATTCCGACAAAAGCCAGCCAGGGCGTCATTGCGATCCATGAAACCGAAACACCCGCCGTTGAGATCGCAAACGCCGCTTTGTACCGCTCCGGAGAAGGCTCCTTGGCCAGCAGGCCCCGATTGAGCAACACGATTCCCGACAAGATGGTTGCAAGAGCCACCATCGTGAGCCCCAGCGGGTCCTGTAAAACACCGACGGTAATGGCGCCCGGTTCGTCCCGCGGCAGAATCCAGCCGGTCAGCCATCGCTTTTCGTGGAGACCCTCTTCAACAAGACTGCTCCAGCCAAGCGCGACGACGGCGAGAAGTCCGGCGAGCAGGATTCCGACAATCCACGTGGCGTAATTCTGACGCCGCTTTCCGAAAACGAGAACACCCAGGCCGGCCAGAAAAAGGACGAAAAGGTAAGAAGCGAGAAGGATGGGGGTGCCGTATAAAAGTTCCATTATTGTTTCAAGATCCGCAATCCATCAACTTTTCCCTGCCCACGCAGGTAAAATTGACGAATGGCAAGCGCGTACCCGCCCACGAGCTGCGCGATCCCTCCGAATGTAATGAAAAGCCCGAATATATGTCCCTCCGGCCTGGCGCCAGATGAAATTCCGGCCAGCACGAAGATCATGGTCGCCCCCATGATCAGCAGTTGTCCGCCGATCAAGAGCCCGAGGAAAGTTCTGCGGGATATGATGCACACAAGGCCCATTGCACCGATGACCCCGGCGACCGCCATCATCATGCGCGCCCCCTTTTCTGCCCGTTCGGTTTTTGCGACTCCTCCACGGTGTCATCCTGTCCCGCTTGGGGTCTCGCGATCACGCCTCCCCCAACCAGCACGGTGAAGAGCGTCAGGGCGAGAACCTCAAGCGAAAGAAAATGCTCCTCCGAGATTTTCTTTCCCAGGCTGCGCAAATCATTTCCAGCTTGCGGAATAACAAGCATGTTTTCCGGCAATGTTCCCGCACCAAGCCAGATCACCGCCGCGAAAGCCAGACCCAAACCGAGTGACGCCCCGAAAATCAGCCCCGTGCGCCTGGTTTTTGAGTTTCCGTTTCCAGCCCCGTATTCGCCGAACATGACAGAAAAGAAAACGAAGGAGATGGAGACCATCGTTGAGATGATCCACTGAATTACCGCGAGGAGTTCCGCCCCGAGCGTCAGGTAAATCGCGCCGATCCCGAGCCCCGCCACCCACAGCGAAAGAACCCCCAGACGAAGCCCTCCGGCGAATGTCGCCGCCAGTCCTCCGGCCACCGTTACAAACGCGAATGCCCAGTGGATCATAGAGTCACCCTGTCATCCTCGATTTGCTGCCGCAGCTTTGCCCACTTCAGCCGCTGTTCGGGAGTGACCCAGCCGCGCCCGAAACTCGCCACCAGCTCGGGAAGCTCGTAAACAGCCCCTTCGAAATTCTTGGTGTGTTTCAGGGAGGCGGGTTGGCAGACCTCCGCGCAGATGCCGCAAAACACGCACTTCGAAAAATCGATGTCGAAAACCGACACCCAGATTTTCGTATCGTCCGTCGCGGGCTCCGCTTCAACGCAGATGCATTGGACGGGGCACTGTCGCTCGCATTCCTTGCAGCCCGTGCAACGCTCAATGTCGTTAACGAGAAAGCCGCGGCTCCTGGGCGGAAGATCATCGGCTATTTTCGAGGAAATCGGATCCGGATACTGTTCGGTCACTTCCTTGCTGAGTTCGCCCGACCCGAAAAGATACGGTATCGCGGTCAGGCAGGATCCCCAAACCGAACGAATGCCCCAAAGGACGTCCCTGAGATATCCGAGAATGGTCGAAAAAACCGAACCTCTCATCATAGGGGGACCCCCTGTCATAACGCCCCCCATCCGGCCACGAGACTCGCGCCGATCAAGGCAAAAAGCGAAAACGGGCTCAAAACGCGCCAGGCGAAATCCGTGACCTGGTCAACCCGGCTCCTTGGGTTTACCTTTGCTATCCAGGTCACGACGAGAACAAGTAAAAACGTCTTTGCAAGCAGCCAGCAAAGCTCAAGAACCTGCAACAGTCGCGGGTTGTCCGCATTACGGAGTTCCGTGGAGAGGCCGAACGGAAGCGCCCATCCACCCAGGAAAAGAACGACCGCGATCACGGACCAGAGCAGAAAACAATAGAACCGGCCGAGACGAAAAACCGTAAGCTTTCTTCCGGAGAGGTGAGAAGCGACGCCTCCGTGAATGTCCGGCGCCGAGAAGGCCGCATCCATTGGCGGTATTCCCAGCAGAACGAGCCCGCTGATCACGAATACGAAAAATGCGATGAACTGAAACGGATTTGCCGCGGCCGTCCAGAGCAATGGCGAAGAGGATTGTGCCGCGGCGATTTCACTCCACCGAAAGCCCCCCGCGCGAATTCCGGCACAAAGAAGGGCTATGAGCGCCGGAAATGCGCCGGCGAGCGCCTGTGCGGCGACCCGGATCCCGCCGAACCAGCCCGGAACGGAACCCTGACTGAGACCAAGGAACATTGTCCCGAGCGCCAGGACGAGGGCGGACCAGAAAGGAAGGAACGCACTCATGTCGGTATCAACCAGAAGAAGCAGTGAACCGAGCGGGATCACGGCGACTGTCGAATAGAGCGCCATGGTGTGTACAAGAAGCCAAATCGCCTCGCGCCAATTCCAGTCTCCCGCGGCCTGTTTTTGAAGCAGCTTCAGAAGATCGGCAACCGGTTGCAGAACGCCCGCGGGTCCCGCCCGATTTGGCCCGACGCGAGCCTGAAAATCCGCGCTCAGTTTGCGTTCAAGATAGCCCATGACCGCGCCACTCGGAACAATGACGAGGCAATAGACAAGAACAAGTCCACAAGCGGTCAAAAGCCACTGGGGCACGCTCTCGGCAAAGCTGAGACCCGAAATCCAGGGGTTTAGCCACATGGCCTGCGCGTTCATCGATCCGCCTCCGCAATGCCGATATCCAGAGTCGCCAAGACCACCGGCAGATCCTCGATTCTGATTCCACGCACCAACTGCGGAAGAACACTGAGCAGCGCGAGAGACGGGGGACGAAACTGGATTCGCGCCGGATATGCGCCACCATCGGAGACCAGATGACAGCCAAGCAAGCCACGTGAACTTTCGATCCGAATATAGGCCTCACCACGCGGAACTTCGAAACTCTCTTCCGGCTTCCGGAGCGCGAACGGCCCCGGGCTAATGGCTTCGGCCGATTGTTTTAAAATCTCGATGCTGGTCGAAATCTCCTGAAGCCGCAGCAAAAAACGGTGATTTGCGTCCCCGAGGTGCTGAGACTCACGTCTTCCGATCGGAACCTCGAAATCCAGAAAATCATACCCGGAATAGGGATGTTCTTTTCTTACGTCAAAGGAAATGCCCGACGCCCGCGCGTTGGGACCGGTCACGCCAAACGTCCTGGCCACTTCCGGGGCGATCGTCCCGATACCGCGGGTGCGCTTTATGAAAGCGTGATTATACGTGAATAAATCGTTGTACTCCTTGAGCCTGATGCGCAGGAGTTCACAAATTTCGAGAACCCGCTCAATGAATCCTTCCGTTACATCCGCCTGAACGCCCCCAAAACGCAGAAAGTTCAACGAAACCCGCGCGCCGGTTGCGAGCTCGAAAAGATCGAGAATTTTCTCTCGATCGCGCAAGACGTAGTGAACCATGGTTTCCGAGCCGACCGCTCGCGCGACCCGAACGATATACCCCATATGCGCTGATATTCGCGTGAGTTCGGAAAGTATGACCCGGATGCTCTGCGCGCGCGACGGAACCTCGAGCGCCGCGATTTCCTCGGCCGCAAGGCAAAGCGCGAGCTCTCCGAACACCGCTCCTTCGGGATCAAGACGATCCGCATAGGGAATCGCCGACCTCCAAAGCTGCCGCTCGAACGCTTTTTCGAGTCCGCGATGAAGAAAACCCGTTTCAACCTCTCCGGCGACAATCAGCTCTCCATCCAGTCGCAGGCGAAGCAACATCGGGCCTGGCAACGAATGATCGTACGGTCCGATCTCCCACTGAGTCAGATCTGTTTTGAGTGACTCAATCATCAGCGAGGGCCCCCTCTCGTGCCCTTATCGCCGTCAAAGACGAAACTCTTGCGAAGCGGGAAACCCTTCCAGTGATTTGACGCCGTCTTGGCGTACTCCGCGGAAGCGCCGTTTTCGTCGACAAAGCGTATTCCAAAGAGCTCGGCGATTTCGCGCTCCTGCGGCTCGGCCATCCCCCAAACTCCGGCGAGAGATTGAAAATCAATCCGTTCGAGCGGGGAGGTGAGTTCGACCGAGCTCCTGAGAATCAGCCGCTCTTTCGTCCGGGTCGATCGAATGAAGTACGTGAATACGAGCGCGTCCTCGAGTTGCATGGCCGAGAAATTCTCAAGCCAATCCAGCTCGGCCGCGGGGTCGTTCTTCAGCGCCACGCAGAGTTCGCGAAGTTTCTCGCTCTCAACCCACAGACAAAGCTCGGCGCTCCGGCCAAAGCGCTGCTTTTCCAGAATCGCGCCCGGAACAAGCTTATTTATTTTTTGTAGAAGCCCGTTCTGTTCCACGTAATCTTTCCTGTAGGGCAATCAGCCCGTTCATGATTGCTTCGGGCCTGGGAGGGCAGCCCGGAATATAGACGTCCACGGGGATCACCCGGTTGGCCCCTGGAACAACCGAGTAACTCACGTCTGGAGCGAAAGGTCCGCCGCAGTTCGCGCACGAGCCAACCGCCAAAACCAGTTTGGGGGACAGCATCGAATCGTAAAGTTGCTTGAGATGGGGCGCCGCCTTATATGAAATGGCGCCCGTGATTATTAGCAGGTCCGATTGCCGGGGATCAACCTGCGGAAGACATCCAAACCGTTCGAGATCATAACGGCAACCCAGGGTCGCCAAAAGTTCATTGGAACAACAGCTCGTGCCGGCGGAGAAATACCACAGGGACTGCGATCGCGCCCAGTCGAGAACCTTTCCGACAGTGGAGAGATAAAATTTTCCGTTCATCTCTTGCCGTCCTCATCGTGAAGATCGCGGGCTTCGTGGTAAGAATAAAGCCAGCTTAAATCGCCTTTTTTTCCGGAATAAAGCAGCCCGAGCGCCGCGAAGCCGGCGATCGTCACCGTTGCCGCGAGACCCCAAATCGAAGTTTCCCGCGAGGCCCCCCCGGCCGCGGACTGAAGCGTTCCAGCGCAGGGGATCAGAATCAAACCGAGCGCGATCAGGATAAGTGCCGCGTTTGCCGCGAGAAAAAACCTCGCGTTAATCCTTTGTCCGAGAAGGTTTTGTTTTGAATTCGTTGCGGGTTGGCTTTCAGTGTCAACGCGCGGATAACCCTTTTTTCGAAGCCGTTCATCCTTCGAAAAAACAAAAGCAATCATCGCAAGAATAGCTGGAATTCCGAGCGCCAGAATCGCGGATAAAAAGACTACATAATAAACATCCCAGCCACTTGGCATCGCGATCTCTCTCTGAATAGGCCGGACCCCTGGGGCTCGGCTATTCCGATTTTCCCTGTTCCAAAAGTCGTTTTAGAAGCTCGCGAAAAGATTACTGAAGTTGAAATTTTGTGTCAAGGTAAGTAG
>Ga0208245_1000623_pt1 | contig 27337 bp, 30 predicted proteins | sample RifOxyC1_FD_184035 | JGI IMG/M metagenome (GOLD analysis project Ga0208245, IMG submission 184035) | Soil microbial communities from Rifle, Colorado - Rifle Oxygen_injection C1 (SPAdes) | ecosystem: Environmental > Terrestrial > Deep subsurface > Rock core/Sediment | place: Rifle, Colorado... | reverse complement strand
CCCAAGCACAGGATGAAATCGGGGGTATTAGTACCCAGTTGGTACAAGGCATAATGTGATTTGCAGGAAAATACGGGGATTTTTGAAGATTCCAGGGTGGGAAAATCTGAACGAAAATTCACTCACAACTTCAGGTAGTTTTTCCGGGGTTACATGATGATACATTCTTCTGATAAAGGTTCTTAAGTTTCCAAAAATCCCTTCAATTTCACTTGTTTTTCCAAACTCCCAGGACTTGTGAATATCAACAATATGGGTAACCGGGTAGAGTTTCTCAATTCCCTGATAAATTGAAAAACCATCTGTGCATAAAATCGATCCGGGTTTGATATTTTCCTTGAGAAAATTCCAGGCATCCAATCTTGATGGCTGGGTATGATTAAGAATCTTGTAAGCTAATTTTCTTGTCCCTTTTTGTTTTGCCATTAAAAGAGCTCTCCCTTTCCATCCTCCGAAGTAAGCTTCATCAAGTTGCACAATAGCCTCAAGAATAACTTTCTCTTTAGGTAAATTATTTCTGAAAGTTGAATACCAATACCTGACGGCCTTTTGAGATAGCCCTGAGATAACAGCAGCTTGTTTAACGGGCATTTGAGCAGTAAAACACCAAATAATAAGCCAGAAATTCTTAAGCGGTATTTTAAGATTGCTTAGCCAGGTATGGGAAAGAAGGGAGAACTTACATCTGCAGGATCTACATCTAAATCTGGATTCATAGCTAACGATATTTCTCGATTTGCATTCAGGACAGAATAGATTTTTCCCAAAAAGAATACGTCTGATAAACTTCCTGATTTTAGCGTCTGAGGGAACTTTCTCCGGCTGATACATTACGAGATTTTACTCGTTTTGTACCAACAAGGTTACATTACCCCAATTGGCGTACGTAACTATTTCTTCGACTTTCTCACCCATCCATATAGACACATATTACTCTCTCTCTCTGCGAAAATCAACCCTCATTCAAAAGTGTTATATTTGATTAATGGCAAGGGGTGAAGAAATTTCTAAAGGAAAGGTTTTCTCTGAGTTTTTTACAAATTTAGCCGTGACTACTCTATCCGCTGGAATAATTGTGCCCATATTCACACTCAGTACCTTTTCATTTAGTATGATCATACTCAGTTTTACAACTGCTATTGTCTTAATTGCCAGTGCTATAATGACTAAAGACTTAAAATGATATCTGATCAAAAAGCCCTATTTGTTTTTTCTCTTTGGTTATTTATCGCTGGTCTTATAGGAATAATTACCTATCTTGCTACAAGGAAACAAAGAAGGAAGAAAAAATGACACTTACTACAACCACAAATATTCTCACTGGGTTCGGATTGGTGATGGCAGCCGTTGTAATTTACCTTGCCTTCTTCAAAAAAACTAACTGACGGAAGTCCCTTTGTAAATCTTTGGTTCAAACCAGTCTTTTGGGGCGGGTTGGGGTGCAGGTTGAGGAGCGGTCGGAATTGATCCTATCGGATATTCTTTCTTTAATCCGTCCTTTTGCACTCTTTGTCCTCCGCTTCTTAATAGATGTGCAAAAACTTCAAAAGTATCTGCGGTCACTCCTTCTTTCGTAAAATTATTGCTTGCTTCTTCAATTCCAGCAATTAGGTTTGTAGCCGAATCACCATCCAAGTTAAAATTGCTTTCTTTTATCAAAATTGCCGCAAGTTCTGAAAGTGAGGAAACCGGAAGAGTAAATGACATAATTTCTTTGTTTGGAGAAGCAAGTAGCTCTTTTATACCGACATGAACAACCTTTGCCCCGCTTAAATCTTCCGTATTCAGACTAGAAAAATCCGTATCGTTATTCCCACCTACCAAAATAACCAAATCGGAAGCAACTCCCGAAGAGGAAAGTTCCACCTGTTCTTTTTGAGGAGAGGTTAATCCCGTCTTTGGAATTACGGTTAATTTAAACTGACTTCCTTCAACATCCGCACTAACTCTTTCGATATTCTCGGCAGGATAGTCTTTAAATAATATTGTTAGGTTTTTATTTCCCAATTCCTGAGCAATTTTATTCACCCCCACCAGTCTATTAAATTCAACCGTCATTGATTTGGGGGATGAAATAGAAACATTTTTTTTGTCTCTCAGAGACAGATAAAGCGAAAGAGCTGCGGCAACCTGATCAAAGATGGGTTTATCCGATAAAAGAATCAGAATTGAGTTGGCAGAGGAAATTAGAGAGGAAAATGTTGTATCCATCACTTTGCAACCGATACTACCACATCACCTATAGCAAAATCAAACTGGGGTTCAAATAATATTCCAAACTCTTCTCCGGGTTTAACTTCCACCACCTCCTGTTTTGCCTTCTTAAGAGATAAGACTTTTATTCTTCCTACTTCTTTTCCGCCTCTTTCAAGATAAAGGTTTGCAGCTTTAACAATCTTTCCGTTTGTAACCTTACACCCAGCAACCCTCTTATCATTAAAGGGAAACTCGGCAATGACTTCTGCCTTCCCAAGAATTTCTTCTTTTCCTCCGGCTAAAATTTCCTGAAGTTTGTCGATCAGTTCATAGATTATTTTAAATTTATAGGTTTTTACCTTTTCCGCTTCAGCAAGTTTTAATACTGAATTTGGAATGCCCGATTCAAATGCAAAAACTCTGGCCCCTGTCGATTTAGCCATTAAAATATCGCTCTCAAGAACATCCCCAACGGAAGAATTAACCACAACAACTTTGGGTGGAAGTGAAGATTCTAAAGCCTCCAAGGCCCCAATGCTTTTGGCTTTTAAAATCACCGGAAGTTCATCTTCCTGAATCTTTTTAAATTGATCTTTTCTTGTTGTCACCTTAACATTTTCTTTAATTAAACTTTTGTCTGTAGAAATAATCGAACCCACATCGGGAAGTACTGAAAAACCCAATATTTGACCCGGTTCTCCGGGAAGAATTTCTTTTACGCCTTTTCCCTGATAATCAAAAAGTCCTCTAACTTTACATTCTGTCTTTTCTGCGTATAAAATATCTCCAACTTTTAATATTCCGTCTCTAACTACCAACGATACGGTTAGACCGCCTTTTTCCTTTGAGGTTTCAATAACGACTGCCATTAAAGGAGATTTTATGTCTCCCTTGATTTCAGAAACTTCCGAAACCAAAGTAATCATTTCCAGAAGTTCTGCAATTCCCTTACCTGTTTTCGCTGAAATTCCATGGTAAGGAGTATTTCCACCCCTGCCTTCAAATAAAATTCCCTGTTTTTCGAGTTGTCCCAAAACTATTTCTACATCTGCAGCAGGAAGATCAATTTTTGTAATAGCAACAATAAAAGGCATTCCCGCCTCTTTAATCAGTTGAAGTGCCTCCAAAGTTTGGGGTTTAACTCCATCCGATGCATCAACTACAAGTATGGCAATATCGCAGGCCGATGCTCCTCGAGATCTCATTTTAGAAAATGCCGCGTGGCCCGGAGTGTCTATGAAAGTTATTTTCTTGGCTTCTTTAGTTACAACAACAGATGCTCCAATTCCTTGAGTAATTCCTCCTGCCTCTTTTCCGGCTACATTAGTTTTTCTGATTGCATCAAGAAGAGTGGTCTTACCGTGATCAACGTGGCCTAAAACTGTAACAATTGGTGATCTTATTTGCATAATTATTTTTAGAAGTATGAATTCTCATATCATTCAGGCTTCTCTAGGTTTTCTCCTGTTCCTTCGACTTCAATCCTAAGTCCGGTCAGTTTAGCAGCAAGTCTTACATTTTGACCGTCTTTCCCAATTGCTAAAGATAATTGATCATCCGGAGCTAAAACTTTCGCCAGTTTGTCTTTTTTATTTACCTTAACTGAAAGGCCATCAGCTGGAGAAAGAGAAGCTTTGACAAGCTCTGCCAAATCTTCGGAATATGAAATTAAATCAACTCTTTCTCCGCCAAGTTCGTTGGTTACCGCCTGAACCCTAACTCCTTTTTGACCGACACAAGAACCTACCGGATCAACCCCTTGCTGACTTGAAATTACGGCAATTTTGGTTCTGACGCCTGCTTCTCTGGCAATTAACTTAACCGTTACGTTTCCTGAAGCAATTTCGGGAACTTCTCTGGCAAAAAGCTTTTCAACAAATAAAGGATCTGCCCGGGACAGAATAATATCTTTCCCCCGCAGTCCTTCTTTAATTTCCTTAAGAAGAAACGAAAGTCTTTGGTTTAAATTAAGTCTTTCGCTGGGAATTCTCTCAACGGCAGGCATTATTGCCTCGGTTCTGCCAATATCAATCTTGACATCCGGTCCATCAAATCTTAAAACCATCCCAGATATTAACGTTCCCACCCTTCCGGAAAACTCATCCATAATTGCTCCCTTTTCCGCTTCTCTTATTTTTTGATGAATAACCTGCTTTGCGGTTTGGGCGGCAATTCTGCCAAATCCCGGAGGGGTAACATCTTTTTTATCCTTAAATACTTTGGCTCCGCCATCTTTAGGATCAATTTGAACCGTAAAGACCTGTTCTTCAACATCTTCTCCCTGCTCTCTAGCGTCCCTTTTATAGGCTGCAACAATTGCCTCTTTAATTGTTTCCAAAATAACAGAAGGATCAAGACCCCGCTCGTTGGCGATGGCCTTTAGCGCTTGTGCAAATTCTGTTCTCGGTGTCTGCATATTCGTTATTATAAAAAAAGGTGGGCTCATCTTCCCACCAATTCGACTTAGTCAATTACCGAGTCCAATTTTAGCCTAGTTGTATATTTAAGTCAAATGAAATAAAATGTGGCTATGAAGAAAAATCTACTTAACTACAGAATTTTAGTTGAAAAGGAAAAGACAAAAAATGGCTATGTCTATGTCTCTTACGTTCCCTCATTGGGAATATCTGACTTTGGAAAAAATGTGGATGAAGCAGTTAAAAACACAGAAAAAGCCATTAAAATCTACCTTGAAACTTTAGTAGAGCTTAAAAATGATATACCGGAAATGGATGCGGAAGAGTACTTTGTCGTAAACAAACAGGTCAAATTCAACACTCCAATTGCAATTGCTTAAATGCCAAAATATCCGTCATTTAAACCCAGGGAAATGGAAAAGATTCTTCACAAAAATGGGTTCTTACTTAAAAGACAATCGGGAAGCCACAGGGTGTTTTTTAACCCGGAACTAGAAAAAACAGTAGTTGTTCCTTTCCACAGCAAGGAAATTCCCCAAGGAACCATAAGAAGCATTGTTAAACAATCCTCACTCTCCGAAAAGTTTTTCTTAAAAAGCTAAAAGCCTTCCTCTCTCATTTTCTCAACAACTTAATTTTTTATAACTGGGATCAATTTACTTATAGATCTTATTTCGAGACCGGACCTTAGAATTCCCCTTTCAACTATTGACTTTTGTTCAACCTGAAACTTGGACTCTAATTCTTTTGCAACTCTCATATTCATTCGTTCGAAAACACTTTTTAAGGCAGTGTTCTCTATGGCACTTCTTTCAACGAGTAATTCAACTGTAAGTTCGCCAGTTTCTTTATTCAGCGCTGACCGAAAACCGCAAGCTAAACAATAACCTTGAACATAGATTGTGTAGGGTAGTATTTTTTTTAAAATATCATACCGATATGTCCATTTATCTTCCAACACTTCAGTTTCTTCAACCAACGACCCCTCAAGATCTTTTCTAGTTTCCTGTAAAGTTCTAACCGAATTTTGATTCCTTTGTTCACATACTTTATCTAACATTAACCCTGACATGGCCTGGCCATGATTCCTGGCTGTGGGTTCAAAATAAAAGGATAGTGAATTGATCCCTTGTCTATCGTATGTGCCATAATACATTTGACTATTCTGATATCCATAACCATAGATATACTCACTGTTGTTGGGAAGACTATTACTTATAACAATCACCCGCCCAGATTCATCAACATCAAATTCATGTGGTTTTGTGGATTCATAGTTGACACTTAAATTTATAGGAGTATTTGGAATTTCCACCATCAGGGCATGTTCCTGAGCCTGTGGAAGTGCAACTCCATGATCTCTTATTTCATATTTGATATCTATCTTGATCCCTTTTTCTCTTAGACGTGCTTGCAAAGATTGCAACTTTTCTACTTGATAAACATTTGGGGTCGATAAAAGTGTTATTTCCAATCCGTCTTGAGTGAGTTTTATATGATGGTATCGAGTCATATCTTTTTCACCTTCTAGACCAATTTTTGTACTTGGATGTCCTCCAATAAAATGATACGGAATAATTCCCATAATTCTTTCAAAAGCTTTGGCAAAATCATGATCTTTACCAGAATAAGTTTCTAGAAACGGAGAATGATTTGCGTCGAATGGTGTAGCTCTGATATATTGCCAATCTGTGACTCGGGGTATAAAGAAATAAAATTCTTCATCAACCCTTTTAAACTCACAGGGCAATTCGTAATCACCTTGTGTATTTAAATAATGTGCAGCATCACATCTCTCAACATTTTCCCTTAATTGCGCTAACATTAAGTCGTCCAGGTCTGATATATTTTCTAACCGATTTGGATCGGGAAGTTTTTCCCCGACAAATTTCCTAATCTCTTGGAGATTTTCAAAATCTTGACTTTCGGGAATTACTGCAGGCGTTAGGTCAGAAAAGTCTTTATCGAGCATAAAAAAAGCTTATCACAATTTATAATCCTTCTTCTTTCATCTCCTCAACAACTCTTCTTTGTTCTCTTGTTAACTTTTCAGGAATTAGGATATTAAGTTTTACGTATTCATCTCCCCTTCCTCTTCCATGAAGATGATTTACTCCTTTTTCTCTTAAACGAACCATCGTTCCAGGTTGGGTTCCTGCCCTTACTCTAATTTTTACTTCTCCCTCTATTGTGGGAACTTCTATTTCTCCTCCAAATGCAGCTAATGAATAAGGAACTATCACATTGACATAAATATCATCTTCATTTCTTTCAAATAAATTGTCCGGTTTAATGTTTACCGAAAGAGTAAAATCTCCAAAACTTATTCTTGCTCCTTCATATATCCCTGCAGGGATTTTAATTTTTCTTCTTTCGCCCTCTATCTCTATCTCTTTCTCAATACCTCTTACAGCTTCCATGAAATCTATTTTTATAGAATATCTTGGTATGGCCCTTCTCTGTTGTCTCCCAAACGGATTTCCCCCTCCTCCAAAAAAACTTTCAAAAATATCAAAAGGATCCCCAAAATCCATATTTGCGAATGGATTACCGTCACCACCCGAAGAAGAATAGGTATAGGTAAATGGCCCACTTTGTCCTCCAGACCCTCCCGGAGTAAATGCATCATGACCAAATTGATCGTATGCGGATTTCTTCTCTTTATCCGAAAGAATTTGATATGCCTCGTTTATTTCTTTAAATCTTTTTTCAGCCGCCTCTTTATCTGATCCCGCATGTTTATCGGGGTGCCACTCCAAAGCCTGTTTTCTGTATGCTTTTTTAATCTCATCGGCACTTGCGGACTTTGAAACTCCCAAAATATCGTAGTAATCTGACTTTGTGGCCATGAAGTTATTCTACCACTTCGCCTTCTTCAACTTTTTCTTCCTTTTTCTCTTCTTTCTTTTTACTTTCGTCTCCGTCTTTTGGAGTTTCCCCTTGTGGTTTTGCCTGTCCCTGATACATGGCTTGGCCTATTTGACTTAAGGTTTCCGAAAGATCTTTAGTTGCCGCTTCCAAATCTTCCTTTGAAACATTTTCCTTGTCTTTTACTTCTTTTACCTTCTTTATTTTTTCTTCCACTTTTTCTTTGACATCCTTTGGAGCTTTATCTCCAGCATCCTTTAAGGCTTTTTCGGCTTGAGAAACAAGATTGTCGGCCATATTTTTAGCCGTGATTATTTCTGCTTTTTTCTGGTCTTCCTCTTTATGTTTCTCAGCTTCTTCCTGCATTCTTTTAACTTCATCTTCGGAAAGCCCAATTGCTCCCGTAATAGTTATATTTTGAGTTTTCCCTGTTGCCCGATCTTTTGCAGAAACTTTTAATATTCCTGACGCATCAATATCAAAAGTAACTTCAACTTGAGGAACTCCGCGAGGAGCAGGAGGAATTCCGTCTAAGACAAATCTTCCCAGAGATTTATTATCGGCACTCATAGGCCTTTCCCCTTGAGTGACATGAATTTCAACCTGCGTTTGATTATCGGCTGCAGTTGAAAAAACTTCGGTTTTGCTAGTCGGCACGGTTGTATTTCTAACAATCATCGGCGTTGCGACTGCCCCCAAAGTTTCAATTCCTAAAGTTAAAGGGGTAACATCCAAAAGAAGAATGTCTTTAACTTCTCCCCCTAAAACTCCGGCTTGAATTCCTGCCCCAACCGCCACAACTTCGTCCGGATTAACCGATTGATTGGGAGTTTTACCAAAAAAGTTTTTTACGGTCTCAACCACTTTAGGCATTCTGGTCATACCACCTACCAAAATTACTTCATCAATTGCGTGAGCATCAAGCTTCGCATCTTTTAGACAGGCCTCAACCGGTTTAAGAGTTTTTTCAATTAAGTCACTAACCAAATCCTCAAGTTTGGCTCTGGTTAATTTCATCGTTAAGTGCATCGGCTGACCGTCTTTCTGGGTGATATAAGGCTGGTTTATTTCTATTTCAGAAGCGGCGGATAATTCTATCTTGGCTTTTTCAGCGGCATCTCTGACTCTTTGGAGAGCTTGTTTATCGGCTTTCAAATCAACCGAATTTTCTTTTTTAAACTCCGAAACGATATAATCAACAATCTTTTCATCAAAATCATCTCCGCCCAAGTGGGTATCTCCGTTTGTGGCCTTTACCTCAAATACTCCTTCTCCAAGTTCAAGAATGGAAATATCAAAAGTTCCTCCACCAAGGTCATAGACAGCGATTTTCTCGGCTTTTTTCTTATCCATGCCATAAGCAAGAGCCGCGGCGGTTGGCTCATTAATGATTCTTTCGACTTTTAATCCCGCAATTTCTCCAGCCTGCTTGGTTGCCTGTCTTTGGGAATCATCAAAGTAGGCAGGAACTGTAATAACCGCCCTGTCTACGGATTCACCCAAGTAAGCTTCCGCATCTTTTTTTAGCTTCATAAGCACTCTTGCCGAAATTTCCTGGGGAGTGTAAGTTTTTCCCTCTATACTAATAACCGCTCCGCCATCTTTTCCGGCAACAATCTCATAAGGAACCATTTTCTTGGTTCTTTCAACTTCCTTGTCATCATTCCTTCTTCCCATTAACCTTTTGACCGAATAAACAGTATTTTTGGGATTTAAGACAACCTGGCGTTTGGCAACATCTCCCACCAAGTTTTTAACAGGTTCAACAACAGAAGGTGTTATATTTCTACCCGTGTCAGCCGCAGGAATAACTTTAGGTCTTCCTCCTTCCATCACAGCCACACATGAATTTGTTGTTCCTAAATCAATACCAATTATTTTTGACATATTTTTATTTTTGCGTATCTTATTACAGGTCCTTCTCTAAACTTCCAACCGGAAAGAACCACCTCTTCTATTTTATTTTTTTCTTTGCAATTTTCAACTACTTCGGTAACCTCATGTAAATTATGGTCAAAATTATCGCCTTTATTGGGCTTTATTTCTTCAACTCCTTCATCTTTTAAGATATTCTCAAGTTCTCCGATTGTAATTGCAAGCCCTGCATCTTTCAAGTAGTTTTGAGCTGTCTTCAGATTATCAAGTATAGGCAAAATTCTTAAGATTAGCTTAAGACCTGCAAGTTTTTCCAAATCTTCTCTTTCTCTTTCTACCCTTTTTCTCAAATTATCATAATCTGCTAAAGCTCTAGCTAATTGATTTTTTAGATTATTACTTTTTGCTTTATCCATTTGCTGCCTCCTCAACCATGTTTGAAAAATACCTAACCATGGGAACTATTGTAGAGTAGCTTAATCTTATAGGGCCTACCACCCCCAAAGCACCCTTTTTACCTTTGGCATTAAAATGAGCCGTAACAATTCCTACCGAATTTAATTCCGGCCAACTCAATTCTTCTCCGAACAAAACATCAAAAGGATCTGTCAAATCTCCCCTTTGGAAAAATAATTCCTGTATACTTTGGGCTTCTTCAAAAAAGGAAAAAAGGCCGGAACATATTCCCATATCAGAAAACTCAGGGTTTGCAAAAATATTAGCATAGCCTGCATGCCAAACTCTGCCATCGTCGGTTGCGGCTAAGGCAACACTTTTTGTTCTTTGAGCAAGTCCGCGAGTTGCCTCATCAAGCAGTTTATCTAAATCATCTTTTGAATCCCTGATTTCTTCTTTTGCTTTAACTTCATCGGCCAAACTCATCTGTTTTTCTTCCATTAATTGATCGATATAGAATTTCATAGCAACGGGACTTGGAATTCTACCTGAAGACGTATGAGGTTGCCTTAAATATCCGCCTTTGGTTAAAGCAACCATTTCGTTCCTGATAGTTGCGGGGGAAACTCCTAGATTATATTTTTTATCCAAGTTTTCAGACCCAACAGGAACCGCTGTTTCAATATACTCATCAATCAAAGCTTTTAAAATCTGTGTTTGTCTTGCCGAAAGTCCGTTTGTCATAGCCTACCCTGCAAGGGGTTAGCACTAAGATAACATGAGTGCTAAATGTTGTCAAGGGCTTTTCTCAATTCTGCCACCTTCTCAGCAGTGAGTTTAGGTTCAAGCTCGGTAATAAAATCCTGCAGTACGGAAACAGTAGATCTTTTTAATACGTCGGGGAAATTCGAACTATTCTGTTCGAGATGGGTCTTTCCTTCATTTACCACCTTTTCAAAATCTTCAAACGACACATTCTCATTTAGAGCTGTTATCTTATCCAGCAGTTCTTTGTTGTCTGGTGATTTATAAACTTCTTTAATAGAGCGAATGTATATGGAAAGAAACAGGTTTGTTTTTATATCTTTTTCTTCACTCAAATTGAGAGTGGAGAGAACATTAAGTACTACACTTTCACACTTTTTATTAACTTGGGCAGAATTGTCCATAATTTAATTTTTCAAAACTGGGTCACCTGGAAACATCTTTTTGCCCATAGCAATATCATATGTTTCTTTTAAAAAGACGGTGCCAGGAATTGCATGAATTAAAGCAAGGCCACCAGCTATAAGAAGAACTCCTGGAGTCGGATGTTGGGCAGTTAATGTTTCATAGCTTATGAAGGAAGCCATTCCAAGAAAAAACGTGGGACCAATTGCAGATATGGCTGTGGTAATGATTCTATCTTTTGGTGGAATCGGCCCCTGTTCGGGAAGATGTATACCAAGACTACCTGCAAATTCTTGGATGTCTTTAGCCAAAACTCTTCCTGAAGCAGCAAAAGCTTCTCCTGAAGTAATTAAAGTCTCCTTAACAAACCCCGCAAATTCCTTTGCCGCCTGTTTGAATCCTTCTTTCGCCACTTCGACTTGGGGCTTAATAAAGGTGTTCTTCATAAGCCTCATAAAACCTTTAAAACTCGATGGTCCCGGTTCTCTATTGACTGGTTCTTCTGACATCTTGAAAGAAGTTTAACAAGCAATATATATATATGTCAAATTTTACGGCTAAAAAGATTATTTGAGGCTAAAGAAATTACAGGTATTCTTTAAGAGTAACTACTTTTACACCCAGAGGTTTTTGCTGGTGTTTTGGGTTATCTGTTATCAAAATAGCTTCTTCCTGTTTTGCTAAAGCGGCAAATGAAGCATCATAATAGGTAATCCCTGATTTACTACCTATCACATAGGTTTCTTTCGAAAGTTCGATTGTTTCCGAAATGAACCGAATTGGAAAAGAGTAAAAAACTTCAAGCACTTCTTTGGCTTTTCTTGCATCCAATTTTTTTGCCGCGAGAAGCACATTTCCCACTTCATATTTGGACAGCTCCGGAGCAAGCAGAAATATTTTATTGGTATAGCCGTCCTGAAGAAGCCTGTCTGCCTGTTCAAGATATTTCTCATCAGTTCGATACAGCCACTTAAAAATTACCGAACTGTCAACTACAAATTTAGGTAACGTCTTCGCCATTAAAAATGCGTTTCTCTATCTCTAACAAGAAACTCGGAAAGATTAACTGACTTGCCCTTACCCTTAAACGCACGGATTTTTTTTACTCTCTCATAAAATTCTTCCCAAGAAAGTATTTTTTTTAAAGAATAGGGACGAATAATTATCTCATCAATTCTTGTACGCACTAAACTGACAGGAGAATTCACGCTAACCCAATACGCGCCCTGCCGGATTATATCGGGTAGGGTAAGTTGTCCCCGCTGTCTAATAAAACCTATCGCTTCAATTACTTGATTCATATTTCTGAAATTCAGAATATCAGAATTACTAAATGTTGTCAAGAGGGTCTGTGGGAAGAGGAGAAACTTTTTTGGAAATAAAAATCCTTTTTATATAATTTGCGAAGAATTTAAGCTCTCCTGATTTGAAAAGTAACGAAAAAATGATGTAGATAATCACTCCCACCACTACAGTCATTAAGGTGAGCATTAAAAGATTAAAACCATATTGGGTATTTAACACAAATTTTTCAAATGGAATTGATCTGTCTAAATCAATTTTTCCCAAAAAAGAAAGCCTCTTGATCCAAACAGACCTATCAAAAAATTTAAGGATGAAAAACATGGTCATTCCACTCACAAATGAGGCCAAAATAGATTTAATGAAAGGTAAAAGTACCTTAAAAGAAAAATTTTGATAGACATGTTTTGCCATCAAAATAAATAAAATCAAAGATTGAATAAAAGACGACAAAGAAAATGCAGCCGCCAGTCCCCAAACGGGAAACTTAAAAGCTTTAATTAAGATAAAATCCAAAATTATGTTTAAAGTGATACAGGAAATGGAAATAATTACCGGGGTTTTAGTGTTATGCAGGGCGTAGAAAGCTCTTGCTAAGATAGCGTTAAAGACCTGAAAAATAATTCCGACCCCAAATGCAGAAACCACAAGACCTGTCTGAACCGTTGACTCCCAATTAAAAAGATTGGTTCCAAAAACAAGTCTGACCATGGGAATTCTTAGAACAATTAATATAGACGCTGCGGGAAGAACAATAAAAGAAACCTGATAAAGAGCATTAAAAAGTGTTTTTCTAAACTCTTCTTTATTATCCGAAAGTCTGGAAAGTGTGGGCAGGACCGCTTTGGCAATTGATGTTCCAAAAAGACCAACCGGAAGAAGCTGTAAGGAATTCCCAAAAGTATAATACGTATAGGCAGCGGTTGAAATTATTGAAGCTAAAGAAAGTTCCACGCTTTTGGCAACCTGCAAAAAGATTACTTCAATTACCCTGGGGAGGGAAAGCTTGCCAATCTTTTTAACATCCTGAGAAATCTTTACCTTAAAGGAAAATCTAAATCCCAATTTTATTGCCAGTGGCAATTGAACTGCAGCATGCAAAAATGCCCCAATAACAACTCCCATAACAGGCCCCATCAATCCAAATTTGGGAGAAAAGAAAATGGTTCCCAAAATAATTCCTAAATTGTAAAAAAGCGGGGCGATCGCAGGCATTAAAAATCTTCTTGAAGACTCTAGAACAGCAGTTAAAACATAGCTTATGACAAAAAATCCCTGAGCCGCAAAAAGAATTTTGGAAAGGGCAACAACTTGATCTCGATGTTCAAGACTAAAACCCGGTATCAGAATACCGTAAAGATGGTTGGCAAAAAATATGACAATTAGGGTAAGAATTGAAAATATAACTATACCGATATTGGTAATTGAGGATGCCATCTCCCAAATATTTTTCTCTTTATTTTTCAAAGCTTTAGTAAAAACCGGAATAAATGCCGAGGCAAAGGTCCCATAAACCAATACTTCAAAGATTAGATCAGGCAGCCTGAAGGCAGCAAAAAAAAGAGATAGATCATTGGGTCCGAAGAAGTTTGCCAAAACTCTCTGTCTGATAAGCCCCAAAAATCTTGAAGCAATTATCATAACCATAATTAAGGTGGCGGCGGAAAGAACTGAGGTTTGCTGAGAATTTAGAAACTGCTTGATTGATTTCATGCTTAATGTCGATTATACTACCCTCATGCCGGTTACAAAAACAGCCAAAAGAGCCTTAAGGGGTTCTGTTAAAAAAGCAAAAAATAATAAAGTTATTATTTCCAAATTGGAAATTGCGGTAAGAGTTGCCAAAAAACACCCTTCAAAAGAAGCTACCTCAAAAGCAGTTTCTTTGGCCGACAAAGCCGCTAAAAAACACACGATTCACAAAAACAAGGCGGCAAGAATTAAGTCAATGCTTTCACGCCTCAATGTGGTAGTATTAAATCATGCCCGCATCCAAAAAAGAAATAAAAATAAACCTTCTTCCCCAAAAGGAATTTGAGAGATCTACATTGGGAAGAATTCTTAAATGGGCCGTTTCTTCATTTAGAATTATTGTTATTGTTATCGAGATGATTGTCATGGGAGCATTTCTTTCAAGGTTTTGGCTGGATGCTGAAAATTCCGATCTTAATAATGAAATCTCACAAAAAAAAGCCGTCATTTCTTCGTTTGCTGAGGTAGAAAACAAATTCAGAATCTTTCAGAAACAGATCGAGATATTTACCAAAATCTCTTCATTTGCCCAGCAATCTGAATATATAAATCTAATTACCTCACTTGCCCCTAAGGAAATTATCTTAAATTCTATCTCGGACAACGAGAATTCTGTACAAATTATAGGAATGTCCGGCAATGAACAAAATATTTCTCAATTTATTAAAAATCTTTCATCAAATGACAAATTTAAAGATGTGTCATTAAGCAGGGTTGATTCCAGTGAAGATAATCCGTCCGCAATTGTTTTTACCATTAAGGCAAGTATTTCAGAAATTTAAAATATGGCACTTGGTTGGAGAAAAGAATATTTAAGGTACAGGTCCTACTATCTGAATGTCCTAAGTCTTTACAAAAGAAAGGGGGATTTAAAAATGTTTTTGGAAATCATACTCTCCCTTGTCACAATTTCTTTTTTTGGCATATTTGCCTTAAGACCCACATTTCTGACAATTTCCACGCTTTTAAAAGAAATAAATTCCAAGAAAGATACTGTTGCTAAAATGGATACTAAAATAAAAAATTTGCAAACAGCTCAAAATATTTTGAATCAAGAATCTCTCAGAATTCCGATCGTAGAACTTTCAATCCCCATCCTTCCACAACCCCAAACATTTGTACATCAAATAGAAGGTAGCGCCTCAATTGCCCAAGTTCAAATATTAGGTATAAGAATTGACGAAACCTTACTAAAGGGAGCTGCTTTAATTGATGATCAAGGCATGATGGGCTTTTCAGTTAGTGCTACAGGCAGCTTTCAAAACCTTTTTTCTTTTTTAAAAAATCTTGAAAATCTAAGAAACCCAATAAAAATTGATGTTTTAGGAATTAGTCTTACTAAACAGGAAATGGTGAATGTCCTAACATTAGTGATTACGGGAAAGATACCGTATCTGGAAGGGATAAAGAAGTGAAAAAAATAAAAATACCAAGTCTGGTAACTACTATGATTTTGACAGTCGTTACAATCTCCTTTTGGATAGTTTTTAGTGTCATAAGAATATTTAAAACTGAAAAATCTCCAGATATTCCTCCGGAAATATTAAACCCCCTAAAAGCAAGTTATGATAAAACGGTGGTTGATAAAATCGAAAAAAGGATTTATTTTGACAAGGAGCAAGTTTTTGAAACAGCCGTTCCGGCAACTAGTTCAGGAGAATTATAAGCGAAGCTTGAAAACTAAAAGTTTATGAAAAAAGCAAAAATACCCACAATAATCGGCATTATCATTCTGGTTTTAAGTCTTGCTGCCGGCGTTATTTTTGTACAAAACAGACAGCTTTTTAGGTTGGGTGCGGAGGGACAAAATTCTCCTAAAGACGTCAGAATTTCAAACATAACCGCTAGTTCCTTTTCCGTAACTTGGATTACAGATACCCAAACAACCGGTTTTGTTAAATACGGCGACTCGGTTGGGAGTATGACAAACACAAAAACAGAAGAATCGGGAATTTCAGGCTATACCCATCTGGTCAATCTTACAGGGCTTTCACCTCAAACTAATTATTTTTTTAAAATTAATTCCGGAGGCAGTGATTTTGATAATAACGGGGTAACTTGGCAAGGACAAACCGTCATAACTCAAGATACAAATCAACCAACACTTATTTCCGGAAATGTGCTTCTGGCAACAGGAGGAGCCAAAAACTCGATTGTCTATATCACTACTGGTACCAAACTTTATTCAACTCTCACTTCTCAAAACGGAAGCTGGATAATTTCCTTACCGGCAAACATATATAGTGCAAACAATCTTCTTGAAATATCAGCGCTCAACGGCCAAGGCGAAGTTTCAACCTCTCAAATTTATTCCAAATCGGCTATCCCTGTTCCGACGATGATCTTTGGCCAAACTCACGATTTTAAAAATCTTCCACCCAGTGAAAGCACAGATACTCCTAAAGCATCTCTGGGAGTGCCTGAAACAGGAACCCCCTCGTCAGGCTTTGATGTGTCCGGACAAACTTCAACTCCTTCGGCAAGTACCGTCACCCTTGACTCAATTTCCAGTGGTGAAGTTGTCACAAGTGTAAAGCCTGAGTTTTTCGGTGAAGGACCAAAAGGAACTGAAATTCAAATAACCGTCGAGTCGGAAGACCCTGTTACCGATAAAGTTACTATTCCTGCATCCGGTAAATGGAATTGGGAAATTCCCAAAGATCTTCCGGAAGGACCACATACCATAACAATTACTTGGAAAGATGGTGGTGGTATTTTAAGAACATTAACCAGAAACTTCGTTGTCCAAGCTTCCGAAGGACCGGCCTTTGTCTCAACTCCTTCGGCAACACCAAAAACAACGATGACACCAACACCAACAGCAACTTCGTCAGCAACACCAAAAGCAACCGCAACGCCATCGGCGACACTAAAAGCAAGTCCCACAGGAACTCCTTTCCCACAACCAGTATCTGGTGACTTGACACCCACCTTACTGCTATCTATTATGGGTATAGGCCTAATCACCGCAAGTTTTTTGCTTTGGAAAAAGTCATATGCCTGACCCAATAATAGCTGACCAAAATCAAACCGCACCACCACCGACATTTCCTGAAATGACCGATATTCCTTCCATGCCACAAACACCAGAACCTGTAGATGTTCCGCCAATGGTTGCAAATTCACCAACTCCAAAAAAGAAAAAAGGGAAAGTTCTTTTAACAATTCTGGGAATATTTTTACTTCTTGGTGCCGTCGGCGCAGGTGTCGTTCTCGTCGGCCAAAAACAGCTCTTTGAACAAAAAGCGGCAAATTTATGTCAAGAAGAAGTGAATGGAACATGCGTTCCAATGGACTACACATGTACCACAAATTACAGTGTCTTTAATAATTCATGTGGCGTAAATAAGAAATGCGGAGCTGGTTGCGACCTCCCAACAACATGTACTTTGGGGAGTAAAAAACCCTGTATTACTACTCAAAACTGCCGGGGAGAATTTGTTTGCGGGAACGATGGAGGGTGGAGTACTACCTGCTTCGATGTTGCTGATGATTGCCCAATACGAACATTCCCTCCAGACACCCCAAACACTGATTGTTCTGACTTTGGCGGTACTTGTAAACCAAATTGTTCAACCAACGAAAACCTAGTAGCTCAGGCTTGTCAATCTGGGTCCGGAGACAAGTGTTGCAAACCCAAGCCAACTTATACATCAACTCCAACATTACCTAATTGTCCCAATACAGATTGCAGTCTAAACTACAATGATGCAACTGGTCTTGTGAATTGTAAGTTAAATGATGGCAGTAGTACTTACTGTTGCCCATCTGATAAACCTTTATATAATTCGCAAAATAAAGCCTGTACAACAACGACAACAACTAACTGTTCAGGAATTAGCTGTACTTCCAACAGCTGTACTACCAGAAATAGTTATAATCAAACAGATTGTTGGGTTGCTCATTATTGGTGCCAAGACACAAATGGAGTAGAAAGCTGCGATACAAACAATGGTGTTTCACTTGGGGCCGGACAGTCAGCAAGTTATTCAAAAAACTGCGGCGTTGAACAAATTGATATTTATTGTCCGAGCTGTGGAATCGGAGGAACTCTTGCAGAAGGAGGTAAATTTATAAGCATTGATCATGGGGCATGTTCACCACCAACTACTCCGTCCACCAACCCAACGCCAACTCCAGGACTAACTGCGGCGTGTACTGCAGTTAAGGTATACGATGCAAGTTGGAATCTCCTTAATACTACTCAGTTATCTGCCCTAACTGCCGGAGATGTGGTAAGGTTTACGGTTTCAGGAACTCCCGCTGATCAAATAGATAAAGCAAGATTTACAATAAATGGAGTGGTAGGATCAGAAGTCACGACCAAGAAACCAAGTACACAAGAATATTATACCGAATACACAATTCCGGCAGGTGTGACATCTTTTACCGTAACAGCCCAGATACACCATTTAACCTTGGGTTGGTTCTAAAAAATTATAAGCGAAGCTTGAAATGATTACATTATGAAAAATAAAATCGCCACAATCGGAATAATAATCGCAACCGTAATTTTAGCCGGCGTCGCCGTTTTTACTGCTGTCAGGCTTTATCAATTAAGACAAGAGGCGGTTGCCCCAACCGCCCCCACTTCCAAACCCAAAGCACAAGAGGTTCCCTTAGCATGCCAATCTCTTGCTTTTACCTTAGGATCAACACCCACGCCAACACCGACCGCAACACCGACAAGTACTGCCACCCCAACACCAACGGCAACTCCCACCAATCCTCCTGGGGAACCAAATTCTTGTAATGGAACCTGCGGATCTAATACCAACTGTAATTCAGGCCTTTTCTGCTACTCAGGCTTTTGCCGAAACCCGTCTTGTCCAACCCAAACCAGTTGCAGTTGTCCTGGGGGAACATCAACACCAAGAGTTACAGCAACTCCAGCCCCAACCCAAGCGTCCCTACCTGATGCCGGGACTTCTCTGCCAACAATTTTTGGGATTGGCATCGGGACTTTACTTCTAATAGGAGCAATAATACTTGCCCTGTAAGTTAATTTTACCTCCAAGAGGAAAACCAATAGTATGATTTGTCCAACCAAAGAGGAATATTAAGTCCCGCCCAATGAGGATAGAAGTAAACGAATAACGAAAAACTAATAACTAATAATGGAAAAATTAATTTCGGGTTCCTCCTCAAAACATATGCAATTGCAATACACATAAATGGGATTGACGGAAGGTAGTGGTATAAAAACATGATTCTGGGGGAGGCGGCCCAAGGCACGAAGAAAACCAAATAAGCAAATAGGCAAATAGCCAAATTCTTGTTGCGTTCAATAAAAGAATAAATAAATGAAATTACAACAGATATTAAACCAAACCAAAAAACAAAAGGATTTCCCATGGCGTAGATTCGAGAAACCATACCATTAACCTCATTACTTGTATAAAGATAGATTGGTCTTAAAAGAAACGACCAACTCCACCAAGAAGATGTGTAGGGATGAGTAGCACGAAGTCGTGTGTGATACCACCACATTTGTTTTTGCATTCCCCACCAAATATCTATACTGTGTCCTGTTAAAAACATAGGGAGATAAGTTAAAAGATAAATGATAAAAGGTAAAAGTAAAAACCATAAAACAGATGGCTTAAATTTATTTTTTCTTCTTAGCCAAAGAATAAAAAATATGGGAATTATCCAAATTACCGACCATTTGGAGGCAAGGGCTAAGCCAAAACCAATCGATGCAAAGAGATCTTTCTCTTTTATAAAGAAATATAAAGAAAGGAGCATAAAAAAAAGCATATAAGTATCATTCATGCCAATTCTGGACATAACTAGAGGAAGACCCTCTAAAGAAAAAACGGCTGCTGATAAAAGAGAAAGAAGCTTGTCTTTAAAAAGTTCTTTGCTTATAAGATAAATTAAAAATACCGCCCCTGTTCCTAAAATTGCCTGAACAATCCTCCAACCGAAAGCATTTTCTCCAAATATTTTCATTCCCAAAACCATCCCCAACTTTGCTAAGGGAGGATGCGTCCACTCATAAGCAAAGCCTTCCGGAGGCGTGTTCCACCACTCCCAGGCCATTTTGTTTCCATTTAAAATCTCCCTTGCGGTAAAAGCATGATAGACCTCATCAAAATATTCATTTTTGGGACTCCCCAACTCAAATATCCTTGTGATAAAAGAAAAAAGCAAAACTCCGGCTAGTAATATGTTAAGAACTTTTCTTGGTATTTTTGTTTCACCAAAATTAAACGAAACAATATTCTTCGGTTTCTTTTTGGACCCACCACCTTTAAATAATTTCAAAAAAATATAACCAAGTGAAAAAAGATTTACAAAAATTAATATAACAATCAACCCCTGGGGAAAAACTGTCCTAAAATCGTAGGTTATCCACATGTATGAATAATAAATATTGGCTAAATAGGTCAGAGATAAACCGATGTAGACAATAAGCAAATCTGGAATTAGTGATACCGAAATAATAAGCGGCGCAAAAACAGGCAAAAGATGTCTTTCGTGCATTCTGGTTAAGAAAAGAAAACTGGAAAGAAAAGTAACTATCATAAGCAGATATTCCCAACCCTTTTTCTTCCACACCTTAAATAACACAAATCCCAAAATTATTAGTGTAATAATCACACCGATAATCATTAACGGAAACGCACCCGGCTCTTTATCCCAAAAACCGAAAATCCCCCAGAAGTTAAAAGCATTTATACTCGTGTAAGGATATTGCCCGGAAGAGACAGCCAGTCTTTTTAAAATAAAACCAAATATATTCTCGCCATCGGCAAAAGGAACAAAACCTAAAACAAAAACAGCCAAAGATAATAATATATAACTTAATATCTTTTTTATCTTCCATTTGTTTTTAATCATCATCAATAACAAAACAGGAGCAATAAAAGCGACTTGAGGTTTAATTAATGTTCCAAATGCAAGAAAAAAACCGGAAAGAAAAAGGTTGGTAGAGACAAAATAAATAGCCAGTATAGAAAGAAGTGAGGTTACGGAATCTATCTGTCCCCAGAGGGTTGAGTTTACTAAAACCGCAGGATTAAAGATATATAAAGATGAAGCAATTAATCCCCATTTATTATTTTTATATCCCCCTACTATCTTGTAAATCAAAAATCCGGTTCCTAAATCGGCAATAATTGCCGGAAGCTTGTAGAGAAGTACGTCGGGAATAATTCCTTTAATTTTTCCCAAAATCCAAAGAATATAAAGATATCCAGGAAGGTAATCCGACCAGCCTTTGTAAAAATTAGAAAAACCGTTATTAACCAGTGAACTACTCCAACCGATAAAAGTTCCCTGATCGAGCTTCAAGGTTCCAAAAAATCCTAATAAAATTCTCACTATCAATCCTAAGCCCAAAACGATTAAAATGGGATTCATGCGAAAATTTATTTTGTGTTTCTTGATATTTTTTTCAATCATTTCAATTTACAAATTAATTTATCCGAACCCCAGAAATTGGTATGATCATTATAGGTTCCTTGCACAATCGTTTCTTCAAGGTAGATTAGACACTCCCAATCTACCTACATTTTACCAGGATAGTTTAGAATACCAAGGGAAAAAATATCTACCTTTCCCTCCCATCCCAGCCCTAGTTCTAGCACCAATAATTGCGATTAGGAAAAATGTCACACAGCAACAAGTATCAATTATTATTGGAGCTATTAACGCGGTTTTAGTATTTTTGTTACTTAAAAAATTTACTATACCAACAAGTGCTCTTCTTTTGACTGTTTTTTTTGCTTTGGGTACCGTCGCCTTTTGGTCGAGTGTCGTCGGCACTACTTGGTATTTTGCCCACAATACCGCACTGATGTTTTTTCTATTAAGCTTGATTGCTTTCAAAAATAAAAAAGATTTTCTCTCCGGACTTTTTCTTACTTTTGCTTCTCTTTGTCGACTGCCAATATTTTTGGGAATAGTTTTTTATATTTTTGAGCTTCGTAAACAAAAGGGTCGATTAAATAAATTTATTATTGGAGCGCTTCTTTGTGTTCCGATCATGTTTATTTATAACTGGCTAAGATTTGGGGGTATATTTCACACCGGGTATATTGAAGTCTATAAAAGCTATCTGGGAACGGCTTATTCTATTTTTCACAATTTCGGATATCTGGATATTAGAAATATTCCCCTTCATTTTTTTACCTTTCTTTTTATGCCGCCTTTAATAAAAAATGGATTAATTACTCCATCACCATACGGGATGGGGATTTTATTTATTACTCCACTTCTTCTTATTGCCCTAATTCCACCGTTTAATAAAGGTCTAGAAAAAAACCTATTTAGAGGATCTCTTGCAATCGCGTTGGTCGATTTTTTACACTATGCACAAGGTTGGGTGCAGTTTGGTTATAGATTTCTTTTGGATTTCCTACCGTTTTTATTAATTATTCTTGCAATAAGATTTAAACCAAAAAAGATTTATATACTTCTTCTTGTTATATCTGTTGCCGCCAATTTCTGGGGGGTCAACTGGGCAATTAAACTAGGATGGTAATATGGTTTTAATCCAACTCTGAAGTTCGATCCAGTCACCCGTTCGAGGAACAAAAACATATTGATAATCATATCTCTGGCTTTTGGGTGGACTTATTAATATCTCATCAGGAACTACCGAAGATTTAATATTGCCATCTACTTTTAACATTTCTCTACCCAAAACAATCATTGAAGGAAAATTAATGTCTGTTTCAATTGATGATTCAACCACTTTCCAAACCTTAAACAATTTAAAAGGATTCAATAATGTGCTTTTTGAAAGAATTTTACTCTTAATAGCAGAGATTACCTTTTGCTGTCTTGCTTCTCTTGCAATATCCGTGTTTTCATTATTGTCTCCGTTTCTTGACCTGACAAACTTCAAAGCAGTTGTTCCATCCATGTTATTTACACCCTTTTCAAAATACACCGTTTCATACCGACATTTAAATTTTTTGTCTCCGTCGCAGGTATCTTCTTCACGGCCTTCTATTGGATAAAGATTATCTGTAAAAGAGGCGACAACATCAATTTTAACTCCACCCAAAGCATCAACAATTCCCCTAAATGATGAGAAGTCTAAAACCAAAGCATAATTTATTGGAAGACCTGTGAGTACTTCAACATTTTTCTTAGCAAAAGACAATCCGCCACCGAATTCGGATTTTTCCTTTCCCCAATAATAAGCGCTATTAATTTTAGCTCTTATTTCGGCAATCCAAATATCACGAGGTATGGAAATTAGATTTACCGATCTATTGTTTAAAGAAACTGAGGCGATCATCATTGTGTCAGTTAGGTCGGCACCGGCATGACCAACTCCTCCTTTGCCTAAAATAAGAATATTGACCCTTCCTTCCTGGGATTTTATTTTTGATTCGGCATTTTTAACAAAAGTTCCTATAAAAATAAATAAAGCGGCCAATATAACAATGGGGATGATGATAAAATAACGTTTATGCATTCACCTATTCTATCTGATTTGAACCCTCAACAAAAGGCTGCTGTAACATACGACAATGGCCCGGTTCTTGTTTTGGCGGGGGCAGGAAGCGGCAAAACCAAAGTCCTTACCCATAGGGTTGCCCATTTTATCGATAAAGGGTTTGTCAAAGCCGAAAACTGCCTACTGATGACTTTTACGAATAAAGCCAGTGGAGAAATGAAAGAAAGAATAATTAAATTAATTAATCAAGCTCCGGGGTTTGCCGGCACTTTTCATTCGCTTTGTGCAAAGATATTAAGAATTGACGGAGCAGTAATCGGAATTCCTCCCGGATTTTTGATTTACGATGAACAAGATCAAAAAAGTCTGGTCAAGGAAATTATTGAAAACTTAAACCTCTCAACTGATCAATATAATCCCGCAGCGGTTCTTTCTGTTATTTCAGATACCAAAAATCAAATGCTCACCCCCATCCAATATTCTGAATTTATTAATGGAGAATTTCAACAAGTTGTTTTTAAAGCATATTTGGAATACGAAAAAAGATTGAAAGAAATAGGAGCACTGGATTTTGACGATTTGCTTATCAAGGCGGTTCTACTTCTTAAGGAAAATTCCGAAATATTAAGCAAGTGGCAAAATAAGTTTACACACATCTTTGTTGATGAATGGCAGGACACAAATAAAGTCCAATATCTATTGATAAAATTGTTGGTCGGTGACAGGAAAAACTTAACCGCCGTCGGCGACATTTCGCAATCAATATACGGATGGAGGGGTGCTGATTATCGAAACGTCAGTTATTTAACCCGCGACTATAAGAATATAAAGACGATTAATCTTGAACAAAACTACCGCTCTACCCAAAACATACTGGAGGCTGCAAACTCGGTAATTTCCAAAAACACAACCCATCCGATTCTTAAACTCTGGACCCAAAAACACAAGGGAGAAAAAATAAAACTCTATACGGCCAGAAACGGACTTGATGAAGCAAATTTTGTTGTCTCCCAAATTCAATCACTAATCACTGATCACCAATCACTAATCACTTACAGCGATATCGCTGTATTGTATCGAACCAATGCCCAATCAAGAGTTATTGAAGAAGCCCTTCTTCATGCGGGGATTCCCTACATACTTGTTGGGGGAACCAAATTCTACGACCGAAAAGAGGTAAAAGATGTTCTTTCCTACTTAAGACTTTTGGTTAATCCGAAAGATTCTGTATCAATAAAAAGAATAGAAAAACTAGGGGTAAGAAGATTAGAGAAATTCAATAGCTTGACATCCAGACAGCTAGACAACCTGACAACTTTGGATATTCTTGATGAAATTTTAAAAACGACAGGATATTTGGACTTATTCCAAAAAGAAACGGAAGAAAATCTAGCCAGACTTGAAAACATTAAAGAATTAAGAAGTGTTGCCACCGAGTTTAGAGATATTACCGAATTTTTGGAAAATGTGGCCTTAGTTGAAGCCGGGCCGAGACATGAATCAAAAAATTGCGTTACGCTTATGACTCTTCATGCGGCCAAGGGTTTGGAATTTTCGGTTGTGTTTATTGTAGGCATGGAAGAAGGACTGTTTCCTCATTCCCGATCCCTTTGGGAACAAAACCAATTAGAAGAAGAAAGAAGATTGGCATATGTGGGAATCACAAGAGCTAAAGAAACACTTTATTTAAGCTACGCATCACGCAGAATTTACTTCGGCGAACAGGTTTCAAATCCACCGTCAAGATTTATAATAGATATTCCGGAAGAGTTGTTAGAGAATTTATCCTCCTTCGCTAAAGCTACGAAGGACACGGAAATCAACACCAACTTCGAAGGCGTATTTGATGATATAGTTGAAAAGTATCTAAAATGAAAGACGATTTTAACAAAAAGGCTATTCATCCGCTTCAGTCCTGGGAATGGGGGGAATTCAGGGAAGCTTGGGGAAATAAAGCGATAAGACTTCCCAATTTCCAAATCATTTTCAGTAAAGTTCCTTTTACTAATTTTAAGATTGGGACCGTAATTAGAGGCCCCAAACTCACAAAAAGGGATGTTTTTGAAGTTACAAATATTGCCAGAAAGGCTAAGGCAATATTTGTAAAGTTTGAACCCAATGTTCTTTTTAAGGAACAGCTTAAAGATGATCTTAAAAGTTTTGGTTTAATTTCCGGCAGGCGTCTTTTTACCCCAACATCCTTCTGGATTGATTTAACAAAATCGGAAGAAGAATTTCTGAATAGTTTTCATCCCAAGACCCGCTACAACATACGCCTTGCCCAAAGAGAAGGCGTAACTGTATCTGAAGATAATTCCGAAGAAGCCTTTAAAAATTATCTTAAATTAACCAAAGAAACTTCCAAAAGGCAGGGATTTTACGCCCATACTGAAAAATACCACAGATTAATGTGGAAATTCCTAAAGCCTTCCGGAATTGCACATCTTTTGGTTGCTAAATATAAAGGAGAAATAATCACAACCTGGATTCTTTTTGCCTTTAAAAGCTTCCTTTACTATCCGTACGGGGCATCAACCGATAAATATAAAAATGTCATGGCCAATAACCTGATGATGTGGGAAGCAATAAAGCTGGGAAAGAAACTCGGGTTAACAACCTTTGACCTTTGGGGAAGAGAGGAAGGAAAAGGATTTACTAGGTTTAAGGAAGGTTATAATCCCAAGGTGGTAACATTCATAGGAACTTGGGATCTTCCCACATCTATTCTTTACTGGCCTTATAGAATAGCCGAAGAAATAAGGTGGAAAATATTAAAACTCCTGAAGTGATAGATATCAGACAGACTCAAGAATATGCCAACTATCTTAAAAAAGAGGGATGGAAAGTTGCAAGAATAGAAAACACAAACTATTTCATTAAAAAACTTCCCTTAATTGGATCTATTCTTAAAATTCAAAGACCTGAAGAAATAAACTTTAAAACAATTAAAAAACTATGCCAAAAATACAGAGTATTTCAGGTAATTGTGGAACCAATTTCAACCACCACTGACGGCACCATTAGGCATAATTTATTTATATCACACGGTTATAAACTAAGCAAGTCTCCATATTTACCTTCAAAGACCCTTCAAATAGATCTTGCCACGCCCCTAAAGTTTGATAAAGAAACAAGAAGGTGCATCAGAATAGGGGACAGAGTAAAAATAAAAAAATGTTCTACTCCGTCTGATTTAATAAAGTTTCATAATGCTTGGAGAAAATCTGTTAAGTTTACAAGGTTTGCACCGAGTCTTGAAAGCTTAATTAATTTACAAAGCGCCTTTTCTATACACAAACCCACAATACTTACGTCGCACAATGTGTCTAGCAGTATTATTGGTGGAGCGATTTTCACACGTTCTTTACACGACTGTGCATATTACTGGCAAGGGTTTACAAATAAAGAAGGACGTTCTTCCCTCTCCCAATACTCTCTTGTCTATCAAGGTTTACTATGGGCTAAGAAGGTTGGTTGTAAAGTTTTTGACTTTGAAGGAATTTATGACGAAAGGTTCCCCAATAAAAGCTGGCTGGGCTTTACCCACTTCAAAAAATCATTCGGGGGAAAAGAGGTTCTCTACCCCGGGTGTTATACTAAATTTAGGTTCCCCTATTCGTAAATTATTTAGGTTCGAAACGATTAACTTCGGGGATTTTATCAAAATCACGATCGAAAGAATAAATATCTTTAGTTTTGGATTGTTTCATAATTACAGATATATATGCGTCTGTGTACCTAATATTGTATTTTAGAAACGTGCTTAGTGTGGGAAATATTATATTTTCGTTAAATTCAATATTTTTATTCTTGAGAAGAACGAAAAGAAATTGTGCGGTTTTTTCCTTTGGCCATTTATAAAATCTTCCTAAGGTCCAAACAACTTCCGCGACAACAATGTCTGGAATTATTAATGTTTCATGACTTTTTAAGAGTTTTGCGA
>Ga0208245_1000622_pt1 | contig 27361 bp, 22 predicted proteins | sample RifOxyC1_FD_184035 | JGI IMG/M metagenome (GOLD analysis project Ga0208245, IMG submission 184035) | Soil microbial communities from Rifle, Colorado - Rifle Oxygen_injection C1 (SPAdes) | ecosystem: Environmental > Terrestrial > Deep subsurface > Rock core/Sediment | place: Rifle, Colorado... | reverse complement strand
AGTCCTAACTACATTGATTGTATTCAAATGAGTTAAAGTCTAGCTCATAAATAATAAGATATTTAGAAATAAATATTTTTAGCAAGAAGTAATAGAACCAACGCAATTCATCCGCCCCTTGAAAGGGTCGGATTTCTTGCTAAAGCTTTAAATAATATATCTAATCACTTATCTTACTATGAATATTAATGATTTATTTAACAATTGCATGCAATTGTTTTAAACTCTTTTAGTTATTAATAACTTAAATCCTTTATCTAATTTCCCAATAATCCCCTTACACATTCAACAAAATCATTTACAGGAGAAGGTTTCTTTAAATAAGCAGCATAATTTTCACCTAACTTTAAACCAGTATCTTTTTCAATTCTCTTCTGGGAAGTTCTAGAAAAAACCAAAACAGGAATATGATTTTGAAAAAGTTCTTCCCTAATAAAATCAACATAAGGGGAATTTTGTCCAGCAAAATCTCCATATGGATTTACAATAGCAAAACAAACTCCTCCGGCAGCCAAAGAATCTTTAGCAAGTCCAAAATCTCTAAATGCATGTACCTCATAACCAATCTCTTCTTCAAGACCACTTCTAAGAGTTTCTGAAAATCCACAACTATCCAAAGCAATAATTCTTTTTACCATAAAAAATAAAACATCCTCAACTATATAAAAAATATGAACCTAAAGAATATATAACAAAATTCAATCCAAAACCCTTATAAACCAAAATTATCTTACTAAAATAAGCCTCTATAGCTCAAAGGTAGAGCATCTGTTTTGTAAACAGGGGGTTGAGGGTTCGATTCCCTCTAGAGGCTTTTATTTCACTTTTCTAAACAGAAAAATATATAAATTTAATAAGCGGCATGATAATGCATGGCTGCTTTAATACACACAAAAACAAAAGGAAATATTGGAGAAACATTTGTACTTGCAAATTTAATAAAAGAGGGTTTTACAGTAAGTATACCCTATGGAGAAAACTCAAGATATGATTTTATAATTGAAACCTTTAAGGGATTTAAAAGAATACAAGTAAAATACATGTCAAAAAGAAAAGATAGAGGTTGCTATATTCTCCCATTAAAATCTATTAGAGCAAATAAAAATAACAATAGAATAGTGCACTATACAAGCGAACAAGTAGACTTTATTATAGGTTATTGCCCAGATAATAATTCTTGTTATATAATTCCTATGAATGAAATAAATACTAAAAATGAAATACATATTTGGGTAGATAAAGAACCCAAAGGTAAAAATCAACATAAACCTATAGATACAAAATTTTACAAGAATAATTGGAAATTGTTAAATGAATAAATTTTGAGTACTGGCCGGGGGATTTTCACTCCTCCCCAATATTTTCAGCCTTCTTATCAACAATTAATATATTTGCAATCTCCTCAGCAATATTTGCAACATCTCCTTTTTTAAAGGGCCCTAATCTATTCCCCTCTAAATCCAAGAACTCCTCTGTATCATCCACAAAAACAATCATTTTATTTTTATGTTTTAATTCCTCTTCTTCACCACTGCCCTTTAATAATTCACTTGTTCGTTTATCAGCTTTTTCTAAAGCTTTCATTATAGCTTCAAATGCTTCTTTTTCAACAGAAAGCATATTTTCAAAATCCCTCTTGCTTATTCCAGTCTCAGCAGCAACAAAAGCCAAATCCAAAAGTTTCTTTTTTCTTCTAAGAATAAGTTCTTTAAAAATTGCAATAGAATTCTCATATTGTTTTTTAGTCTTCAAGATAGTATCTGAAAAATCATCATCTTTTTTTTCAGCAATTTCCTTCTTATCCCGAAGATAAGCAGAAATATCCTTAATAAAATTTTTAGGAATTGGTTGTAATTGTTCACTATATCTCTCTTTCCTCAGTGCATCATAAAGTTCATTGTAGGTTATCATTCTATTTCTCCTTTTTTCTATAACAAACCAAATAATAACTATCTATTTATAAAAATTTCCGTGTTATATAACTTTAGTCATTAGGAAATTTTTAGACAGGAAAATTTAGAAAATTTTCCTTTATAAGATTTGTTATATATCAAAGTAATCGAATTTAGAACATTTTTGAACACTTTGATATTTAGGAAATGAAGGATTTCATTTACTATACTAAAATTAAGAGACAAAAATTATACATCCACAACATAATGAAAATAAGTATCATAAGGAATATTCCATTTAACAACATCTTCTCTAGACTTTTTTTCCATTATTTTTCTAAAAAGTCTAATGGAATTTCCATGAGCAGAAATAGCAACATTAACTCTATTCTTCTTTATATAAAATTTTAAAAATTTTATAAACTCACTAACCCTTTTTTCAACATTTTTAAAACTCTCCCCATTAGGTGGAGCAGTATCATAACCCCTATGAATTAATTTATATTCTTCTTCACCAAGAAATTTTTCAACTTTCTTTCTAGCTTCTGAAGGGAGATTAGAAATAGAATCTCCATGCCTCAATAAATCATACTCCTGGTTTCCTATTCTTTTTATAAAATCCTCATGACTAACTCCATCCAAGTTCCCATAATCTCTTTCAATTATTCTATCATCTGTGATTATTTTCCTACATTCAGGATGGAATTTCAATACTTCTTTTAAAGTATCTTTTGATCTTGAAAGTTTGCTTTGAAAAGCAACCTCAATCTTCTTATTTTTTAATTTTCTAGCAACAATTCTAGCCTGTTTAATTCCAAGAGGCGTCAATCTACTTTCTTTCCATCCAGTAAAAATACCTTTTTTATTAAAATAAGTTTGTCCATGCCTAAACACATAAATGTTATACTTCGCCATCTTTTTCCTAATAATAAAACAAGATTAATTTATAAATTCTCTTAAAAACCCTTATAAATACACTCCCCCTATTAAAATCATGTTCGGATTCCTAAAAAACAAGCTAAAAGAATGGGTTGGCAAGGCAAAAGACAACCTAAAACAAGAAGAGATAAAAGAACTCCCTAAAATAGAACCAACAAAAAAAACAAAAGAAAAAGTTTCAAAAGAAAAAATAGCGGCGCTTTCAAAATCAAAAGATTTTGAACCTACTTATAAAAAGGCAGCGGCGCTTTCAGATTTAAAAAAATCTGAACTTACTACCAAAATAATAGAAAAAGCTAAAAAAAAGAAAATAAAAGAAGTTCCAACACAATTTAATAATGCTCAAGAAACCTACCAACCAGACATAGATGAAATAAAAAAAAGTCTTGCAACAGCAGAAGACATAAAAAAGGTTCAAGAAGAAATAAAAAAAACTCAGGAAATTGCATTAAAAGTAGAAAAACAACAAGAATCTCCAAAACAAGCAATTCAAGAATTAGAAGAAAAAAGAAAAGAATCAGAAGAAACTTTTGAAAAAAAAGAAAAAACAGGTTTTCTAAAAAAATTATTTGGTAAAAAAGAAGAAGACAAACCTATTTCTAGGGAAGACGCATCTCAGAAAACTTCAGACTCGTCAGAGTTGAATTCCCAGAAATTCAAGATTTCTGAGCCATTAGGTATCGGGGATAAAGAACCCACTATCCAAAAATCATTTTTAGAAAAAGTAAGGCAAACATTTATCTATAAAATAACAGAAGAAGACTTCAATTCATTATTTGAAGGATTAGAAATGTTATTGTTGGAGAACAATGTATCCCTAGAAGCAACAGAATCTATTAAATCAATTTTATCAAAAAAACTAATTGGAAAAGAAATAAAAAAAGAGAGCTTGGAACAAGAGATAAAAAAAGAATTAAAAGAAACACTAAATGAAATTCTTGTAGAGCCAGATGATCCTTTGGAAATAATAAAATTAAAAAAAGAAAAACCATTTGTTATCCTGTTTTTTGGAATCAATGGAACAGGAAAAACAACTTCCATAGCAAAATTAGCGAGTATCCTCAAATCAAACAACATAAGTGTAGTATTAGCAGCAGCAGATACCTTTCGTGCAGCATCAATCGAACAGATTTCAGAGCATGCAAAAATATTGGAAATACCATTAATCAGGCATGAATATGGCTCAGATCCTGCAGCTGTTGGTTTTGATGCAATAAAATATGCCAAAGCCCATGGAATAGATGTTGTTTTAATAGATACTGCAGGAAGAATGCACACTAAAACAAACCTTATGTCAGAAATGCAAAAGATAGTAAAAGTAACAAATCCCGACCTAAAAATATTTGTTGCAGAATCCATAGCAGGAAATGATGCAACAGAACAAGCAAAAATCTTCCATGAATCCATAAACATTGATGGAACTATTTTAAGTAAAGCAGACATAGATGAAAAAGGTGGAACAATAATTTCCATATCTGCCATAACAAGAAAACCTATTTTCTATCTAGGAACAGGCCAGAATTACTCTGATTTAAAACTCTTCAACAAGCAAGAATTTATAGAAAGTCTAGGACTTGAATAATTTAAATAAAGTGAGCATGCGAACTTTTAATAAAATTCATCAATACTAATATAAGTTAAGCAAATTTTCTCAACCAAAAACTTTTTAAGCTATCTAATTTCTGTGAATTCTATGGCAAAATCAAAACCCTCACCATTAGAAACAAAACATTTAGTCTCAGCAGGAGTAGGGATGCTATGCCCAATTCCAATTGTAGGCGAAGCAATGCTTGCCTATGGCCTATATCCAGTTATAGAAAGTACAATAAAAGACCACCTAATAAGTTCAGTAACATCACTAGCAGTAGCAGGACTTGCAAGAGCAAACTTTTATCAACCATTCTATATTCCAGCAATGGATTTTATTTCCAAAATTTTTTAAGTAAAAAAGCTCCAGATCTAAACCTTAAATAAGAATAAGCTCCAGCTACTAATACTAAAAAAATAATTACCCAGCTTATAGGAGATTTTAAAGCACCAATAACTCCCCCAGTAATAGAAAATCCTGAATTTATTTCATCTTCCGAACTATTATTAACCTCAACCTCTTCAGATATTACAGGTTCAACACAATCTTGAGTTTCAATTGGTTTTTCCTGCTTTGGAGTACAAAAATCAGGAGGATAATAACAATTTCTTGTTTGTTTGCTATCTTTACAACTTGACCACTCAGTACAAGACCATTTAGTAACACAAATTCCACCAGAAGAAGCCCTATTGCTTAAAGAACCTGCACTAGTAGAAGAACCTGCGCTACCTCCCCCACCTCCGCCACCATTACCATTATCTTCAGGAGTTTGATTAGAAGAACTATTATTCCCATTGCCTGTATTATTATTTCCAGTACCATTGGTATTATTACCAGTATTGCTGCCATTATCAATCAATGTAGCAACACTAACATTAAATTCAGAAGAACTAATATCCAAATTATCAACTGCTTTCATAAAAAAAGTATAATTTGTATTAGGTGTTAAATTTCCAAAAACATAAAAACTCTCATTATTATTAACAAAATCCCAATTAATTTTATTATTACTAAAATAATAACCTTTAATGCTATTGCTTCCAAAAACCTCTACATTAAAATTAAGCCTGACACTTCTTTTATCAGGAATTGCAGTTAAAGAAACTATTTTAATATAAGAAATATTATTAATAGTTAAGAAGCTGCAAGAAGAATTAGCTTGCCCTGGATTTGAACAAGAATCAATAGTTAGAGCATTATTATCATTACAATCAGAATCCTTACTACATCTGATATGATAAATGTTATGGACACAGGAAGATAAAAATTTCCCTGGATTTGAACAAGAATCAATAGTTAGAGCATTATTATCATTGCAATCAGAATCATTACTACATCTGATATGATAAATGTTATGGACACAGGAAGATTCTTTAGTTGAAGGATTTATGCAGGTATCAATTGTGCTTAAATTATTATCATTACAATCAAAATCAAGTCTGCATTGTATAAAATAAGGCAGATTAACACATTCTGAATTTTTAGTTAAAGGATTTAAACATATGTCTTGAGTAGTAGCATCATAATCATCACATTGATCTTCATTAGTACATTTAAAACTCTGACATTCTCCAGAAACACAAAAATCACTACATTCTTCAACAAGTTCATTGGTAGTTGTATTAGAACAATAACTAGTAGAAGTTCCAGAATTTACGCATCTATAATCAATATATGTAGTAAAAACATCATTTTCTGAACAAAAGTCATCACTTAAATATCCACTTATTCCGCAATCACTATTACTTGAACAAGTAATAGTCTGAGTGTTATTAGGGGAATTATCAGATTTTACATTAACAAAACCTACACAATCCTTAAATAATTTTTTAGCATCATCTGTCCAATAAGCTGATTTTATTATACCAAAAAAGCAAATATTTCCATTTGCAACCTTTCCATTTTCCAAAACACTACTTTTATTAACAAAGCTTATAACATCTCCAAAATTCCCAGAACTTGTAGAATAGGTTCCAGCATATTCTTCAACAGAAAACGCTTTATGTTTATTACTTAAAAAATAATAAGGAATATAGATACCACTATTATCTTTTGAAACAATATAAACTGCTAAATTCTTACTATCAAAAGTAACTTTTGGGGTTTCAGTAGAAGTCATAATACTTATTCCGCCCCTGTCTGTAATTCCTGTTTTTTCACCAAGATATCTATTGCTAATAATAAAATTGTAATTAGTTAAAGAAATATTAGGATTAACATATTCATCTCCAACATAAAGAAAATTATACTTAGAAATATCACTAGGAAGATTATTAACTTGAAGATAATCCACATTTAAACCAAGTTCATTAAAAATACCTATTACATTTGAATCTATTTTTGATTTAGAATTATAAACATAACCAACTTCAACTGCAAAAGTGCTTCCAATAAAAAACAAAACAATTAAACTACTTGTGATTAATACTCTCTTATTCATTTTCACCTATTCTTTTTATAAAATTGAAAATAATTCATATTATATAAATATTGCTATAATCAAAAAAAGGGCAAAAATTCATAAACCATTAAATCCTATAAAGAATATGTTAGAAAACCTAGGTTCAGCACTAAAGAAAGGATTTGACAAAATAGCAGGAGCTATATTTCTTGACTCAAAAACAATAGAATTAATTGTAAAAGATCTACAACGTGCACTAATACAAGCAGATGTAAATATCATGCTAGTAAAAGAAATAGGAGAAAAAATAAAAAAAGAAGCCTCCAATGAAAAAATAAAAGGAATTGAAAAAAAAGAGCATTTAACTAAAATACTCCATGATGAAATATTAAGCCTTTTAGGAAAAGAAAAACATGAAATAAAAATAACAAAGGGAAAACAAACAAAAATAATGCTCCTAGGACTATATGGCTCAGGAAAAACCACTACAACTTCAAAACTAGCTTCCTATTATTTCAAAAGAGGTTTTAAAACATCTATGATTGGACTAGATGTTCATCGTCCAGCAGCATCAGAACAATTAGAACAACTAGGAAAACAATACAAACTTCCAACATTCACAAACAAAACAGAAAAAAATCCAATAAAAATATATAAAGAATTTAAAAAAGAATTAGAAGAATATGATTTAGTAATAATAGACACAGCAGGTAGACATTCTCTTGATAAAGAATTAATAACAGAAATAAAAAATCTTGAAAAAGAAATAAAACCTGATTATGTAATATTAGTGATTCAAGCAGATATTGGGCAAGCAGCAAAAAATCAAGCAAGTGAATTTCAAAAAGCCTGCAATATTAGGGGAGTAATAATCACAAGAATGGATTCCACTGCAAAAGCAGGAGGAGCACTTACAGCATGTAATGAAACAAAAGCACCTGTTTTTTTTATTGGAACAGGAGAAAAAGCCAATGATTTTGAAACATTCAATCCCCAATCATTTATCTCAAGATTACTTGGGCTTGGAGATTTAGAAGGACTTTTAGAAAAAGTAGAATCTGCCATAGATAAGGAATCAAGTAAAAATGCAAAACAACGACTTGAAAAAGGAGATTTTAATTTAAGGGACTTTCAAGAACAAATAAAACAAATGGGAAATATAGGTAGTTTTTCAAAAATAATGGAAATGATACCTGGATTAGGAAAAGCAAAAATTCCAGAGGAAATGTTAGGAAATCAAGAAGAAAAAATAAAAAAATTCCAGCATGCCATAGATTCCATGACCCAAGAAGAAATAGAAGACCCTGAGATATTAGAAAAACAAACCCAAAGATTAAGTAGAATTGCAAAAGGAAGTGGAACAACAACCTCAGACATCCGTCAATTAATAAAACAATATAAACTTCTAAAAGAATTTGCATCAGGCCAAGGAGACCTTGAAAACTTTGATCCATCCCAAGGAATATCTCAAAAACAAATGCAAAAGCTTGCTAAAAAATTCGGCAAAAAAATGAAGTTCTAAATACAAGAATAATAACTCAGCATAGAAAAACAATTGAAAATCAAAAAGGAATTATACAGGAACATCTTTCAGGAACCCCTTCTACAAAAGGACTTGAACAAGCAGAAAGATTAGAAAACCAATCATTTTCTCACAAATTCAACATCACCTATATTCTCAAATTCCTTGTCTCCAGTTAAAAATTTAATTCCAAGGGATTTTGCCATAAAAAAAGATACACAATCAGTTATTGACAGATTTTTTGATTTATTTTTATATCTAAATTTCATAGATTCTTTTATAATAGAAGGTTTAATAGGATAAATAAAATTAGAATATGCTTGAGTTAAAACATCTGCATCAGGATATTTCATTTTTTCCAAAGCATAGCATAATTCAGCAAAAATAAAATTGTTTATAATGATTTTGTCATTAAGATATTTAATATAATTACGATTTCCATTTATTATCTCAACTAAAGCATAAGTATCAAATACAAAGGTATTAGTCATTATAAAGCTCCTTATCCAGTTCCCTCATGAATTTATCAACAGATTTTTTTAATTTTATAGTTCCAAAACTCTTTCTTAGAATATCATCATCATTTTGAACACTGATAATCACATTTACATCATCACCTTCCTTTAAATTCTTTTCATAAAGAGAACTCAAAGGCACAACTATTCCCAAAGAATTCCCCCATTTTCTCAGTTTTGTTTTTATTTCTATCATTGTATATACAAATTATACATTATTTGGATAAATAAACTCATTTCCATTACTAGTTAAATTAATAAGTTTATTTATCCAAAGCTAATCATGAAACCTCAAACTCTTGCCCAAGGAGCAGAAGCAATTATCTACAAAATAGACAATAAAATAGTAAAGGATAGAATTCCAAAAAATTATCGGATTCCAGAAATAGATAATAAACTAAGAAAAGGCCGTACAAAATCAGAAGCAAAAATAATTTCTAAATTACAAAAAATAATCCCAGTTCCAAGACTATTGGCTATGCCTGGATCTGAAAGAATGATTCATATGCAATTCATTGATGGGGAAAAACTTTCAGAAAACCTAGAAAACTTAGACTATAAAAAAATATCCAAACTAATAGGAAAAAATATAGCCCTAATGCATGATAACGACATAATTCATGGAGATCTTACAACAAGCAATATGATATATGTTGAAAAAGAAGACAAAGTTTATTTCATAGATTTCGGCCTAGCATTTCATTCAGCAAAAATAGAGGACAAAGCAGTAGACCTTCATCTGCTTCAACAAGCACTAGAAGCAAAACATTTCACAATAGAAAAGGAATGTTTAAAACAAATCCTAGTAGAATATGAAAAAAAATCCAAACAAGGAAAACTAGTTCTAGAAAGAATAAAAGTTATAGAATCCCGTGGAAGATATAAGGATAAATATTAATCTCCTCGAGGGATGCAAATAGGTCTTGCGAGTTCATTTGCAAGAGCTTCATTCTGAGCATCAAGTTCTAATCTTGAAGGCTGTGAAGGGCCTGGTAAAAAAACTTCTGGATCTGGCACCGCCTGATAATCCCTTATGGGGCGACCATATTCTCTTTCAAACCAATCTTTAGCTTTCTGAGAAACCATATTTACTTGAATACTAAAGACTATTTAAAAATTTATATTCTAAACTTTGATAATTGATCCTAAAAAGAATAAAAGTTATAGAATCCCGTGGAAGGTATAAGGATGATATTAAGGAAGTAAAGAAGTTTGTCTTTTTATTGTAGCCTGTTCTTCTTCCAAAATTAAGAAGATATTTGGAGAAAAATATATTCTTCTATTTATCCCAGAATAATCTCCTAAATCATGTTTAAATTTAAATCGTTTTAATCTTCCCTTAGGCCTAAATCTGACACAAAAAATTTCTTCCTCACCTTGCTTAAATTGATTCTCAAGTATACCAATTCTTCCTGCATATCTGCCTATTTTTTCAACAACCAAACAACTATCATACAATTCTTCAGAAGAAAATCTAGTCATCCTTGACAATCTCGAATATGCATTAATTAATTCTTGTTCATATTTGTCAAACTGATTCATAAATACAATTAGTTAAACATATTTTAAAAGAATATTGTATTAAAAAACATACATAAAAACCCTTATAAACAAGACTTTTCTCTACTTTTATATAAGATAGCCCCGTAAGACAGTGGTCAAGTCTTGAGGCCTTTGGAGCCTTAAACCTCGGTTCGAATCCGAGCGGGGCTATTTTTTATTAACAACAAGGTTTTTAAACCAATTTCCAATAAAAATATCATGGCAAGAACAAAAAAATCAAACAAAATGGAAAAACCATTATGGTTGAAATACACAGAAGAAGAAGTAAAACAAATAATCATAAAACTTGCAAATAAAGGCATGACTTCTGAAAAAATAGGCCTAGTTCTAAGAGACCAATATGGAATTCCAAAAGTAAAAATCTATAATTTAAAAATAAGAAAAGTACTTGATGAAAAAGGTCTTTTTGAAGAACCGACAATAAAAAATCTTCAAAGAAAATCCGAAATATTAAATAAACATATAAAAACTCATAGTCATGACCAAGTTGGAAAAAGATCACAAACAATAACAAAAGCTCATTTGAAAAAAAGACAGGATCATTTAAAAAGAAAATAAAGTGAGAAAAAAGAGGGAAAAATGATATTAGAATCTATTGAAAATTTTGCAAAACTGTTCCTAGAAGAAATAAAAAATCCAATACACATTATAAGTCACTTTGATACAGATGGTATAACTTCTGCAGCAATTCTATGCAAAACACTTGAAAGACTCAATAAACAATTCTCAATAAAAATAATAAAACAATTAACTCAAACAGAAATTGATCTTTTTCCAAAAGAAAAAACAATTATTCTCCTAGACCTTGGTTCAGGAAGTATAGACCTACTTGCATTGAAAAATAAAATTTTCATAATAGATCATCATGAAATAAATAAAAACATTCCATTCAATGTATCAATTATAAACCCCCATCTTTTAGAAGAATATGAAGAACTATGTACTGCAGAACTAACCTATCTTTTCTCAAAATCAATATCAAAAGAAAACAAAAATCTTTCCCATCTAGCAATAATTGGAATGATTGGTGATACAATGGAAAAAGAAATTAATAAAACAAGAGATAAAATAATAAAAGAAGCAGATGTAAAAATAAAATGCGGTCTTTTGATTTATCCTTCAACAAGACCCCTAGATAAAACTCTCGAATATAGTTCAAGACCATTTATTCCAGGAGTAACAGGAGATTCCAAAGGAACCTTTGAACTATTAAAAGAAGCAGGAATTGAAAAAACAAACAAGAATTTCAAAACTCTAATTGATTTAACAGAAGAAGAAATGAAAAGATTAACTACATCAATAATGTTGCGTCTATCTTCAAAAGAATACAAGGATTATCTAGGAAATCTCTATTTAATAAAATTCTTTAATAAAATAGAAGATGCAAGAGAAATATCTGCAATAATAAATGCCTGCTCAAGAATGGGAAAATCAGAAATTTCTTTAATGCTATGTCTTGGAAACCTAACTGCTAGGAAAAAAGCAGAAAGACTCTACATGAAATATCGCCAACACATAATTTCAGGTTTAAGATTTATTGAAAAAAATGAAAAAATACAAGGAAGAGACTATGTTATAATAAATGCAAAAGATAAAATAAAAGACACACTCATAGGAACTTTAGCAAGCATAATTTCCTTTTCACAGGTCTATAAAGAAGGCACAATAATAATAGCAATGGCCTATGATGAAGATAAAATAAAAATATCAGCGAGACTTGCAGGAAGAAATAAATCAAATCAAAATCTAAAAGAAGTCATAGATTCCATTGCTTGTGCAATAGAAGGAGAATCAGGAGGCCATAAAAGAGCAGCAGGTTGCACAATAAAAAAAGAATATGAAGACAAGTTCATTGAACTTGTCAAAAAGAAATTTGAATTTGAAGTTGTAAAAATATAATTTATTTTATTAGTTTCATTATTATTAAAATTCTTATCTAAATATCTGAGTAGCCCAATAAGTATACTGTCCACCATTCTGAGAAACATATATTCCAATGCCTTCCCTACTATGTCCACTCATAATATTCTGTCTATGACCTCGACTATTCATCCACATATTAGTGAATTTTTGTCCAACCTGTTCAGGACTTAATGCTTGGAAACTTGTAAACATAGCAATATTTTCAGCATAACCCATACTAGAATGCACTAATCTACCTCTAGAACCCATAGCCTGACTATAATCTTTTGCAAGCCTAGACATTTCTGCATCTAACTCTAAATTAGCCCCTCTTGCTTGAACAATAGCATTATGAGTTGCTTCTTCTGGAGTAATTTTTTTAGATTCACCAGCATTAGCATCTTCTCTCTGTGCAGGAGGCGTAAGTATTACCTTATTTCCTTCTAAAATTTCTTTTATAACTCCTGCACTAGGATCTTGTTTAGGTGGAGCAACTCTACTTTCAACATCAGTTCCAGGAGTAATGGGTGTAGGTTTATCACTTTCTGGAGGAAGACTCCTTCCACGAGGAGTAATGCCTCTTGAACCAGTAACTCTTCCAGAATCACTTCCAGCATCACTATCTTGCCTACCAACTAAAACTCCATTGATTTTTCCATTAACAAATTTCATAGGTTCTCCTTTTCCAACAGAAATCTGCTTAGAATTCTCATCTTTAGTTAAAACTTTTCCATTATTATTTATAATCTGTGCATTGATTATTTCCTTAGGAAAAATAACTTCCAAGTCATTTCCCTTATCTATAATTTCTATTTTCTTATCACTACCTGCACCAACTATTTTATCATTATATTTAATTCCAATACCATTTTGATGTGCAATATCAATAATTTTATCAGGAGTACTATCTCCATTACCATCTAATTTCTTAACTCCCCTCACACCATTTTCACTTTGATATCCAACTCTTTCCCCATTTTTATTAGCGACATCCCTATCACTTGAACTCAATACACCAGATTCATCTTTAAAACTAATATCTCCTGCTCTTCCAGTTTTATGAAAAATATAATCTCCAGTACCAAATTTTGTTTTATCAACATCCTTAGGAGTACCCCTAAAATAAACAGCTCCAGAAGGATTATCCCCAAAATTTACATGCCCTACTGATTTTGTTTCTGTTCCAACCAAATCCATAACCTCATACCCTTTGGTTTTATCTCCAGTTAAATATCCACTACTAAGAATCATAGCACTTCCAGTTCCCTTATCAGGAATATAGTGCACAGCATATCCTTCTCCACCTGATTTCATCTCAGAAAAAACCATTTTCTTAAAACCGCTTAAATCCTTAAGAGGTATTTTATGATCTTTTCTAGAAACATCTTTTAAATTTATAAAATTTCCATCAACCGTTATTTGTCCTGAAGTTTTAGATCCGACAAATTTAAAATCCTTTAAATTAGAATTTTTTTTAATTAATTCGCCAATAAATGAATCAAGCGCTTTTCCATTATTATTTAATCCTGCAGCAGCATCAAGTCCCACTAACAATGAACCTCTGTATTTATTAGTTTTATCTAAATCAATTCCACTACTTGTTTTTATTTCAAGTGCATCCCATGCCTTAAGCAACTGCCCCTGATTAACATCTTTAAAAAGAAGGGATAAATGGCCAATATACACTTTATCAAGTGCTAAAGCAAGATTCTCAAAATTACCTGCCCTCATTTCAGAATTGACTTTGTCTATTAGTAAGGAGTCTTCAGTAGATATACCACCTGCAATAATCCTATCACTAATTATAAAAACAAGAAACAGAGCTACAACTAACAATAAAAATACTTTATCTCTATAATTACTTTTTATCATTTATCAAACAACCTCCAAACTTCCAGGAAATCCTTCTGCATATTCTCCTGTTAAAACATTATCATCACTAATTTCCTCACCAGTATATTTATTTAAAAAACTAAACAAATAAGGACTGTCAGAAGTTCTGTTTTCTCCAATAATAACTAAAACAGAATTATCTGCAAAAGGAATATTTTGAACATAAACATCTTTTTCTTCAGCAAGTTTATCTAAACAGCTAATGCAATACATTTTACTATCAATTCTATGGGAATCAACAATATAATTAGCAACTTCTAAAATATCTTTTAATGCAGAAGCATGGCTAACAGAATAATCTTTTGTATCTACAACTATTCTTTTTCCTTCCCTACTAATACCAACTAAACTATCAATTTTAAAAATAACTTCTCCAGAATCAATTGAAACCTTAGCATTAGGTAAACTATGCTCTAATTCAAAACCTTCAAACTTCAATTCATTTAAACAAACATCAACCTTATCTTCAACAAGGCTTTCTAATTCATCAGCTATTTTTTCAGAACTAGGCATTAAAAAATTACCTTCATAATAATAGTAAGGAATAAATTCATTTCCTAAATCAAAAATTTTATCAGGTTTATTATAATAACCTCCCTGAACTCCAATAACCCTTAATCCTTCTTTACTAGGCTCATAAAGACACATAAAAACATTTGATTGAATATTTTCTATCTGCGGTTTAAGTTCTTCCTGTGAAAAAAATTCATTGCTAATAGCATCATCATGTTGAACCTTAAGTCCATAACCAAAAATACCAATTACCCCAATTAAAATTCCAACAATTATGAATATGCTAATTTGTCCTTTAACATATCCTCTTTTCATGTTTAAATAAAAGTATTAAGCTTATTTAAATAATACTATTTTAAAATTTAATAAAAGCCTTTTCCCCTTCCCACAATCTTTAAAAACCCTTTTCTTTACTTATTAATATGGCAAAATATAGATTCATAAAAATAAGATGTCAATCTTGTAAAAACGAACAAATCATATTTGAAGGCGCTACAACTAAAGTAAAATGCCTTATCTGCGATGCAACAATAGCAGAACCTCAAGGTGGAAAAGCAAAAGTTCTAGCAAGGGTTATTGAGGTTTTAAGTTAGATAATATTAGATGTTCATATTTTTATAGCTGAACTAATTTTAGAAAGCGAGTCTGCGAGCTTTAAATATATTTGTACATTACTAACCCCTAAATCACAATATTTAATAACTTCAAAATTAACTAAAAATTTTGAATGGAATAAAGATTGCAACAGCAATCTTTAATAACTCATTCCTCTCATTTTTTAGATGACAATAGACCTAGAAGAAGGACAATTAGTACTCTGTACAGTAAGAGATTTAGTTGGAACAACTGTCTTTGTTAAAATAGATAATACCCCCTATGAAGGAACAATAACTTTTTCAGAAATAGCTCCTGGAAGAATAAGAAACATAAGAGACTATGTTGTTCCTAATAAAAAAATAGTTTGCCAAGTCCTTAGTATTAAAGAAAATTCAATTCATTTATCATTCAGAAGAGTAAAACCAAATGAAAGAAAAGAGCTACTTAATAACTTAGATAAGGAAAATAGTTACAAAGCAATTTTTAGAACAGTTATAGGAAAAGAAAATGCAGAAAAAGTTATAGAAAAAATAACTCAAGATTTTTCAATATTTGATTTTTTTAGTGAAATAAAAAAAGACTCAAAATTACTTGAAAAATATTTCAACAAAGAAGAATCTGAAAAAATAGTAAAGATAATAGACTCAAAAAAAGAAAAGCCAAAAGAATTAAAGCAAATGTTCAAGCTTTCAAGCAAATCTTCAGAAGGAATAAATTCCATTAAAAAAATAATTCAAGATTCTTGCAAAGGCTCAATGTGCAATGTAAATTACCTTGGTGCAGGAAAGTATTCCATGTTCATAAGAGGGGAAGATTTAAAGAAAATAAATAATGAAATCAATCAAACACTAAATAAAATAGAGCATGATGCAAAAAAAGAACATTGTGAATTTTCTGTTGAAAAAAATTAAAAAACTAAAATAATTTCTTCTGCAATTCTCTAGATTTTTTAACCATATTAACTACTTCAGCAGCAAACTCTTCATTATTTGCTAATAATGAACTTACTTTTTTGGATTTTTCAGATTTATTCAAATCAGAACCTATTTTCTCCTCATCTTCTAAGCCCACTTCTTTCCCATCAATTATAGCTTTACCATAAACACCATCATAACCTGGTTTAACTTGAATTTTCCCATCTCGATTAAGCATAATCAATTCAAGCAGTAGTTCATTATTCAAAACCTTAGCAAGTTCTTCTTTTGAAACAAAAAGTAATATATTATACTCATCATGAAATTTTTCAATTAATTCATTATAAATTTTCCAACAACCCTTACTATTAACTCCAATTCCAATACCCAATGATAAAATCTCATGCAAAGGCAATAATTTATAATAAAATTTTTTATTTTTATGTTCAGCAACTCCTTTTTTTTCCAATTCAAAAACCCTATATTCAACCCCAATTGTCAAGCTCTTTCCACAAACAGGACAAATTCCATTCAATCTCTTTGTTTCTTCACCACTGCATGAAAAATTACAATTCCTATGGCCATCTAAATGATACTTGCCATAGCAAGGATCAGCTTCAATTGTTCCAAAAAAATCCTTCTCACGAATCTGTCGAATAATCTCATCATATGTTAATTTATCTTTCTTCAAAAATATTGTAGCTTCTCTTCCAAGTCTCCAAGGCCAAAAACTATGTAAATCAGAAAAACTAATAATACTTTTATCATCTAAATCCTTTATTTTCCAACACATCTCAGGGTCAGCACTTATTCCAGTTTCAATTGCATGAATCAAATGAGTTTTATCTTCAAATGCTTCTTTCAAACTATCAAATCCACTTCCACTTCCAAAAACTCCAAAATGTGGTGTCCAGCAATTATGAACGCAGGCAAACTCCGAAACATAAGAATTATCTCCTTCAACCTCAAGATTGTAAACTTCTCCAGAATAATCTTCAATTTCTATCTTTCTAACCGGAAGATAAATATAATTTTTATCAATCCACCCATGTTTTCTATTTATTTTATTTATATTTCTTTTAAAACATTTTTCATTTAACATACAATAATCTTCTTCAAAAAAAGATAGATTTGATATTTGATATAAATCCCTTTCAGATATTATCTCTCTTCCATCAACAAAATGTTTTCCCCGCCGATTATAATCTTCAGATTTATGAATGAGTATTGAAGGAATTATTCCCAATTTGATACAAATCAGCTTCATTTGATTGATTAATTGCCTAGAAACACTATATCCCAAATCACCTCTCCACCAGCATCTTAAAATTTCGGCAATCTTATCTTTTTTTAAATATAAAAACTCATTTGGAAGAGACTTGCTCCAAGCCCTTTTTACATTTTCACAATAAAAATTAGAAAAAAATTCATTTAAAATACCTGAAAAAAAGATTATATCTGCCTGATTTTCTCTTCTAGAATCTATTTTATATTCACTAACTCCAAAAATATCATAAATTATTTTTATGACCTCTTCAATATATTCTTTTTCTTTTTTATGAAAACTAAACCCAATTGCCCCTTTACCACTTACATACCCTTCTGAAAGAAAATAACCAAGTAATTTACAAAAATCACTATTTACTTTTATAGTCCTATTAACATAATTTCTATTATTTCTAGAATTCTTTGGTAAAACAAAGTCTCTATTAAACAATTTATAATTTTTAACGAATTTAGTAATATCCAATGAATCAAAATCCTCTTCCCCATTAAATCTTGGATAAACTAAAAAATCTCCTTTCTCAATCTTCTCTGCAATAATCCATTCAAGTTTATAATTCAAATAATACTTTTTTTTACAAGTTTTATTAACTGAACAAAGCGGTTTGCATAGCCCTTTTGTAGATTTACAATTCTTATAACTTTTAATAACATAAAAAGGATGTTCTGGCGTTGTCTTTAATCCATCTGAAAAATACCAGGGCCTTATCCTATAAATTTTACCTTTATAATCCCTAGTCAAAACCTCTTTAACTCTTTTAAATTGATTATTATGTGTAAAGACCAAATCTCCCTCTTTGATATCTTTTATCTTTTTAATCTCCCTATCAAGATGAATAAAACTATCTGGAAGTAAACAATGTGCGGGTATCACTTCAATCCGCTCATCAATTTCCTCCATTTTAGCTGCAAAGTCCCTACAGCTAATTCCAAAGATAGGTCTTCCATCATAGTCTCTTCTCCCCTTGCTATCCAACCAGGCATTAATCTTCTCCACAACCCCTACAGAAGGCGCAAGATAAACAAGATGAACTCTTCTACCCTTTCCATTCTTAGTATAAATAAGAGATATTTCAGAACTTAAAATAAATGGAAACCTGCTCCTAGAGTCTTCATACCAATAAATTCCATTTTCCTCTTTTAACTTTGATTTAATCTCCTCCAACCATTTAGGATGTGTAAAATCCCCTGTTCCTAGTAAATCAACTCCCTTTATTCTAGCCCATTTAACAAGATTTTCAATATTCAAATCCTTACTACATGCCCTAGAATACTTAGAATGTATATGTAAATCACCAATTAGCCAGTTCTCCCTCATATTTTTTCCCATAATTTAAAAAATCAAATCTCTTTTATAAATTCATCTGAATTAGAACATATTAATATAAATTATTCCAAATAACTTATTGTACAAGATTTTAATGAACATATATACTTCATCTTACATTAGCTAATAATAAATTCGACTAAATTATAAATCTAACTAATCATATTACATTAGCTAATAATATAACTCTTCCTAAATTGCAGATTTAACCTATTATTTTACATTAACTAACAAAATTATTCAAATAACAATTAATTATAAAAGATTATCCCCTTTTATAAACAACATATTTATTATTAGAACTTTTACCTTTTCTAAAGAAAATAACAATTACTATAACTACCACTATAATAATAATAACAGCTAATATCAAAATCCAAAACATTTTGCTTTCTGCTTTAAAACCCGCAGAATTATCTACATTTGAAGCAGCAGTTCCATTAGAAACAACATTTCCAGTTACAGGTGCAGTAGCAGATATTTTTTCATTAATGCTCTTGACAGTTAAACTTGCCTTAGAAATATTTCCACTAGTATCAACTGAATTAACTTTAACACTAATATCATAATAACCATCTTCAGTAACATCAAACTTTTCCTCATTTCCAATGTTAATTGTAGCCTGCTGAAGAGTTGAAGTAACATTAATAGAAACACCAGAACTACTAATCTTATCTAAAGCAACATAATGATTACTTCCAGAAACATTTAATTTAAACTTATCTCCTTTTAATATTTGCTTAGTATATCCATTCTTAAAATCATTATTATTAACGATATAAGTCATTGTAATACTTCCTAAAACTCCGCCAGTAGATCCTCCAGGAGAAGTAGTTGTAGTAGTTCCTGCACTTGCAACTGTTATTTGATAGGCAGAGAATCCAAGAGAAGTTGGAATCTTGCAATTAGTCTTTCCACTTCCACCACTTGCACAATTTGCATAATCAGTCACAGTTGTACAGTTTGTAAGTTCATCATCACACCACTTAATAACATTTGAAGAATTATAAGTAATAGGATAGGTTAATTTAATATAATCTGATTGTCCACCCATTCCAATATCCCCAACTAATTGATTCCAGGATTTAGAAGTTGAGTTCATTCCAAGAGTATTTGCAGTAGTATTGCAAACAAAGGCATTTGTCATATCAATGCTTTTTGGTTTTAATATATCTGCTCCAACAAAAGTCAAAGACTGTGTTCCACAATTAACAGTAATATTAATATTTCTTGAAACAGAGGCATTTGTTTTTACTCCAATAGGATAAATTGTTCCCCCAATATTTGTTGTAAAATTTCCATTATAATTAATTCCACTCCCAGTTATATTCACAGTATATCCAGTAGGAAGACTCATTTTAAATATAAAATTCTTATAACCATCATTGCTTGTTGTAAAATTCAAGCAAGAAGAAGTTGCACAATTTGAACTAGGATCACAAACACCTGTCTTATAATAATAAACAGTTCCATTAACTAAATTGTATCCTAAAGAATTAATATCTAAATCAACCTTATGGAAAGGTTTGAAATTATCATAAGTAATTAAAGGGTCACCAGTATCATTAAAAGTATTATTCAGTAAACCACAAGTAGAATCATTATAATAAAAATCAACAGTTCCATTAGCAGGTTCATCACTGTCAAACTTAATAAAAGCAGCATCAGGTAATACATCTACCTGTGAAAAACTAATAGTTGGTGCTGTATTGTCATTTGCATCAGCTGTGAAATTAAATGCAGTTCCTGCCCCTCCAGAACAAACAGGTGTAAATTTACATTTTCCATCAGCACAATCAACAAGTCCATCCCCATCATCATCCTTGCCATTCTTGCAATCTTCAAAAATATTAAATCCAAATTGCTGGAAATTCTTGCATTTAGCATCTTTTGTATCAGGATTACTGCAATCTACAAATTTAAAGTCAGCACTTCCAGGAGTATAATATCCAGGATTAACAGAATCAGAAGGACTTAATTCATTTCCACTTGAATTTGCACTTGAAGCAAAAACTCTCATTGAAACAGTAGAATTATATTCTGAAAAAGACTTTAATTGTTCTTTATCAACTAAAATCATAACTCCTCCAAGTTTTGAAAATCCTCCTCCAAAACTAGGGATGCTCATTCCGCACATCATTTGCCTATTGCTTGTTAAAGGAACATTTGTTAATACCCATTCTCCACTAACACATCTCATAAAAGATTTTTGTTCAAGAACAGTTTGATTACTTAAACTAACAACATACTTAATTAAAAATTCAAATCCAGTAATATTTGTTCCAGGAGCAGTAGTTGCATTGCAACCTCCACTTAAATTTTTATTAGTATCTAAAAACAAATAAAACTTAGTTGTAGAATTTCCAATTCCAAGAACAGGCTGGCTTCCAAATCCTCCACCCATTCCACCAACATAATATCCTTTGCAAACACTTGCATTAGTTATATTTCTTACAATAATTCCAAATCCAAATGCACTACTACTATCCTTAATTCCATATTCTGCAATGTCTATTTCAGAAGGATTTGTATCATTTGTATCACTTCCTAATACTTTAGGAGGAGCTCCCATATCCATTCCACTCATCATTGCTTGCTCTCCCTTTGGTTGGCAAATACCTTGAGAAGCATTTTGAGAAAAAGCATTCCAAGAACAACTCACATTTTGTTGAATACAAGAAGTCTGATTTCCATCATACATATGGCATCCAAATCCTCCTCCAATCCCCCCTGCACCCATTCCACCAGATTCCATTCCCCCAAACATTTCAGGTTCACAAATATTAGTTTTATTAGCACAAAATCCAGTGCAACTTCCAATAGCTAAACTCATACATTTAGGCCCACAAAATCCTCCTGTATTAGAATAACTACTAGTTGTCCAAGCACAAATAGTGCTCCTATTTACTCCACTAACATTTCCACCATTACAATCAGAACTATTCATTGCACTTCCACACAATGCAAAAGGACTGAATTCACATCTTCCACCATTAGAATTATAAGTATCATTTATCCAAACACATTCACTAGCTAAACTGCAATTAACAGAACTGAATTTATTACTAGCATTATAACAAATATTTGCCCTTGTCATGTTTATATCACAAAAACCAGAGAAAGCCTTACTAGGAATGCTCACTCCATCAGAACCCATTGGATATCCTCCAGTTGTATTTCTATAAATACAACTTTTATTCACATTGCAAGCAGTAATATTATTATCAAACATCCAGCAATCACTTCCAGGATAATCACAATAAGCTTGTCCTCCAAAACTAGGACTTATCCAAGTACAATTCTTTCCATTAGGAGAAATAGTTTGATTACAAATTCCTTGAGTGATTTTTCTCTTGCAATCACTGCTTATACTTCCACTACCAATACTTCCACCACCACAAAAATTATCATAGGAACAATCATTATCTCCACAATCCATTTTATTATCATTATCATCATCAACTCCATTAAAACAAATTTCTCCTACAAATCCTTGAGGTTTGCAGAATTTAGAATTAGAATCCCAAGAACAATTTAAAGAAGTATGAAAACTAGAATTAGAACAAGAATTCTGGTCAAAACAATTAAAACAATTACTAGAACAACTTCCCTTGCTAGAACTAATGCAATATCCTCCCTTACCATTTGTAGCACTTGTATCATTAACCCAATTACATCCAGCAGCACTAGCCTGACAAGCAGAAACACTCTGGCTTGTATTTCCTATTAATTCACAAGTCTTGCAATCAGTAGCACAATCTTTTGAACCTTCTCCTCCAAAATTCATTTCTTTAGGATAATCACACCAGCCCAATCTATTAGGTGCATTTGAATCTTCTTTAAATACACAAACACCTTTTCTACTTCCAGTACAATTATTTCTTGCCCAAGTCACATTTCCACCCCAAGCCCCCCCTGTTGAATTAAAATTACAAGCCCAGCAATCACTATCGCAATTTCCAGTTCCAGAATTTCCACCTCCAGATGAAAAATCAAACATTGCCTTTTTTTCACACCAAGAATCAGATTTAAAACTTAAATCACTATCTAAATAATTTTCAGTTCTCCAATTTCCTCCACCTGCAATGCAAGAAACACTATTTGAAATCCTATTAAAATCATTAGAACTACTTCCACCTGTTCCACCAGAACTACTTCCAAATGCAGCATTTGAATTAAATGTGCAATTTCTATTAGGAGTAGAAACATTATCCCATTTGCAAGGCATCATATAATTACTAGCTAATAAATTACATAAAGTTTCATTATTTTTTGCATTAGGATGTTCACAATAAGTAACCCCTCCAGGTGGAGAACATAAAGTAGCTTTTTCAGACATAGTTAATGTACCTAAAGTACAATAATTTCCATAATCAGCACCATCAGTAGTATTACTCCACTTACAATTAGGAAGAGGTCCACAATTGCAAATCTGTTTAGATAAAATATTAGAACATGTCATTGAACTAGTATTAATATCAATAATATTAACTGTTAAATTAGAAGACAAATTAAGATTAGTTGTTCTTGATTCATGTCCCTTACAATTTCCAACAGCAGCATTATAACAAGCAGAACTTGCATTATTAATTTGAGCAGCAGCACTAGAACAATAAACACATCCTGTAACATTTAAACAAGAATTTCTTTGATTATCAGCAAACCAACATTTTGCCTCTGAAGCAAACATAAATCCTCCTCCACCTCCCCCTCCAGAACCAGTATTAGAAACACAGGATGAACCAGTAGAATTCCAAAAACACATGCCACTATTTAAGCAAGACTGACTATCATTATTCATATTACAAGGACGAACTAAACAATCAGTAGAATTCCAATAACAAGACATTCCTAATTGAGAAAGTTGATCACATTTTGGTTGAGTAATCTGTTCTCCGCAAGATTTAGGTTCACAACAACCATTTGGATTTGGACAATAAGTATTCTGAGTGATATTTTTAAATGAACAAACCCCTCCTAAAACAATACTGCAATTATTAGTAGAATTTTGAGTTCCCCCATAATCCATACAACTCTGTCTAACACAACAACCCACATTATTACTACACCAAGAATTTTGATTTTGATTATTTGCTTTCCAAGAACAAGCAGCACCAGTAAGATTATAAGAATTTGTACATCCTGTTTCATTTCTATCAAAAGAATAACAGTCTCTTAAGCCACTTCCACCCCCCCCACTTCCAGATTTCATTTCACAACAACCAGCATTTGAAATATTGTTATTTGTATAATTAAATCTAAAAATAGAGCATCCTCCTGGATAAGTAGAATTAAAATATGGAATGCACATAATTGTGTCAGTTAAATTAAAATTCGTAGAATTAACATCACAAGAAGGATATTGCAAAGTACCACTATTATTTTGCCAAAAACAATCACTTCTTGCAGCACAACCACTATAATTTGCTTTTAATTGATTACAAGGAGCAGCTACACTAACAAAATATATTCCACTAATTACAAAAAGTGTAAATACAAAAAATAATATACTTTTTTTCACCATCTTTTCTAAAATATACATTAAAAACATATATTTAAATCTTTCCCATGCTAATTTTAAAAAAAAAACGAAAATATCCTTATAAAAAACAAAATCAACAATAAATATATTGTAATCTCTCATCTCTGTTTTACATTAGCTAATAAAAATTAATAAACACAAAAAAAAATCATCTTCATTAATATCAGAAAAACAATGTGCCACCTCCACTTAAAAGTGGGGGTTTGTGACAGGCACTTGTTCAAACAATCCCACTTGAAGTAATAATAAATATCACAAGTGTGGATTGTTTGTTTGGATGCTAGAAAATTCTTTCATGGGAATTTTCTGCACAGAAAATCTAAAAGATTTTCTTGTGCTCCGAAAATAAGTAAGTAAACTACCTCTTGTCTAAAATCCTCCAAGGATTTTGGAGCACTGTTAGAAATTCTTTTAGAATTTCTAAAGTCTTAAAAGAAGAGGTTTTCAATTTCAGACATCAATAACAAACAATTCCTCCTAACTAATTATCTTACATTAGCTAATAAAAATCAACATTTAATAAAAAATCAAGCTTACAAGATTTAATAAAACTATTAACATATATAATGCCTCATCCCAACTTTACATTAATTAATAAAACTAATTATCTTTTAAAAACAAAATATTTATTATTTCTTCCAAACTTCCCATTAGAAACAAGAACAATTACAACAATTATTATAACAACAACTACAAGTATTATCAACCATATTAACCAATTTTTACTTGAAGATTTATCTACCGAATCATCAGTAATAGGTGTATCTAGTTCATTATCTTTTGTTACAGGAGTAACAACAGCAGATACTTTTTCATAAATGCTCTTCACAGTTATACTTGCTTTATTCACTCCATCCTTAGAACCAATAGTAACTAAACCAACTAAAATATCATAATATCCATCATTATTAACATCAAATTTCTTTTCTTCACCAATATTCAAAGTAGCTTGCTGAGGAGTTGATGAAACATTAATAACAGCTGAATTTCCTGCAATAGAAATAATTCCAACAAAATGTTCTTGTTTATCAACAAGAACCTTAATTCTTTCTTTTGCTTTTAATTCTTTTGTAAATCCATTCTTAAAACTACTTTCATCAGATACATGTGTTAATGACCAGAAAGAAGTTACAGCACTAGAGCCTCCACCTGAAGAAGAATCAGCAGCAGCAGAAACATTTATAAAAAAAGTATAAGAGGAAGAATTTACATTTCCAGAAGAATCATTTGCATAAGCAATAAAAGTATGCGCTCCATTTGATAAACTTAATGTAACTGCACCGCTATAAGTTAAATTAGCACTTTCATTATACCACCAAACATAAACAGCATCTGAAGAATTTGTAATACTCACAACAACAGAAGATGTTGTATAAGTGCTTCCATTAACAGGACTTGCAAAAGTCATATTTGGTGCAACAAAATCATCACTCATAGAAATATTATTTGCATTTAATTGATATAACTTGCCATCACTGCTTCCAACATAAACATAGCCATTTGCTACAGCAGGAGCAGAATTATTAATTTTTCCACCAGTAGTATAATTTGCAATATTCAAAGAAATATTTGAAGCATTTAATTGATATAATTTGTTATCTTGGCTTCCAACATAAACAAACCCATTTGCTACAACAGGAGAAGAAGTAATATTACCTCCAGTAGTAAAATTTGCAATATTTAAAGAAATATTTGAAGCATTTAATTGATATACTTTTTTATCACTGCTTCCAACATAAACATAACCATTTGCTACAGCAGGAAAAGAAGTAGTATTGCCTAAGCCTATAGTATAATTTGCAATACTTAAAGAAACATTTGAAGCATTTAATTGATATAACTTGCCATCTTGACGTCCAACATAAACATAATCATTTGCTACAGCAAAATTATCACTTGCATAAACTCCTCCAGGAGTATAATTTCCAATAAGAGTTAAAGAAACATTTGAAGCATTTAATTGAATTACATTATTTAAAGTAGAAATATAAACATAACCATTTGCTACAACAGGAGCAGAAATATTAGAATCAATCGTACGATTTGCAATATGCAGACTTATGTTTGAAGCATTTAATTGATATAAATTATTTGAAAAATTACCTATGCTAGAATTTGAAATATAAACATAACCATTTGCTACAACAGGAGTAGAAGTAATATTGCCTGCAGTAAAATTTGCAATCTGCTGACTTATATTTGAAGCATTTAATTGATATAAAGTAGAATTACTCCAACTTCCGATATAAACATAACCACTTGCTATAACAGGAGTAGAAAGACTAATATTATTAATAGTTGCATCTGCAATAGTATAATTTTTAATATGTTGGGTGATATTTGTAGCATTTAATTGAAATAATTTTCCATCTTTACTATTAACATATATATAACCATTTGAAACAATAGGGGTATGGGTAATATTTCCTCCGGGGGTATAATTAACCATATTTAATCCTGTAATTCTTGTAAATGCAACTCCATCCCAATTTGTTCTATTATTATATCTTCCAAACATTGTCCATTCTGTAGAAGTTGTTGAATCAGAAGATAAAGCATCTACAATAACAAAAACTAAACTTAAAACTAAAACTAATGCCAATACAAAAAATAATATACTTTTTTTCACCATCTTTTCTAAAATATACATTAAAAACATATATTTAAATCTTTCCCATGCTAATTTTAAAAAAAAACGAAAATTTCCTTATAAAAAATTATTAATTTTTTATTTTCTCTCAACATTATCTAACAAGAAATATATTCTTAACATTAAAAACCTAAGAATTAAACCTAAGAATTAAACCTGTGAAATTAAATAAAATATTAACATCAAAAAAACAATGTACCACCACACACTAAACAGGCTGTCCCATAATTAGTAAAATATAAATACTTACTTCTCGTCGATAATATAACTAAATATCGTCGATGAATATCGACAAAAGAGGTTAAAAATGGTATATATG
>Ga0208245_1000617_pt1 | contig 27449 bp, 26 predicted proteins | sample RifOxyC1_FD_184035 | JGI IMG/M metagenome (GOLD analysis project Ga0208245, IMG submission 184035) | Soil microbial communities from Rifle, Colorado - Rifle Oxygen_injection C1 (SPAdes) | ecosystem: Environmental > Terrestrial > Deep subsurface > Rock core/Sediment | place: Rifle, Colorado... | reverse complement strand
GGGCGTCCGTCGCGAGGACGCCGGGACCGCCGGCGTTCGTGACGATCGTCATTCGTGGACCTTTCGGGCGCGGCTGCTTCGAAAGCACTTCGGCCATGTAGAACAGTTCGGCGATCGTGTTCACGCGCAGAACGCCACAGCGTTGGAAAGCGGCGTCGAGAACGTCATCGCTGCCGGTCAGTGAACCGGTATGCGAAGCGGCGGCCTTCGCGGCGGCCGAGGTACGCCCCGCCTTGATCACGATAATCGGCTTGTTCAGCGCGACTTCACGGGCGGCGGCCAGGAAGGACTTCGCGTTACCGATTGTTTCCATGTAGATGACGATGCTCTTCGTGTTTGGATCATCGCCGAGATAGTAAATGAGATCGCCCCAATCCACGTCAGCCATCGAACCGATCGACATGAATGAGCTGAACCCGACGTTTTCGCGAAAGCTCCAGTCGAGAACCGCGGTACAGAGCGCGCCGCTTTGGCTGATAAAGCCGACATTTCCCGGCCGTGCGAGCGCAGTCGCGAAAGTCGCGTTCAGCCCGGTGATCGGTGACATGACTCCGAGACAGTTCGGGCCGATGACCCGGATTCCGCCGCGACGAGCGGCTGCAATGGTGTCCTGTTCGAGCTTGAGACCTTCGGGACCGGTTTCTTTGAAGCCCGCTGAAATGACGATGGCGCCCTTGACGCCGATCGCGACGCATTCTTCCATCACCGCGGGGACGGCTGTTGCCGGCGTGACGATGACGGCGAGGTCAATTTTGTCCGGGACTGCGCGAAGATCAGGATAGGCCTTGATTCCGAGGACGTTCGGACGCTTGGGATTGATCGGATAGATCGTCCCGCCAAAGGAGTTCGAAAGCAGATTCCACAGAATCGTCCGGCCCACGCTGCCTTGCTTTTCAGTGGCACCAACGACGGCTACCGTTTTCGGATGGAAAATCCAGTCGAGCGGGTTCTTTCCGGCTCGCAGATAGTCGTTCGATGGATCCGGGCTGATCGGCGTTTTTGGCGTGTTGGGGGGCTGACTCATAAAATGGCTCCTCTGGTTTCGTGTCAGTGAATAAAAGATGTTTTAAGGATGGGTCCTGCTTAACATTCCCAGGGCTTACCAGGGTAGAAGATTTTGTCAGGGCTGCATAGAACTTCTCCTGGGGAAGTGCTATGAACGGTTTGCGCAGGACGGGCGATCGCTGGCGAACGGCTAAAACCGAACGCGGGAGGAAAGTCCGGGCTCCATTAAAGCAGGGTACTGGCTAACGGCCAGGCGTCCTCTCCGGAGGACGACGGAAAGTGCAACAGAAAGTAAACCGCCGCGGGCCTTCGGGTTTCGCGGTAAGGGTGAAACGGCGGGGTAAGAGCCCACCGCGTCTCCGGCGACGGCGACGGCACGGCAAACCCTACCTGGAGCAAGGCCAAATAGGGGAGCGATAAGGTCAGCTTGGCCGATGCTCCCGGGTAAGGCCGCTTGAGGGGTGTGGTAACGCGCTTCCCAGAGGAATGGTCGCCTCCGTGGCGCCTGAAAAGGCTGCCGCGAAGACAGAACCCGGCTTACAGTCCTGCGCAGAATTTCATATTCAGCTGCCCGATCCGGGGCTACCATTAAGAAATCCTAGTTTCGCACTTTAAACTTCATGGAGGAAGTTTCATGCGCAGATCCGTCGGCGTTCTATTCAGCACCGTCCTGGTCACCACTTCGCTGTTCGCGACTCAGGTTCAGGCAGCCCCAGAAAAGTACCCAGAAAAGTACCCAGAAAAGTACAAGGATGTTCGCGCCCTCCTGGCAAACCTGGCAGCCCGGTTCCCCGCTCACACAAAAGTCGTCTCCATCGGTGATTCGGACGCTGGCTTGCCCATCGAGGGCCTCGCAATCGGGCAGGGCCCGGTTAAGAATCTCGTGGTGGCGACCCACCACGGCAATGAATACGGCTCAACCGAAGTTGCCAAAGCGCTTGCGACTTCGCTGGCCGAGAGCCCCATTTTGGGCCAAACAATCTATGTCATCCCGGTTCTGAATACGTCGGGCTACGATCTTCGCCAGCGGTGGGAAAGAGTGAACGGCTCGTACTTTGATGCGAACCGGGATTATCCGGGGCCGTGCGGTGGGGAGGGGCCATTCCGGCTCAAATCCACGGCCGCTTTGGCCCGGTTTGTGGATCAGGAGCAGATCGTATCTGTCGCAACCCTTCATACATGGTCTCCTGCCGTAGTCTATCCCTGGGGCTTTTCGACCCATGATCTTTCGACCCCTTACGATGACCTTTTTCATCAGTTGGCTCAGGCCGCGACTGTCGAAAGCAAGTATCAGGTTGGTAACTCCACCGAGGTGATCTACGCCGCAAACGGTACCTTTGAGGATTACGCCTTCTGGAAACACGGGGCCTGGTCGCTTCTTTTCGAACTCGGGTACACTCACACTCCGAACGATTCGGCCGTGAAGGAAATGATTCGGGTCAACGTCCCCGGGATTCGTCGGATGATGGAACAAGCCCCTCGTCAGCGAGCTGAGAAGCACGAGTTCACCGGCACCTGTGATCTTCGATTGAAGATGCTGGATCGGCACGACGAATAGAACGTTTTTTCGTGAATTGCGCTTTGCGATAATTTATCTGAAGTGATAGAGGGCTTCTCATGAAAACGTGGGGAGTTTCCGATTCACTGAAGTTGTACAATATTGAAAACTGGGGCGACCAGTATTTCAGTATTAACCCGGCGGGTAATCTGACCGTTCACCCGAAACGCGGCGAGGGTTTAGGCATTGATCTCGCGAGCGTTGTGGAAGAGATCCGCGCTCAAGGAATGGGATTGCCAGTCCTGATCCGGTTCCAGGATATCATCCGGCACAGAGTCGTGGCTCTCAACGAAGCGTTCCGGAAATCGATCGCGGAATTCAATTACAAAGGTCGCTATCAGGGCGTCTACCCGATCAAAGTGAATCAGATGCGCGAAGTGGTCGAGGAGATCGTCGATGCCGGTAGGCCGTACGATTTTGGCCTCGAGGCCGGATCGAAAGCCGAACTGACAGCGGTCGTGGCGATGAATCTTTCGCCCGATTCGCTGATTATTTGTAATGGTTACAAAGACTACGCTTTTTTGAAAACCGCGCTCATGTCACTTAAGGTCGGTAAACGCGTCATCATCGTCATTGAGCGTTTGACCGAACTCTATCAGATCCTCGCGATCGCGAAGGAAATCGGGGTCACTCCTCTTATAGGGATGAGAACCAAGCTCTCGACCAAAGGCAGCGGCAAATGGGAATCGAGCGGCGGCGAAAACGCCAAGTTCGGTCTGACCACACCCGAACTGCTCCATGCGATCAATGTCCTCCGGCAAGAAGGCCTGCAGGACAGTTTCAAGCTCCTTCACTTCCATATCGGTTCGCAGATAACGAACATCAAGACCATCAAGGAAGCGGTCAAGGAAGGAACGCGCGTTTATTCCAAACTTCGTCAGATGGGGCTCAATATCGAGTTCATCGACGTTGGCGGCGGCTTGGGGGTTGACTACGACGGTTCAAGAACAAGCTTCGAGAGCAGCTCGATCAATTATTCACTTGCGGAATATGTCAGCGCGGTCGTTTACTCGATTTCAGAGATCTGTCAGGCCGAAGAGGTTCCTGAACCGAATATCGTATCCGAGAGCGGTCGCGCGATCGTGGCTCACCATTCCTGCCTCGTGGTGAATGTTTTCGGCAGCAACGAAGTCGGCGCGACGCCGTTCTCGTTGGAAGAGACTTCCGATGAAGACGATGTCGTGAAGGAGATGCGGTACCTTTCGCAAAACCTCTCGCCGAAAAACGTCCTGGAACACTTCCACGACGCTTTGCAGAGAAAAGAAGAAGCCCTGAGCATGTTCAAGCTCGGCTTCCTTTCCCTCGAGGACAAGGCCCGGGTCGAACACATTTTCTGGCAGATCTGCAAAGTGATCCATAAAAACGCCGCGGGTCTGAAGTATGTTCCGGACGAAGTCGAAGCGCTTAATAAGCACCTTGCTGACGTTTACTTGTGCAATTTTTCTCTTTTCCAATCCATTCCGGATCACTGGGCTATTCAGCATTTATTCCCGATCGCGCCGATTCATCGTTTGGACGAAGAACCCACCCGCGCCGCCACTCTCGTCGACATCACCTGTGATTCGGATGGCAAGGTCAATAAGTTCATCGACCTGCGGGATATTCGCGATACCCTGACACTTCACACGTTGAAGCAAAATGAGCCGTATTATCTTGGGTTTTTCCTGATGGGGGCTTACCAGGATATCATGGGCGACCTGCATAATCTTTTTGGCAGGGTCAATGAGGTTCACGTATTTCTGGATGAAACCGAGCCGGGTGGTTACTATATCGAGGAAGTCATCAAAGGTAACAACATCGCGGGCGTCCTTTCCTGGATCCAGTACAGCGCGACGGATCTCGAAAAGCGGGTCAAAGATCAGATCGATGCCAAGGTTCGTGAAGGGGCGATCAAGCCCAAAGAGGGCGTCGAGCTTCTGAGCTTTTATGAAAGCGTGCTTTACGGCTATACATACGTGGATTTCGAGAAGCAGCCGCGTTCGATGCAGACACCGGATTCACGCGATGGACTTCCGGGTACTCAAATCGAGAAGCAGAACATTATCCCGAATAACAACAACTCGCAGATACTGAACTGATCTGTGGATTGTCTGCTCAGCGTCTGCACACGACGCGGCAGGAGGGGTCCGTAAAGCCCGTGTCGCTCGCGCCGTCGCCACTGGCGCCCGTGAGCGTGCTCTTGCACTGAAGGACTGGTTCTGGCGGATCAAGGTAATTCAGGAAATCCTGGAAGAAGCTCCGGAGCGCGATGTCCAGCGATTCGTTATCATAGGCCGGAATGCCGCGATCCATGGCGTGGCTTTTCCAGAGTTCATCGAAAATCCGGCGATCCGATTCTGTTCGCATCTGTTCGCGGGCAGATCTCACCATTTGAGCGAAGGAGGGGACCGTTTTCTCCCCTTCAAAGTAAGTAACGCCGTCCTTCTGCATCTCGCATTTGAGCTGTATGGATTTGTCCAATCCGACACGAATCGCGGGCATCAGAAGATCTTTCATCGGGCGCCCCGTCCGGCGGCTTAAAGCATAGAAAAACGAATTCAGGGGAATGCCGTACTGATGGGGGTCGATTTTCGAGATAACCGAGCCAAACCTGCTGAGTTCCTTCGCTTCGGACACGACCAGGCGAGAGCGGTCCATGGGCGGAATTGTTTTCTTCATGAAATTGTCGTCACAGATCCCTTTCGTACGTGAGTTGAGCTTTCCTTTGGCTTTCAAGGACTCACAGCATGCCTTGACTCTTCTGTTCGAAAAGTAGTTGTCAAAATATCCCATCGGGTAATCGTAAGATTGGAAGCGCATGATCCTGCGGGCGTTCGAGAGGCAGCCCGGCAAATCATCCTCGTGCCCGATGACCCGGTCCGTGGCGGCGAGCGCGATGAAATCCGCGAATGTTTCCTGAAACAGGGCGCCTGCATTCAAGGCCCTGAGCACGGAGGGTAAGCTTTCGTTCTTCTGAAACGTGAGATAGTGGCCAAGTTCATGCGTGTAAACCGACGGGTTCGGCTGGGTTCCGCTCCAAGGTCGTACGAAACCAATATGAATGTCCCCTTCCCACGAATAGGAGGCGAAAGTTCCGAGCGCATGCGCAAAAAGGTAGAACTTCAGCCCCTCGGGGAGAAGATCCCGCGCGGTCAGGTCGAAAAGCTCGGCGACTTGTTGATTGGATTTTCCCAGCGAGGTGATCGCTTCTTCGATTTCCGGTGGAAGTTCACCGCGAGGCGCTTCGCATTCGTCGTTTCCGGCGGAATCGTTTCGCCCCGTCGCGATTACGAATTTTGAAATCTGATTGGCTTCGCACACCGGATGGGCGGCCCAGAGATCCGTCGAAAATGCAGAAATGACTCCGGAAAGGATGATCAGGACGGGGTGCACACGGGTATCTCCAAGTTAGCTGGCGACTTAGCCGACCAGAGAAATACCAGCCTTGGCTCAGTGTGTCAAATTCGTCAATGAAAACGGTTTAGTTCTTGGAAAGCCGGGTCCAAAGATCCCAGATTTCTTGTGGTTTTTCGGCCCAGTGGTGCGGCTCCACTTTTTTCAGATATTCCCGGTTCGCCATGAGGTCCCAGGTTGCCGCGACCCCTTGCGCGCCGGCCCGGTGCGCCGCGCGGATGTCAACGGGGGAGTCGCCGATGAAAAGGATTTCACTTGGTTCCATTTTCATTCTTTCAGCAGCGAGGAGCAGACCTTCTGGCGATGGTTTGGGGTGGTCCACGTGATCGTTGGCGATCACGGTCACGAAGTTATCGAGCAAGCGGTGATATTTCAGAATGATCTCGGTCGTGTTCCAGCTTCGTCCCGTGAAGATGGAAACAGGAATGTCCGCCGTCTTTACCGCGGAGAGCAGTTCGTCGATGCCCCGGTGCAGTGGGACCGCGTCGATATTTTTTTCGAGGTAATCACGGCAGGCCGCGTAAGCAGCTTCCGCGCGTTCAGGACCGACGATCTGCGCAAAGATCTCGCCCTCTCCCGTCCCGAAATACTTCATGAGTTCTTCGGGGGTGTGATGTTTCCCTCCCTGGTTCACGATGCCGTGATTAAAGGCATCGAATGTGAGGGAAAGGGAGTCAACGAGCGTCCCGTCGAGATCAAAAACGATCCCCTTCAGGTTCTTCTTGAGCGGGCTGGTCATGGCATTTTCGGAGTTCATCATATAAAGTGCGAGTACTATGTTGCTCTCACACGTACCCGGTCATTTCAAGTCGCGCCGTGATGCCCTGATTAAATCCAATCCAGGCGCCGTGTTCATCTTTCCGTCGAACAACGAGGTTTTGCGCAACCCCGATGTGCCATACGGCTTCAGGCAAGAAAGTAACTTTTTCTATCTGACCGGTTTCGAGGAACCGGAATCTTTCCTGGTCTTGACGGCCGGCTCGGGAAGCGCCCCTTCGAAAATGGTTTTATTCGTCCGTCGGCGCGATGCCACCCGTGAGATGTGGGAAGGTGAGCGCTACGGAGTTGAGGGTGCCCGGAACGTGTTTCAGGCGGACGAGGCGTACGTTACAGAGGACTTCGACCGTAAACTTCCCGAACTGCTCCAGGGAGCCGAGCGGGTCTTTTATCGGGTGGGTCTCAATGAGGCGATTGACCGCCGGGTGATCGCGCAAATCGACGTTCACCGCGCGAGTGCCGGACGAAGTGGAAGAGCCCTTCTCCCCATTTCGGATCCTAACGAAGTGCTCGCCGAAATGCGGCTCTTCAAGAGGCCGGAAGAAGTCGAGGCCCTCCGTAAAGCGAGTCAGGTGTCGGCGCTCGCCCACAAGATGGCCATGAAAGAGGTTCGGCCGGGCATGAACGAGTTCGAGATCGAGGCGCTGATTGACTATGCATTTCGCAAGCACGGATGTCAGCGGGTCGGCTATGGCAGTATCGTCGCGGGCGGGAAAAACGCGACTTGCCTCCATTACCGCCTCAACAATCAGCCTCTCAAGGAAAACGAACTCCTCCTGATCGATGCGGGAGGCGAGTTTGATTATTACTGTTCCGACATTACGCGGACATTCCCGGTCGGACGTTCATTCACTGCCGCGCAGGCCAAAACTTATGACCTCGTGCTGCGCTCACAAAAAGAAGCGATTGCGATGGCAAAACCGGGAACCACTCTCGCCGAGATTCATCAGCACGTCTGCGAGGTAATCACGGATGGCTTGTTGTCATTGGGGCTCCTGAAGGGGAGCCGGGAAGAAATTTTGAAATCGAACGGCTACTCCAGATTCTATCCGCATCGGACCAGCCACTATCTCGGAATGGATGTGCATGATGTCGGGCTCTACATCACGAAGTCGGGCGAGCCACGAACGCTTGAACCGGGCATGGTGTTCACGATTGAACCCGGATTTTATGCTCAACCCACTGATCCCGATGTTCCGGACGAGTATCGCGAGATCGGGATCCGAATTGAAGATGATATCCTCATCACCCCCGGCGGCTGCGAAGTCCTGACGGCGGATGCTCCGAAAGAACGCGCCGAAATAGAGGGGCTGAAGCATTAGTTCGATGAAACTGGGTCCCTTCGAAATCGCTCACCCTTTCCTGCTCGCTCCGATGGCGGGCATAACGGATTCTCCTTTCCGGCGGCTGATGAAACGCCACGGGTGCGCGCTGGTGTGTTCCGAACTGGTTTCCGCGAACGGGCTGTTTTACGGCGGTGAAAAGACGCGCGTGCTTTTGCGTTATAACGAGGAAGAGCGCCCGATCGGGCTCCAGATTTTCGGCGAAGACGCCGAGCGCCTCGCGCAAGCGGCACGGACCATTGAAAGTCTTGGGGCTGATTTCGTTGACCTGAATCTTGGGTGCCCTGTTCCAAAGGTCGTCAAAAAAGGTGGCGGATCGGCCATGTGCCGGGACCTGGTGTCTTTGGGACATACCCTGGTCAAGGTGGTTCGCGCCGTGAATATCCCGGTAACGATCAAAATCAGAAGCGGTTGGGATGCCAGTTCACGGAACGCGCTGGAGGTAACCCGGGTTGCCGCGGCTTCCGGGATTGCCTGGGTGGCGCTTCATGCAAGGACGCGTGCACAAGGTTACAGCGGAACGGCTGATTGGGATCTGATCGGTGAGGTGAAAGCGCGGAGTTCGATTCCGATTATCGGGAACGGCGACATCAATACGCCCGAGCTCGGGGTTTCAAGAATGAAGCAATACGGCGTCGATGCCGTAATGATCGGCCGGGCGGCTCTTCGCAACCCCTTTATCTTTGAACAGTCTCGCGCGCTTTGGTTCGGGGAAGAAGCGAAACGGCCGGCTCCAGAACACTATCTCGCTCTGATTGATGAGCTGAACCGGCTTTTCGTGGAATTTTATCCTTCCCGTACCGCTCTTCTGCAGGCGCGGAAGTTCTTGGCCTGGTTTTCATCCGGATTTTCCGGCTGCCATGAGTTTCGAAAAAAGGTCTTCACGATTCCGGAACCAGACGTCCTTTGGGCGGAAGCCAGGCGGTTTTTTACCGAGAATACCGCGGTGCGAGATGAACGGGCCCTCGCGGATGGCTTCCTCATGGGGGGCCATGGGTAGTCCGTGAGCCATTGTTTTTACTCCTTCCCAGTTGTTCATCCGACTCTGGCGCGTTAAGGTCGACGCATTACCCCGGAGGGAATTTATGAATAGCGCTCAGCAGAAAAAATTTCTGGAAGCCTTTATCGAAATTATTCGTAAAACATCCTGTGAGCTGCCGAAAGACGTGACCGATCTCCTGAAGAAAGGACTCGGCGACGAAGAGAGCGGCTCGAACGCCAAGTATGCTTTGGAAATCGTCGACAAGAACATCACGCTCGCGAAGCAGAAGAGTCAGCCCATTTGTCAGGATACCGGCAGTATCCTCGTCTATGTTCATTATCCGATGCGGCTGGATGCTGAAGCGCTGGCGAAAGTCATTCGCAAAGCTGTCGTGACCGCGACGAAGAAAGGGTATCTCCGCCAGAACAGCGTCGACAGCATTACCGGGAAAAACAGCGGAACTAATGTAGGCCCGGGATCTCCGGCCCTTCATCTCGAACCTTGGAAAAAAGATTACCTTGATGTTCGGGTGATTTTGAAAGGGGGCGGTTGCGAGAACATGGGCGTGCAATACAGCCTGCCGGATTCCAGGATCGGCGCGGGTCGGGATATCGCGGGCATCAAGAAATGTATTCTCGATGCGGTTCATAACGCCCAGGGCAAGGGTTGCGGGCCAGGTATTCTCGGCGTCGCGATCGGCGGGGATCGCGGCAGTAGCTACATGGAAAGCAAAGTTCAGCTTCTTCGCAAGATGACTGACAAGAACCCTGATCCTGTTCTCGCCGAGATCGAGGAGTCCTGTACGCAGGCCGCCAATCAGCTGGGCATTGGTCCGATGGGTTTCGGAGGCAAGACCACGTTAATGGGTATCAAGGCCGGAGCTTTAAATCGGCTTCCTGCTTCCTACTTCGTCAGTATTTCCTATATGTGCTGGGCCTTTCGCCGGCAGGGCGCCGTGCTTTCGGGCAAGGGCGATATCAAGAAATGGCTCTATTAAACGAGAGGGGATGAGGTTGTTATGATTCGACTCGACGTTCCTTTTACTGAAGAAAAGATCCGTTCCCTGAAGGTCGGGGACATGGTTGAGATTCACGGGACCATTTTCACGGGTCGCGATTCCGTTCACAAATGGCTTTATGAGGGAAATCAGCCTCCCGTCAGTTTAAAAGACGGGATGATCTACCATTGTGGCCCGGTACTCATTAAAGAAAAGGGCAAGTGGGTGGTGAAGGCGGCGGGGCCCACGACTTCGATCCGTGAGGAGCCGTATCAGGCCACGATCATCGAGCAGCACCAGTTGAGAGCCGTGATCGGCAAGGGCGGAATGGGCGAGAAGACGCGTCAGGCCTGCCAGAAGCACGGGTGTGTTTATTTGCACGCGATCGGCGGTGCGGCGCAGGTTCTGGCCGAATCGATCAAGGAAGTCGAAAACGTTTACGAATATGATCGTTTCGGCAGCCCTGAAGCGATCTGGCAATTCCGTGTTGAAGGATTTCCGGTGGTGGTCACGATGGATGCGCACGGAAATTCACTCCACAAGGAAGTCGAAGCTGCTTCAGCAGTGAAGGTCAAAGAGCTCTTCGAACAAATCACGGCCGCGAAACGATAGGGCCCTGAGTGGGCCGAGGAGGCCCAGAAAGCAGGCGAGGGATGCCGACCACGAACGAGAATCTCAAAACCGCATTTTCCGGTGAAAGCCAAGCGAATCGCAAGTATCTTGCCTACGCGAAAAAAGCCGAACAGGACGGTTTTCCGCAGGTCGCGCGATTATTTCGGGCTGCGGCTGAAGCCGAAACGATTCATGCGCTCGCGCATTTCAATGCGATGGGCGGGATTCGCTCAACGGCCGAGAACCTGGATGATGCCGTCCATGGCGAGACTTACGAATATGCCGAGATGTACCCTCCGATGCTGGAGCAAGCCCAAAAAGAGAATCACAAGGGCAAGACGATGATCGGGTATGCTCAGAAAGCCGAGCAGGTTCATGCGGAGCTTTACAAAAAGGCGCTGAACGCGGTCCGAGCCGGAGTCGATTTGAGTGATGCTGAAATTTTTGTTTGCCCGGCCTGCGGGGATATCGAGATCGGAAAGCCGACGGCGAAATGTCCGATCTGTGGCGCGGGGGCGGAGAAGTATAAACGAGTGGAGTAGGGGAGAATACTTCAGGTTTTTGCGTCCTTAACTCGGTCAAAACTGAGCACCCGGCCTAAAGAAATTAGTGGTACCATTGAAGCTGGAGGGTGTTTGGGCTATTCCTTGTTTTGGCTTTCATTGGCACTGTTTTTAGCGGCGACCACGTCGTTCGCGGACGACGCTTGTTTGCGCTCGCAAAGTTCCCATCGAGGCTTGGCGGACTTCACTCAAGCAAACAAGGATCTGGTCCGTCACGCGTTTCCGACTTTCTGTCAGAAGCCCGCTTTTAAGTATGAGAACGCTGAAAGCTGCAAGAAAGACAAAGCCGAGTTTCTCCGGTATTTTTCACAGTGCACCGATCCGACGGTAATTGCTCGCCCGGATAGTCCTGAATCTCTCCTGATCCGCCGAGAGCAGCTTCGACGGACATTTGATTTTGAGTTATTCCTTTTATCGCGGCTTTCCCCTCAAGGAGCCGGATTCGATGCGGCCTGGAAGAGTTTTGAAAAAAAATGGACCCTTCGCTTGAATGATCCGGCTCTCGCTAAGATGGATCATTCCCCGCTTCTCACGAAGGACGCGAAGGGTCAGCTTCAGATGCGGCGGGTTCTGTTAAGGATGGGACCCGCAATCATGTCCAGCTTCAGCAATCAAGTAAGTGCCGATACGGGTCTGACCCGGAGACCCGGGTTTGAGCTTGTGAAAGCGGCGATCTTCCTTAAGGCACTGAAGACGAAAGAAGGGCAGGCCCAGGCTCTGCGGATGGCAAATGGCGACAAAAAGGTTTTGAAAAGCGTGAACGCTGAAGCCGAAGGCATCTTTTACGGCTACTTCCCGGAACTCAAGCTAGACAGGAAACTTTCAAAAGAAGCTCTGGCCCTTGCGGCCCAGGGTATCGATCTTCAGCATGTATCCAAAGTGGTTTTTCAATCTGATCCGTCCGGTGAACCTCCGGCTGTGCCGAACGTGATGGCCCGACTGAACCGGATTTTGGCCACGATGATCGGGAAAGACTCTGATCGCGGACTTCGTGACCTCGAAGAACGTTTCGTGCGTTCAACGGTCAGTATCCAGAAAAAGCTGGATCGCTTGTTGGAAGAGGCGGGCGACAAAAACTGGAGAAGCTTTGACGATCTTGTTTCGCTTGGTTCAGCCGTGCAGGCGACCGTTCCTACTACTTCAGAGGGCAGCGCCCTTCGGGCGATCTTCTGTCATCGTGCACTCGCGGAGAAGAATTGGGACAGATTCCAGCAAGTCAGCATGCTGGCGGCTACCGGAACGATTTTCGGCGGAATGGCCCTGGGGATCGCGGCAAAGACGGTCACGGGAATTGCTGCAGGGTCTCGTGTCGCGGTCGCGACTTCGGCACTGGCCGCTCAGGCAGGGGCCCTTTCGGGTCCCGCAGGCTGGGGCCTCTCGGGCGCGAGCGTTGCTTTGGCTGAGAAGGAATATCGGGAGGTGCTGGAAAAGTCTTATCTAGGACACTTCAGTCATGCTGAAGTCGAAGTGTTGCGTCAGCATAAGAACGATGCGTGGCTTTGGTCTGCCGCCAATCTTCTCCTCGTGACTCCAGGGATCGTCGCAGGAAGGGTTTCGTCTCCGGCCGCTTCCGCCACTTTGAACCGCGTGCAGAAGGTGTCGAACGGGGTGGGATATGTGTGGTTCGGTTCGATGGCCTACGATTTCTTGAAATAGCTAGAGAGCCGGTTGGCTTTTGCTTTCGGCACTGTTTTCAGATTCAGGGCTCGAAGAAGACGAGGAATCTTTCAATTCTTTGGCTTTGCTGCCGGTCACTCCGATACCGCCGATCACTGCGCCTTTGCCGAGGATGGAATCGAGTGTTCCGCGAAGCTCTTTAGCCTGAGTCGGCGTGAGACCATCGTCATAATAGGGTGCTTTGAGCCCCTTTGCCGATTTCGCGGAACCCGATCCGCCATAGTACTCGATGAGGTTTTTCTGAGTAAATTCGAGGTGGCTGGCGGCGTCTTCTTTTCCACGATTCGCGGCTCGTGCCGAACGCTTTTCAACCTCATGTGACATCTTCTCGAGAAATTCTTTTCTTTGAGCTGGATTGCCTTTCAGCTTTCTCATGACCGCTTCCGCATCGGCGCGCATACTCGCGCTCATCGTGGACAAAACCCGCTTTGGCAGCTTTGTCGGGATCTTCGGGCCCGCTAAAGTAGGTATCGACAATCCGAAGCTACAGATGACCGCGAAAGCGCAAAGGGTCTTGTTCATGATATTTTTCTCCCTGTTTGATATCTCGTTACGTAATTTCTGCAAGGCGCATACCCGTTACGAAAGCGAAATCTTTAACGAAATCGTCAATGATGTTCAGCGGTAGATTCCTCGAAAGTCGCTTCCCGCGCCGATGGAGTCGAAAAGTTCGTCAGGTGATTCAAAGCTAGACGAAGGTCTGGCGTCTTCTCTTTCGACGAGTCCCGGATAACTCTTTTTTGAGCCTCTCCGCCAATTGAACCCGGGCTTCGCGTCTGTGCTGAGCTTCCCTGTGTCGGCGCTTATCTTCGGCCGTTTTGGGTGAGATTGCCGGGACGGGAGTAGGCTTACCGTTCTCGTCCAGCGCGACAAAGGTGGTGTATGCAGTTGCGGTGTGCGTAATTCTTCCCGTGAGCGGGTCTTCAGACTCGACCCGGACGCCAACCTCCATTGAAGTGCGGGCGGCGAAATTGACTCGAGCCTTCAGATAAACGATTTGCCCTACCTTTACGGGAGCGCGGAAATGGAGGGTATCGAGCGAAGCCGTGACAACGGTTCTTCGGGAATGCCTGGAAGCTGCGATTGCGGCTGTGATATCGATCCAGCTCATCACTTTTCCGCCAAATACGGTACCCAGGAAATTTGCGTCTGACGGCAACACCAGCTCGGTCGTGATGGCAGAAGAGGATTCAGGTGTTTTTTTCATTCGTGCTCCGTTCTGAGTCTGCAAGGGGCGTGGCGACTGGCCCGGTTGTCCCAATCATTCACAATCAAACCTCTGCCTGATGCTTATAACGAACGGAGTTGACGAGGACAAGCCTCGGGCTTCAGGATCGGAGAGTGGGACCTCGTACTCTGATCGGGCTGATTATCTGCAATTTGATCTGGTCGCTGCATCCGGCCATGGCGAAATCGCTTCTCACGGATTTCAGCCCCGCCCAGGTAGCATGGTTACGCTATGGATCGGCTTTGCTTTCATATTTTGCGGTGGTCCTGGCCTTCCGGAGTTTCCGCCCGTTTTCCCACGCGATTATCAAGCCGTTCTGGGTTCCAAGGACCCGGCATGACTGGGTCTTGCTTTTCGCGATGGGGTTCTTTCCATTCTGCTTCAGTCCTCTTCTCCAGCTCACCGGTTTGGCGGCTTCGCGCGCCGTTGATAACGCTCTTATCGTAGCGATGGAGCCCCTCGTGACCGTGGTTCTGGCGTGGCTCGTTTTGAGGGAGGCGATCTCGCTTTTTTACGCGTTCACGTTCGGGCTGGCTTTGTTCGGTTTTGGGCTGCTTACCGGCGTCCAACCAGGGTCTGCGGAATGGAACGGGCACTTGATAGGAAATCTTTTGATTCTTGTCTCAATGGGCGGAGAGGCCGCCTATTCGGTTTTTGGCAGAAAGCTGACGGCTCGGCATGAGCCCGTCGCGATTTTCGGTTCAGCAATCACCGCGGGTGTGATCTTTCTCACAATGGCCGGTCCGTTCTTCGGTATTGTGGCAACCGGATTCACGTCTGATCAGTTCACGTTGAGGAATGTCCTTTGTCTTCTCTGGATGGGGCCGCTCGGAACGATGGCGACTTACCTCTATTGGATGATTGCTCTTTCGCGGGCACCCGTAGCGGCTTTGGCCATCACGCTCTTTATTCAGCCGCTTTTCGGAGCGCTCTGGGGTTATGCTTTTTTGGAAGAGCGCTTGTCGCTGATGCAGGCCGCTGGAGGCGGCTTGATCCTCTTGGCGGTCCTGGTGAGCATGTGGCGGCGCTCCAACCCGAAGCATGTTGGTTGTAGAGATGCCCTGGGCCAACCGTGCCCCGGGGCGCCAATCCCTCCCAATTCATGAGAGAATTGCCGCTCGAGAAAATCGTATAGAAATTAAAATTGGAGCTTGTGAATCCGGAACGGAGCTTTCTATACTTGACCCGTGGAGGGAGAAATGGACGTCTCCGATTCAGAACAACTTGGGGGACAGAAGCTACTCGAAACGGTTGCTTCTTTGACCGGTTTGCCCGAGCAGATAGCCTATGCGGAACTGACCCAAATCCTTCATCTTGCCGGACAAAATTCCGGTGATCTGACTTTGGATGGTCTTCGTGCCGCAATGCTCGCGTACCTGGAAACCCTCGATGCCGGAATTGCTGAAGCAGGCGAAACCGGCTTGTCAGACGCTCAGTAGCAAGATCCTGCTGCTATAGCGGGGCGCCTGCTGGGCATGCTGGAGATCACCCCGGGGGGCTGACTGACCCGGCGAAGATCGTTTTCGTGAGCACACGGCTTGTGAGTGTTGGCTTTTTGACATTATTTTTCAAGAATTTCTCACTTTTGCTCGATCGTTTCAAAAAAGTTACTTAGCCCAGAGCAACATTTCTTCGGGACATGTATACTGAGAACGGAAATCAGTACCATTATCATTTTTGGTGAATAGGAGGGGGTCTCTCATATGTTGATCAGGTCATCTCAAAGCACGGTTCCCGCAGATTTGATCCGTCCGGACCTGGTCGGCTTCAACACGTTTACGGGGAATCCTCAGGCAAATTACATTCCGAATCCTATTGTTGTCGAACAAACCGCCCGCGGAGAGCGTCAGTATGACATTTATTCCCGGCTTCTCCTCGACCGGATTATCTTCTTAGGAACCGAGGTGAACGATACGGTTGCGAATCTCCTCGTAGCCCAAATGTTTTTCCTCGAATCTTCCGATCCGGACAAAGACATTCACCTGTATATCAATTCACCAGGTGGATCCGTCTACTCGGGGTTAGCAATATACGACGTCATGCAATTCATTAAGTCGGATGTGTGCACGTATTGCATTGGAATGGCCGCGAGCATGGGAGCTTTACTTCTAGCCTCGGGCGCGCACGGGAAACGATTCAGCCTCCCGCATAGCCGGATCATGATCCACCAGCCTTTGGGGGGGGCGAAGGGGCAGGCTTCTGACATCGAGATTCAGGCGAAGGAAATTCTATATTTGAAAGAAAGGCTCAACCAGATTCTGGCGACCCATTCTGGCCGGAGCATGGAGCAGGTCCAGAAGGATACGGACCGGGACAATTATCTTTCGGCGAAAGACGCCATGGAATACGGGCTGATCGATAAGGTCGTCGAGAAACGCGGACTCGTTTGAGAGGGTCACTGGTGATTAGACTAGTTTTCATCATGAGATTTAGAGGAGTTTAGAGGAGAACTATGGACGGAAGAAAATACGGTGATGGTTTCGGCAATCTTTGCTGCTCGTTCTGTGGCAAAAATCAACGCGAAGTGAAGAAGCTCATCGCCGGACCGACGGTCTACATTTGCGATGAATGTATCGAGCTTTGCAATGACATCATTGCCGAAGAGGGGCAGAAGGAGTCGCCGGCGCGTTCTTCGCAGACGATTCCGAAACCTGCGGAAATCAAATCAACATTAGACCAATACGTTATCGGCCAGGAGCGCGCGAAACGTGTTCTGTCAGTCGCTGTTTACAACCACTATAAGCGGATTCAGCATCAGACCGAGAGAAAGAGCAGCAAGGAAAAGGACGGTGTCGAGCTCCAGAAGAGCAATATCTTGCTCATTGGTCCGACCGGATCCGGGAAAACCCTGCTTGCCCAAACACTCGCGAAACTTCTGAACGTGCCTTTCGCGATGGCCGATGCCACGACCCTTACTGAAGCGGGGTACGTCGGAGAAGATGTCGAAAACATCATTTTGAATCTGCTCCAGAACTGCGACAACAACGTCGAGCGTGCGCAGAAGGGTATCGTGTACATCGATGAAGTCGACAAGATTTCTAGAAAAAGCGAGAACCCCTCGATCACCCGCGATGTCAGTGGCGAGGGTGTTCAGCAGGCGCTCCTCAAAATCATCGAGGGCACGATCGCGAACGTTCCCCCCAAAGGTGGGCGTAAGCACCCGCAGCAGGAATTTGTTCAGGTCGATACGTCGAACATTCTTTTCATCTGCGGCGGGGCCTTTGTCGGTCTCGACAAGATTATCGCGATGAGGAAAGGCAAGCGGAGCCTCGGACTTCAGGCAAATATCACTTCAAAAAGCGAGGAGTCGGTTTCGAAGGTTTTGGCTCAGGTCGAACCCGAGGATCTGATCAAGTTTGGAATCATACCTGAGTTCATCGGACGCCTGCCGATCGTGGCAACGCTCGAAGAGTTGGACGAGAAAGCGCTCGTTGAGATCTTGACCAGGCCACGAAACGCCTTAACCAAGCAGTATTCGAAGCTATTCGAATACGACGGTGTGGCTCTCGAATTCGAACCCGATGCGCTGGAAGCAGTCGCCAAGGAAGCGATCAAACGCAATACGGGTGCGCGTGGCCTTCGCGCAATTCTGGAACAGGCGATGCTCGAGGTGATGTACGACCTTCCCGCGAAGACAAACATCAAAAAGTGCATCGTGACCAAGAATACCGTATTGAAGGGCGAACGTCCCGTCATGGTTCTCGCCGACGGCGTGGAAACCACAAAAGCCGCTGGATCCGAAAAAGCGGAAATCGCCTGACCCGTGATTTGGTTTGAGTCGACTGGAAATTGACGCTTTGGTGCACCGCGCGCGGCGGTGAACGCCAATATTTTTTCGTCAGTTCAGGTCGGCGCAAGTCCAGGGGGCGCCCGGCTGATCTTTGCAGTCGTTCTTCTTTACAGCGGAACCTGGGAATGCTGTAGTTAAATAGAGGGATTGGGAACTGCCCGCGAGTCGACCCGAGTCGATAACGAACCTCGCGCAACAAGAAGGGTGCGTATATGAGCAAAGAATCCAGGAAAGTCGGTGCCCGAATCACTGTCCCGCTGCTTCCGCTCCGGGACGTTATCATCTTTCCGCACATGGTCGTCCCGTTGTTTGTTGGCCGTGAGAAGTCGATTAATGCGCTCGAGGAGTGCGTCAACAAAAAGCTGGACCTCTTCTTGGTCGCTCAGCGACAGGCCACCACTGTCACTCCGGGTGAAAAAGACATTTTCACCGTCGGTACGCTCGGGACGATTCTTCAGATTCTCAGGCTGCCTGATAACACGGTAAAGGTCCTGATCGAGGGCCGGCGCCGCGCCCGTATTCTCGAGTATCGGGAAACGGACCGGCTGATCGAGGCCGAGGTTGAGGAGCTGGTTGACACAACCGGAAGCGGCCTCGAGATGGAAGCATTGATTCGCTCCTTGAAGGGGACCTTCGAAAATTATGTGAAGTTGAACAAGCGAATTCCGCCCGAGATGCTGATGAGCGTGAATACGGTCGAGGATCCTTCGCGGATTGCTGATCTGATCGTCGCTCACCTCAACCTCAAGCTTGAGGATAAGCAGGAGATTCTCGAGGCTCAAGATCCCGCCAAGCGGCTTGAGAAGCTCCTGCAGCTCATGCAGGGGGAAATTGAGATCCTGCAGGTTGAGCGGCGAATCCGGTCGCGCGTGAAAAAGCAGATGGAGCGCTCGCAAAAGGAGTACTACCTCAACGAGCAGATGCAGGCGATCCAGAAGGAACTCGGCGAAAAAGACGAATTCAAGGCTGAGATCATGGCCTTGGAAAAGCAGATTCGCACGAAAGCCATGTCTAAAGAAGCCAAGGAGAAGGCCGCCCGAGAACTTAAAAAATTGAAAATGATGTCCCCGATGTCGGCCGAGGCGACCGTCGTGCGCAACTACATCGACTGGCTGATCGGGCTTCCGTGGGCCGAATACACGACCGACCGTAATGACATCAAGATTGCCGAACAGGTGCTTGAGGAAGATCACTACGGGCTTGAGGAGGTCAAGGAGCGAATACTTGAGTATCTCGCCGTCCGGGTGCTGACCGACAACACCAAAGGGCAGATCCTCTGCTTTGTCGGGCCTCCGGGAGTCGGGAAAACATCGCTCGCGAAATCCGTTGCCCGGTCGTTGAATAAAAAGTTCGCGCGCTGCTCGTTGGGCGGCGTTCGTGACGAAGCGGAGATCAGGGGGCATCGACGAACCTACGTTGGCGCCTTGCCGGGTAAAATCATTCAGTCGCTCAAGAAGGCGGGCTCTTCGAATCCCGTTTTCCTTCTCGACGAAGTAGACAAAATGAGCATGGATTTTCGAGGCGACCCGTCCTCTGCATTGCTTGAAGTGCTCGACCCTGAACAGAACGTCGCGTTTGGCGATCATTACCTCGAAGTCGATTATGACTGTTCGAAAGTGATGTTTCTCCTGACCGCGAACACGCTGCATACCATTCCGAAACCGCTTCTTGACCGTATGGAAGTGATCACGATCGCCGGATATACGGAGATCGAAAAATTTAATATCGTTCACCGGTATCTGATCACGAAACAGATGGAAGCCCACGGTTTAAAGGAAGGGGACATCGAATTCACGGATGAAGCCGTTTATGGGCTGATCAGGAATTACACCCGAGAGGCAGGTGTGAGAAACGTCGAGCGTGCCGTTGCGAATGTGTGTCGAAAAGCAGCCAAAAAGCTTGTTGAAAAGAGAGGCGCGGCCGGGATTCCGGTTCGAACGCCCGCGGAATCCGAGAAGGCCGAAGGCGGAGTTAAGAAATCCAAATCAACTAAGGCAGCGGCTCTCGCCGAAAAACTTCCAACGATCAGGATCACGGAAGCGGACTTGGAAGAAATGCTTGGCCCGGCCAAGTACACGGTCAGCAAAGCAGAGGAACAGAACGAGATAGGTCTGACCAATGGTCTCGCTTACACGGATTCCGGCGGCGATATGCTTCAGATCGAAGTCAGTGTCGTTCCGGGAAAGGGCGGGGTGAAAATCACGGGCAAGCTCGGCGAAGTGATGCAGGAATCCGCGGCAACCGCCATGAGTTACGTGCGATCGCGGGCTCAGCTTCTCGGGCTCGATAAAGACTTCTACCAGAACATTGACATCCATCTGCACGTTCCTGAAGGCGCAGTTCCCAAGGACGGCCCGTCAGCGGGTATCACGATGGCGACGGCGATCACGAGCGCCCTTTGTAAGATTCCGGTCAAGAGTGACGTCGCCATGACTGGCGAGATCACATTGCGCGGCCGGGTATTGCCGATCGGCGGATTAAAAGAGAAACTCTTGGCGGCCAAGATCGGGAATATTAAGACGGTATTGATTCCTAAGGGTAATGTCCCGGATATAAAGAAGATTCCTAAGGAAATTACCGCCGGAATGACGATCATTCCGGTCGAAAACGCCGATGAAGTTCTGCGCCTCGCACTGGTCTTGGAGAAGCCGGCTGAGTTCCTGATGGCCAAGCCGGAAGTGCCTGTCTCCGTCCTCCCTGCCGAAACGACAGAGGAACGGCCACGCACCGTAAAACATTAGGCTTGACCGCAGGATAACAGTCGTCTATTTTCGTGCCCTTCCCACTTCGGGCTGAAGTTTTGGGCCAAGTCATGGGTATCTAACCGGCCATGACCTGTGTTCGAGCTTGACCCAGTACGTTTTTTTGGTACACGTTCGAAGCGAAAGTTTGGTTAGGAATACGGCCGTATTCGGACTCGATTTTAGTTTAGAAGAAAGGAAATGTAGTTCATGCCCACCATTAATCAGCTCATTCGCAGGGGCCGCTCGGCGAAACTTTGGAAGACCAAGTCTCCGGCCTTGCAAAGCTGCCCACAAAGACGCGGCGTCTGCACACGCGTTTACACCACGACTCCCAAGAAGCCCAATTCAGCGCTTCGCAAGGTCTGCCGCGTTCGTCTGACCAATGGGTATGAGGTTACATCCTACATTCCTGGAATCGGACACAATCTTCAGGAACACTCGATCGTTCTGATTCGTGGGGGCCGTGTGAAGGACCTCCCGGGTGTTCGTTATCACACGATTCGTGGAACTTTGGACGCGCAGGGCGTTGCCAATCGCAAGCAAAGTCGCTCAAAGTACGGCGCCAAGCGCGGAACAGGTGCGGCGGCGGCAACAGCAGCGGCACCTGCGGCAAAATAATTTTTCAGTAGTGAGGGTCAAACCAAATGGGTCGTAAGAAATTTATTCGTAAACGGGAAATCCTGCCGGATCCTAAATTCAATGATGTTGTCGTGGCGAAATTCATCAATTCGCTCATGGAGAGAGGAAAGCGCTCCTTAGCTGAGGCGATTTTCTACGGCTGTGTCGATAACATTCAGGACCGCACGGGAGATGATGGTCTGAAGCTCTTCAAAAAAGGCCTCGAAAACGTGAAGCCGCTCCTTGAAGTGAAGTCTCGGCGTGTTGGCGGCGCGACATATCAGGTTCCCGTTGAAGTGAAGCCCGCGCGGCGCCAATCGCTCGCGTCACGCTGGGTCATTGAAGCCGCTCGGTCTCGACCGGAGCACTCGATGGCGGAGCGACTTGCCGCCGAAATGATCGAAGCTTCCAACGGACGCGGCGGTGCGATGAAAAAACGTGAAGACGTTCACAAGATGGCTGAGGCAAATAAGGCCTTTGCTCATTATCGCTGGTAAGTATTGAAAGTCAGGCTTCACTCGCGCGCGTAGACGCGTCAGTTGAAGCCAATGAGAGAGAAGGGGGCGCGAGAGATCGCGCCCTTTTTTTTGCCCTGCAGCTGCGGCGGGCAGCGCTTGGCCCGCCCTCCGAGAAATCTTGTGAGAAGTGTGGGTCAAAGATGATATATGGACTTAGGTATGGCAGACACATCTTTGGACCACATCCGCAATATCGGCATTATGGCGCACATTGACGCCGGGAAGACCACGACAACCGAGCGGATACTCTACTATACAGGCAAGACCCACAAGATTGGTGAGGTCCATGAAGGTACGACCGTAATGGACTGGATGCCGCAGGAGCAGGAACGTGGAATCACGATTACCTCCGCCGCGACGACTTGCTTTTGGAAAGATCACCGAGTGAACATCATCGATACCCCGGGCCATGTTGATTTCACGATCGAGGTTGAGCGCTCTCTCCGTGTTTTGGATGGGGCGGTTGCGATATTCTGCGCTGTTGGAGGCGTCGAGCCGCAGTCTGAAACTGTTTGGCGGCAGGCCGACAAATACCATGTCCCGAAGATTGCCTTCGTAAATAAGATGGATCGAACCGGCGCTGATTATTTTGACGTTTTGCTGCAGATTCGCAAACGTCTCCTGGCAAATCCGGTAGCGCTTCAGCTTCCCTGGGGCAAGGAGGAGAGCTTTGCCGGTATTATTGATCTCGTCGAAATGAAGGCGGTTCGCTGGTATTCCGAGGACCTCGGGGCGAGTTTCGAGAATTCGGCGATTCCGTCCGAGCTTGAGGAACTTGCGACGGAGTATCGAGAGAAGTTGGTTGAAGCCGCGGCGGAGTTTGATGACCGGATCACTGATAAGTACATCGGCGGCGAACCGGTCACCGCGGACGAGATCCGGCGGGCGATTCGTAAGGGCTGCCTTGCAATGAGACTGGTGCCCGTGCTTTGTGGTGCGAGTTTCAAGAACAAAGGCGTGCAACCCATGCTCGATGCCATCGTGGACTACCTTCCGTCGCCGACGGATGTTCCGCCGGTTGATGGAAAGGACCCTCGGGATGAGGAGAAAACCCTCACACGCAAGCCGAACTTCGAAGAACCATTCGCCGCGCTCGCTTTCAAAATTCAGAACGATCCTTACGTGGGACAGTTGACCTACTTCCGTGTGTACTCCGGAAAGGTCGAGCATGGCGCGATGGTTTACAATCCAGCGAAGGGCAAACGTGAGCGACTCGGGCGATTGCTCCAGATGCACGCGAACAAACGCGAGGACATCAACGAGGTGAGGGCCGGGGATATCGCCGCCACTGTTGGGCTGAGATTCACCACGACAGGGGATACGCTTTGCAATGAGGGGCATCCGATCCTCTTGGAGAAGATGACCTTTCCTGAGCCGGTGATCTCAATCGCGATCGAACCGAAAACGAAGGCTGATCAGGAGAAGCTTGCAGGAGCTCTTCAGCGCCTTGCGATGGAAGATCCCTCGTTCCGCGTGACAGCCAATGAAGAAACGGGCCAGACCTTGATCAGCGGCATGGGCGAGCTTCATCTCGAGATCATTGTCGATCGCATGCGTCGCGAATTCAAAGTGGAGGGGAATGTCGGTCAGCCACAAGTTTCTTACAAAGAGACGATCCTGCAATCGGCTGAAGCCGAAGGCAAGTTTATCCGGCAGTCGGGCGGCAAAGGCCAGTACGGTCATTGTATCATCAGACTCGATCCCGTCCGGCGTGGTGCCGGTTACTCGTTTGTAAATCAAATCCGGGCAGGTGCGATTCCGCGTGAGTTCATCCCTGCGGTGGATAAAGGAATCCAGGAAGCCATGCTGGGCGGCATAGTCGCCGGATATCCGGCGATCGACATTCAGGCCACCCTTCTTGACGGTTCATTTCACGACGTCGATTCCACCGAAATCGCCTTCAAGATTGCAGCCTCAATGGCCTTCAAAGAAGCTGCCCGCAGGGGAACCCCTGTGTTTCTCGAGCCCGTCATGGCCTGCGAGGTCGTATGCCCGGAGGAATATATGGGCGGCGTGATCGGGGATCTGAATGGCAGGCGCGGAAAAATCCTGAATATGACCGTTCGGCACGGCATGCAGGTAATTGATGCTGAAGTCCCGCTTGCTACGATGTTCGGTTACTCGACAGCCTTAAGATCGGCCTCCCAAGGACGTGCGGTCTATACGATGTCTTTTTCGCGATACGAACCAGTGCCGTCCCATATTGGCGAGGAAATTAAGACCCGCTTGGGCATCATCGCCAGCCACGGCTAAAATCAGCTTTTTTTCAATTTTAGAGTCCCCGGAAGAGGGCGCCAGAATCGTGTTGTTTTTGGACAAAACAACTTGTATAAACTCGTCTTCTTATTTCGTGTTGACGCCTCGGGAAAGATTGCTTGCTCGCAGTCACGTCGCGATTAAGGGAACTTCTCGAGAAAAAGGCCGGTTTTGGCCAAATTAAGGGGATGTGAAATGGCAATAGAACATAAGATCCGGATCAAACTCAAAGCTTTCGATCACAGAGTTCTCGATCAATCCGTTTGGGAAATCGTGAATACGGCGAAGAGAACTGGCGCTACCGTGCGTGGCCCGATTCCACTTCCGACTGTTACGAATAAGTATTGCGTTCTCCGGTCACCTCATGTAGACAAGAAGTCCCGCGAACAGTTCGAAATTCGGACCCATAAGCGGCTTTTGGATATCCTCGAACCGACTCAGCAAACGGTCGACTCTCTTATGAAGCTCGATTTGTCAGCTGGGGTGGATGTGGAGATCAAGTCCTGATGTTCCTGGAAGCGGAATTCTCCGTTTCCTAGGTTCAATGGGAAGAGCAATCGATACTCTCTTCTGCATGCTGCAATAGGTGGCATCCCAGAAGGAAAGTCGAAAGAGTTTAGCCAGTAACTTGGAAAGACTCGAACAACTATCGCATGAAGGCATCCGGCGGCCCCACGTTCCCCGGTTTTGGAACGGAGGGCGGCTTCCCGGTGATGCTGTGACGGTAGATTTGTGAAAAAAAACGGGCGAGTTGGATCGCCTTGGAGATAAGTATGGAACAGAAGCCTGAAGCACAGGCTGGCACAAGCAACTCTGTGCCTGCGCCTAGCTCCGAGAAAGTCGCATTCAAGGGCGGCATTCTGGGTATAAAAGCCGGAATGACCCAAGTCTTCACCGATGAGGGGGATTCAGTTGCTGTTACCGTGATTGATTTGAGGCCTACCTGGATCACACAAGTGAAAACCCAGGCCAAGAATGGCTATCAAGCGATTCAGGTCGGCATGCTCGAGAAGAAAGCCAAAGCGGCTACGAAAGCTGAACAAGGCCACGCGAAAGCGGTGAGTAAGTCCGGATTCTATCATTATCAGGAATTTCGACTTGCCGATGAGGAGAAGCTCGACGGTCTTACCGTCGGAAAGATTCTTTCGCCCGAGTTTTTGAAACCCGGCGATTTCGTCGACCTTACTGCCATGAGTAAAGGTAAGGGCTTCCAAGGCGGCATGAAGCGCTACCATATGTCCGGCGGACACAAAACGCACGGCGCGTCTGTTTCGCACAGGCAACTGGGCTCAATCGGAAATCGTGCTGATCCTGGAAGATGCTTCAAAAACAAAAAAATGGGCGGCCACATGGGCCACGAACAGGTCACGATTCAGAACCTCCGTGTTGTTCGCGTTGACGCTGAAAATCAGCTCTTGTTGGTGCACGGAAGCGTGCCGGGTCCCAAGAACGGGATCGTCACAATCCGTCATGCGGTAAAGGGGGCGGAGTAAGTCATGCCTAGCTTAGATTTGATTGATCAGAATAAGAAAAAAATTGGAACGATTGATCTTCGCGACGATGTGTTCAATGTCGACGTGAACATTCCGCTGGTTCATCAGGTGCTCAAGGCGCAGCTTGCCGGGCGCCGTCAGGGAACCGCCAAGACCAAGACCAAGTCCGAAATCCGCGGCGGCGGACGCAAGCCGTTCCGTCAGAAGGGGACCGGCAATGCACGCCAGGGGTCAACACGTTCTCCTCTGAACCCGGGCGGCGGCCAGAGCCATGGTCCGGTTCCGCGGAGTTACGAACAGGCGACTCCCAAGGAAATGGTCAGGGGCGCTTTGCGTTCCGCTTTGTCGGATCGGGTTAAAGCCAATCGTCTGCTCGTAATGGATGAGTTCAAGGTTGAGAAGGTTAAGACCAAGGCTGTCCATGAAATTCTTAAAAACAAGCTGCAACTCGACAAAGTGCTCATCGTTGACGAAGCGAACGCAAATCTGGAGCTGTCAGGCCGGAATATCCCGAGGGTGAGAATCCTTCGGAGTGAAGGCCTGAACGTTTATGATATTGTTCGCTACGATTGGGTGTTGTTTACCAAACGCGCAGTTCAAGCGGTTGAGAGCCGCCTTGCGCCGAATAGCTGAGGTGATTTGTGCGTAGTTTTTACGACGTAGTGAAAAGGCCGATCATCAGTGAAAAGAGCACAGCGCTTGCCGAAGTGGCCGGGCGATATGCTTTTGAAGTCGCGCTCCAAGCCAATAAGCAGGAGATCAAGGACGCGGTCCAGCGCCTGTTTAATGTCAAGGTCCGCGAAGTGCGAACTATGGTGATGCATGGCAAGGTGAAGCGTGTCGGCCGTTTTGAAACAAAACGGTCCAACTGGAAGAAAGCCCTCGTGACACTCGCAGAGGGCCAAAAAATTGATTTCTTTCAAACGAAGTGAGCTGACCTATGCCAATTAAATCATTCAAACCAATTACTCCGTCGCAGCGATACAAGAATGTTGCGGACTTTTCGGTTCTGACGCCCAAGAAGCAACAGCCCAAAAAACCGCGGAGCCTCACAAGTTCCCTTTCCCAGGCTGGCGGTCGCAATAATTTTGGGAAGATGACCGTTCGCCATCAGGGCGGTGGGCATAAGCGCAAATACCGTGTGATTGACTTCATGCGCGACAAGCGGGAGATTCCAGCGAAGGTTGCTTCCCTGGAATATGATCCGAATCGGACGACCCATATCGCTCTGCTCAATTATGCGGACGGCGAGAAACGCTATATCCTCGCTCCCCTGAACCTCAGTGTGGGAGATCCCGTTCTCGCAAGCGACAAGGCTGATATCAAGCCGGCGAATAATCTGAGTCTGTCGCAAATTCCGGTAGGCACCTTGATCCACAATATCGAGACCGAACCCGGAAAGGGCGGAAAGTTAGCGCGCTCGGCGGGAAATTTCGCCCAGCTCATGGCCAAAGAGGGCGACTATTGCCAGGTAAAGATGCCCAGTGGCGAAATTCGTCTGGTGCATTCACGATGCAGGGCCTCGATTGGCCAGTTGTCGAACACCGATCATGAGAATATTACGATCGGCAAAGCCGGACGCAACCGTTGGCTCGGCATTCGCCCGACGAATCGCGGTGTTTCGATGAACCCAATTGATCACCCCCATGGCGGTGGTGAAGGCAAGTCTTCAGGTGGTGGTCATCCGAGAACGCCTTGGGGTGTTCCGACAAAAGGCTACAAGACCCGTAACAACAAGCGTACGAACAGTTTCATCGTTAAACGGCGCAAGTAAGAAGGAGAATAAATCGTGGCTCGTTCGATTAAAAAAGGCCCTTTTTGTGATGAGCATCTTGTGAACAAGGTTCAAGTTGCAAGACAGAGCCAGGATCGCAAGGTCATCAAGACGTGGTCGC